>Ga0189291_100031_pt1 | contig 306803 bp, 301 predicted proteins | sample UW1redminimetaG_FD_130331 | JGI IMG/M metagenome (GOLD analysis project Ga0189291, IMG submission 130331) | Marine microbial communities from the Costa Rica Dome - UW179B-red mini metaG | ecosystem: Environmental > Aquatic > Marine > Oceanic > Photic zone | place: Costa Rica: the Eastern... | reverse complement strand
TCACTTTCTTCGCCAGCTTATCACCGGCAATTCCATCTGAAAATACTGCTGTGCTGCATCCCTTGACCAGGCTGTTATCTCGTCAAGGGCGCGCATTATGCCACAGTAATTTTTCCCTGCAAGTGTTTTGTCGTAATTTCGTTGAGAAATTGCTGACGGTCTTGCGGACCTGCCCCCACATTCCCGATTACCGGACCCTGACACAGCCTAGACTGACTGTTGCCGAGCGATCCTGGCGCGCCGTTTTTTCAGGCGAGTCACCAATCGGTATGCCAAAAGCAGGAAGAGAAGTGTACCATAAAATACCGCGTCGAAAAGATCTGTCCGCAGAATCCACAACAAATGTAACAAGGCCAGCAGCGCGGCCAGGTACACCAGCTGGTGGAGCTGCTTCCAGCGTGGCCCCAGACGGCGCATCATGTCCTTGGTCGAGGTGATGCCCATAGCGGCAAGAATCAATAGTGCGGTAAAACCGACGGTAATATAGGGGCGCTCCAGGATGTCGCTACCTATCTCGGACCAACGCAGCTCCAGCAGAAAGACCATATAGACGACGAAATGCAGCACCGCGTAAAACAGCGCGAACAATCCGAGCGTACGTCGCAACGGAAACAACCCGGTCAGTCCCGTCATTTCCCGCAAGGGCGTGACGGCCAGGCTCATCAGCAGAAAACGCAGCGCCCAGCGACCGGTTTCCAGCGCCAGTTCCCGCGCCGGATCGGCGCCCAGCGTATTAAGCAGCGCTCCCTGCAACAGAAACAGAAATGGCATACACGCCAGTGCGAAAATGACCACGCGCGCAACCTGCCAGAATCGCGGGTTGCGCAGGAGCTTTAGCTGTGACAACACTATCAAAAGACAACCACCCGAATACAACCTGCTGCCTTAATAGTTGCGCGCCAGATCCATGCCTTCATACAGATGTGCCACCTGATCCGCATACCCATTGAACATGCGGGTTTCAATGCGGCCGGAGCTGAACAGTGTTGTCGGCAAACGTGTTTCCATATCCTGCCGCCAGCGTGGGTGGTGCACCTCCGGATTCACGTTGGCATAAAACCCGTATTCACGGGGCTGCAACATGTTCCAGGAGGTTGGTGGCTCGGTCTCGGTGAAATGGATTCGCACAATCGACTTGATGCTCTTGAACCCGTATTTCCACGGGATCACCAAGCGTATTGGGGCGCCATTTTGCGGCGGCATGTAATTGCCATACAGACCTACCGCCAGGAAACTGAGCGGATTCATCGCTTCATCCATGCGCAGCCCTTCCCGGTAGGGCCATTCAATCACACTGAAACGTCCACGCTGGCCGGGCATCTGCTCCGGATCCAGCAGCGTTTCGAATGCCACGTATTTTGCTTTTGATGTTGGCCCCACCCGCCTGATCAATTCTGCCAGCGGAAAGCCTATCCAGGGTATCACCATGGACCAGCGCTCCACGCAGCGCAGGCGATAAATCCGCTCTTCCAGCTGGTGCGGCTTCATGAAGTCTTCCAGGTCGTATGAGCCCGGGTTATCTACCTCGCCGGTAATCTCGACAGACCAGGGGTCGGCATCAAAGCTTTGCGCGTTTTGAAAAGGATCTGACTTGTCAGTGCCGAATTCGTAAAAGTTGTTATAGGTCACCACGTCACGATACGGCGTCAGATCTTCATCGGTCCAGAACTGGCCGCCGCGCTCGGCGGCCTCGATATTGGCAAATTTGTCCTGCCACCAGGCGGCCGGCGCCGAACGCTCCATGTCGGCCGGCGCGCGAGCCCGCAGACCATCGCCGGAGGCACCCAGGGCAGCCCCAGGCATGGCTATCAAGCCGCCCGCAGCAGCACCAAACTTGAGCGCATCACCCATGAATTGCCGCCGGTTGCGATAAACCGACTCCGGCGTGATTTCAGATGACAGAATATCGGGGGCTGATTTGATCAACATAATTACACCTCTCGCGCCTCAAGGCGGCATCGGATACAGGGCTCTGAGCCTGGCGATTCACGATCATTTAGCAATTGTTACGCTGCCGGATCACTCTCGGTTTTACGCTTGCGCGCCGAGATTTTTCTGTACAGTGATATAACCGGACCGGACATTGCGTAAACAACACACATCGATAACAACACTTCATGCGGACGCTGGGCAATGACCACCAGCAGCACAACCGCCATCAGGAACACCACATAAGGGACGGTGCCTTTAAAGTGGATTTCCTTGAAACTGTAGTAACGATAATTCGACACCATCAGCAGACCCACAAAAGCCGTCAGCACGGCGGTTGCGCCCGACAGCCAGGTACCTGGCTGGACATCATATTTATAGGCAACCCACACCACAAAGGTGACCAGCCCGGCAGCCACCGGGCTTTGCAGGCCCAGAAAAAACCGCTTGTCGACGGTGCCCAGCTGCACGTTAAAGCGCGCCAGACGCAACGCCGCACAGGACATAAAAATGAAACTCGCCGCCCAGCCCGCATTGCCAATCGATGACAGGGTCCAGCTGAACACAATCAGCGCCGGTGCCACGCCAAAGGAAACCATGTCGGCCAGGCTGTCGAATTGCTCGCCAAAGGCGCTTTGAGTATTGGTCAGCCGGGCCACACGGCCATCCAGACCATCCAGCACCGCGGCAATGAGAATGGCCCAGCCAGCGGCGTTAAAATTGCCGTTCATGCCCGCGATGATCGCGTAAAATCCTGCAAACAGGGCGCCCAGGGTCAACAGATTGGGTAACAGGTAAATTCCCTTGCGGCTGATCTTCTTGCCGTCCTGGGAGACAAACTCTTCATGCTCGTCAATCGGAATAAAACTGTCGTCCGGCTCCTGAGCATCTTCGTTCTTTGGATTTTTGTCTGCCGTCATACACTACCCCTGACAAATTCAAGACTTGATTATACACAGTCGGCAGACGCTTGCGAGGTCCGCCCGCTGACAATCGTGGCGCTATTGCTGGTCGGCAGCAGCGACCTGCCACAAGGCATTGACCAGGGGATTGGCAAATTTGCGTCGCCGGGCGCAAAGCCCCACAGTAAAGGGGCGCAGCTCCTGCATCACCGGCAGGATCTCGATCCGGTCACTGACCGGACTCTTGTCCACCACCACCCGCGGTACTACGGCGACACCACAACCCAGACTGACCATGCTGACCATGGCTTCATGGCCGCTGACCTGGGCATAAACCCGTGGCTTTTGCCCACGCTGGACAAACCACTGTTCCAGGCGTGATCGCGCCAGGCCGGTTTCCGGCATGATCACCGGCAATGCCTGCCAGTCATACTCCCCGCTGTCCCGACCCTGCTGCAGCAGCTGACGCACTGGACACGCCAGTACCGGCCCGATACACACCAGCGGCGACTCGCCCAGTGGCAGGAAGGCCAGCGACTCCGGCAGCCGGTCGGGCATGGCGGCAATGGCGATATCATCCAGACCGGCGATGACACGTTCCAGCGCCAAGGCGGAGTCGCCGGTGTGCAGTTGCAACTCGACCTGCGGGTAGACGGCACGAAACTGCTGCAAAAGCTCATGCAGAAAGCTGTAACTCGCCGTTACCGAGCAGAACAGACTCAATGTTCCGCGCAGACCGTCTCCCTGGCGTTGCAGGTCAGATTTCAACTGCATCAGCTGATCCAGGGTCTGCGCGGCATAATCGCGCAGTTGCACGCCGGCGGCGGTCAAGCGCACGGTGCGATTGTCTCGCTCAAACAGGGCAACATCGAATTCCTGCTCCAGTCGCTGAATGGCGCGCGTCAGGCCCGACGCACTAATATGTAATTCTTTGCTGCTTCTGGCAAAATGCAGGGTTTTACTGAGATGAAGAAACAGCCGGAGGTCTTTCATATCCATGGTTGAGGCCCTTAAGAATTAGCAGGCAGCGGCTTGCATTGCAAAAACAAGAACAATAGATTGCAAATATATCATTTTACGCAACCTATCCAAACCCTTATCATCCACCCGACTTGTTAATGCCGCACTGACGGCCCAGAGGATAACCAACATGAACTACTTCAACACCCTGCCCTTGCGCCTGCAACTGCAGCAACTGGGCAAATGCCGCTTTATGGACCGCGCCGAATTTGCCGATGGCGTTAACCGGCTGTTGGGCCAAAAGGTTGTGATCGTGGGTTGCGGCGCCCAGGGCCTGAATCAGGGTCTGAACATGCGCGACAGTGGCCTGGATATCAGCTATGCCCTGCGCGCTGAAGCGATTGCTGAAAAACGCCAATCCTGGAAAAACGCCTCCGACAACGGCTTTGACGTGGGCACCTATGAAGACCTGATTCCACAGGCCGATCTGGTGCTCAACCTGACCCCTGACAAGCAGCACACCGCGGTGGTCAAACAGGTCATGCCGCTGATGAAAAAAGGCGCCTGCCTGGCTTATTCCCATGGTTTCAACATCGTTGAAGAAGGTATGCAGATCCGTGACGACCTGACCGTGGTCATGGTAGCACCGAAATGCCCGGGCACCGAAGTACGTGAGGAATACAAGCGCGGCTTTGGTGTCCCCACCCTGATCGCCGTACACGCCGAGAACGATCCCAATGGCGACGGCCTGGACATCGCCAAAGCCTACGCTGCCGCGACCGGCGGTCACCGCGCCGGCGTACTGGAGTCATCCTTTATTGCCGAGGTCAAATCCGACCTGATGGGCGAGCAGACCATCCTGTGTGGCATGCTGCAGGCCGGCTCCATCCTGTGCTACAACCGCATGATTGAAAAAGGCGTGGATTCCGGTTACGCGTCAAAACTGATCCAGCACGGCTGGGAAGTGGTATCCGAGGGCCTGAAGCACGGCGGCATCACCAATATGATGGATCGCCTGTCCAACCCTGCCAAGCTGGTCGCCAACTCCCTGGCCCAGGAACTCAAGGACATCATGGCGCCGCTGTTCCAGAAACACATGGACAACATCATCGCCGGCGAATTCTCTCGCGATATGATGGAAGACTGGGCCAATGATGACAAGAAACTGCTGACCTGGCGCGAACAGACTGCTGAAACCGCGTTCGAGAAATCCACACCAGGCAGCATGGACATCTCCGAACAGGAGTACTACGACAACGGCATTCTGATGGTTGCCATGCTCAAAGCCGGCGTTGAGCTGGCCTTCGAAACGATGACCGCAGCGGGCATCATCGAAGAATCTGCCTATTACGAGTCACTGCACGAGACACCGCTGATTGCCAACCTGATCGGCCGCAAGAAGCTCTACGAAATGAACAAGGTGATTTCCGACACGGCAGAATACGGCTGCTACCTGTTCTCACACGAATGTGTGCCGTTGCTGAAAGACTTCATGCAGAAAATCGACACCGATGTCATCGGCAAGGGCCTGAGCGTAAAAGACAATAACGTCGACAACGCCGAACTCATCGCCGTCAACCAGGCCCTGCGCAATCACCCGATCGAAATCGTCGGCCGACGCCTGCGCTCTTACATGACCGCCATGAAAAAAGCGATCTAAGCTTCTTTCCAGCGCTCAATAAAAAGGGCCGGCGCCACTGATACTATCAGCGGCCCCGGCCCTTTTTATTTTCGACGATTTTCACTGCTGCTCAACGGTGATGGATGAGGAGCAAGTGGCAACGAGCGACCAATCAGGCCGCGCTTTTCCGCAGCGAATCTGCCCGAAAAAGCGCGAGGACTGTCTGAATCCCGAGCGCCAGCGAGGTTGAGTTCCACAGCGCCGGGCAGATTCGCGGAGGAAGCGGTCGGTCGCGACTGCCACTTGCTCCTCAGCCAGCGCCGCTCACTACGAGGTCGAGTTCCCCCCCGCCGGGTGAGCCGTGAAAGGAAGCGGCCGGTCGCGACTGCCACCTGCTGCTCAGCCAGCGCCGCACTCTGAAGCCCAAAAACTAGAGGCTCAGCACCTTCTCCCCACGCGAGATCCCCGTCACCCCCGTCCGCGCAACCTCCAGCACAGAAGCATTACCAATGGCCGCCAGGAAGCTGTCCAGCTTGTCCGATGCGCCCGTCAGCTGAATACTGTACACCGTGTTGGTCACATCCACGATCTGGCCCCGGAAAATATCCGTCGTCCGTTTGATCTCGGCACGTTGTGCACCCGTCGCTTTCACTTTCAGCAGCATCAGCTCACGCTCAATATGTGCGCCTTCGGTCAGATCCACCAGCTTGACCACATCAATCAGTTTGTTCAGATGCTTGGTGATCTGCTCGATTTTGCGGTCATCGCCGATAGTCGTGATCGTCAGTCGTGACAGCGTATGATCCTCGGTGGGCGCCACTGTCAGTGATTCGATATTGTAGTTACGCTGAGAAAACAAACCCACCACACGAGACAAAGCGCCAGGTTCATTCTCCAACAGAATGGAAATAATGTGCCTCATCTTATGTACGCTCCGTTTTGCTCAGATACATATCCTTCATTGAACCGCCCTTGATCGCCATCGGATACACGTGCTCCTTGGGGTCAACTGCCACATCAATGAAAACCAGTCGGTCTTTCAGGGCAAACGCCTCGCTCATTTTCTGATCGAGTTCGGACAGCTTCTCGATGCGCACACCGACATGCCCATACGCTTCTACCAGTTTGACAAAATCAGGCAGCGATTCTGAATAAGTGCTGCTGGAGTAGCGTCCGCCGTACTGCATATCCTGCCACTGCCTGACCATGCCCAGGGATTCATTGTTCAGGCACACGATCTTGACCGGCAGACCATATTGCAAACAGGTCGCCAGCTCCTGAATACACATCTGGATACTGCCCTCACCGGTAATACACACCGAAATGGCATCCGGAAAGGCCAGTTGTACACCCATGGCTGCGGGGAAACCAAAACCCATGGTGCCCAGACCACCGGAATTGATCCAGCGCCGCGGTTTGTTAAAGTGATAATACTGCGCCGCGAACATCTGGTGCTGGCCCACATCCGATGACACATAGGCTTCACCCTTGGTCACCCGATAGACACTTTCGACCACCTGTTGCGGCTTGATGACATCATTTTCGGCAGAGGTCACTTTCAGACACTGCTTGGCGCGCCAGCCTTCTATCTGCTGCCACCACAAATCCAGCGATTTGCGATCAACCTTGGCGTCCGCCTGCGACACCAGTTCCAGCATCTCTTCCAGAACACTGGTGACCGATCCCACAATGGGTACATCCGCGGCCACGGTTTTGGAAATTGAGGCCGGGTCAATATCGACGTGCAGAATCTTGGCGCCCGGGCAGAATTTGGACACCGCGTTGGTCACCCGGTCATCGAAACGCACACCAATACCCAGCACCACATCACTGAAGTGCATGGCGTTATTGGCTTCATAGGTGCCGTGCATGCCCAGCATGCCCAGGAACTGTTTGTCCGGTGCCGGAAATGCGCCCAGTCCCATCAGGGTATTGGTCACCGGGTAGCCCAGTTTGCGTGCCAACTGCGTCAGCAGCTCGGCGGCATTGCCCTGAATGACACCGCCACCGGCATAAATAATCGGACGCTTGGCAGCCAGCAGAATTTCCACGGCTTTCTTGATCTGTCCGGTGTGACCTTTCGCCGGCACTGAATAGGAACGCATTTTCACCGTGCTCGGGTACTGGTACTCAAATTTGCGTGCCGGGTCTGTAGCGTCCTTGGGGACATCGATTACCACCGGTCCGGGACGCCCGGTGGTGGCAATGTGAAACGCCTTTTTCACCACCATGGGGATCTCTTCAGCGCTCTGCACCATGAAACTGTGTTTCACGATGGGGCGTGACACACCGACCATGTCGGTTTCCTGAAACGCATCGGAACCGATCAGGGAGCTGTCGACCTGACCGGAAATAACTACCATGGGAATGGAGTCCATGAATGCAGTGGCAATACCGGTAATGGCATTGGTTGCGCCCGGACCGGACGTAACCAGCACCACACCAGGCTTGCCAGTGGCTCTGGCATAGCCGTCCGCCGCATGCGTCGCCGCCTGCTCGTGACGCACCAGAATATGTTCCACTTTGTCCTGGTTGAATATCGCATCGTAAATATGCAGCGCAGCGCCGCCCGGATATCCGAACAACAGCTCAACGCCCTCGTCGTGCAGCGCACGAATCAGCATTTCACCACCAGAAAGCAATTCCACAGTCATAGCCTCTTAAAAAAAATTTTTGATGCCGACAATGGCATCATCAAGACACTGTCTCAGGACAGCATCTTCGCAGATAAAGTTAACCTTGCAAGCAATTGGACCAATCAAATTGGATCAAGCAACAAGCGTATCAGAGCATTATGACAGCTCTGACATGTGCCGGTCCCGAACGTCGGTAACGTATTGGAACCTAGGTGGATGTTGTCTGACACCTAAGCGAGCCCCGGGGCTGACATTTTTCGACGCAACCCGGCCAGAGCAGATTGGGGGAGGGGATTACCTTCTCAGTCTGCGTGCGGCGGGACACCCAGGTAAGAGCCCCCGCCAGCAACACGCAATTTTCCCACGATTTACCGCATTGTCAAGCACGGGGGCCTTCTTGCGGGCGTTTATCAAAAATAAACCCATCCTCGTCGACATCGACCAGAATGCAGTCACCCGGCACATACTCACCCTGGATGACGCGCTGTGCCAGCGGGTTTTCAATCCAGTTCTGCACCGCGCGGCGCAGTGGGCGGGCCCCGTATACCGGGTCGTAGCCCAGTTCAGCCACCTTGTCCAGCACCGCATCAGACACTTCGATGGCCAGATCGTTGTAATTCAGTCGCCGGTTCAGCGAGGCAATCTGAATATCGGCAATGCCGCGGATCTGACTGGCCGCCAACGGATGGAACACCACCGATTCGTCGATACGGTTGACGAACTCGGGGCGGAAATGCCGGGTTACCACCGACATCACATCATGTTTCACCCGCTCATAGGCGACTTCATCAGTCGGGTCGTTGCCCAGCATGTCCTGGATACGGTCCGACCCCAGGTTTGAGGTCATCACGATCACGGTATTGCGAAAATCCACAGTGCGCCCATGGCCATCGGTCAGCCGGCCATCATCCAGCACCTGCAACAGGATATTGAAGACATCCGGATGCGCCTTTTCCACCTCGTCCAGCAACAGCACTGAATAGGGCCGGCGACGCACGGCCTCGGTCAGGTAGCCGCCCTCCTCATAACCCACATACCCCGGTGGCGCCCCGATCAGCCGGGCAACCGAATGCTGCTCCATGAATTCGGACATGTCGATACGCACCATGGCCTCTTCAGTATCGAAGAGAAACTCGGCCAGCGCCTTGCACAGCTCGGTCTTGCCGACACCCGTCGGCCCCAGAAACAGGAAAGACCCATTCGGCCGGTTGGGATCGGACAGACCAGAGCGCGAGCGACGCACTGCATTGCTAACGGCTGCGATCGCCTCATGCTGTCCTATCACCCGCTTGTGCAGGGCATCTTCCATCTGCAGCAGTTTCTGTTTGTCGCTCTGCAACATTTTCGACACCGGAATGCCGGTCCAGCGCGACACCACATCAGCTATTTCTTCTTCCGTGACCCGGCTACGCAACAGCTGCATATCCATCATTTCCGCCTGGGTAGACATATCCAGGGTTTTCTCCAGATTGGGAATGACGCCATACTGCAGTTCCGACATGCGCGCCAGATCGCCGGCGCGGCGCGCGGACTCCAGGTCGGCCCGGGCTTTTTCCAGATTGCTCTTGATTGATTGTGTGCCGTGCACCGAGGCTTTTTCCGCTTTCCAGATTTCATCCAGGTCAGCGAACTCTTTTTCCACGCGCTGGATGTCCTCTGCCAGTTTCTCCAGCCGCTTGCGCGAGGCATCGTCTTCCTCCTTCTTCAGTGCTTCGCGCTCGATCTTCAACTGAATCAGCCGGCGCTCAAGCTTGTCCATTTCTTCCGGTTTGGAGTCGATCTCCATACGAATCATGCTGGCCGCTTCATCAATCAGATCGATGGCCTTGTCCGGCAACTGGCGATCCGGGATGTAGCGCTGCGACAAACGCGCCGCCGCGATGATCGCCGCATCGGCAATCTGTACACCATGATGGACTTCGTAGCGTTCTTTCAGGCCACGCAGGATGGCAATCGTGTCTTCTTCGCTTGGTTCATCAACCAGCACCTTCTGAAACCGGCGCTCCAGCGCCGCATCTTTTTCGATGTACTTGCGATACTCGTCCAGCGTGGTGGCACCGACACAATGCAGCTCGCCGCGTGCCAGCGCCGGTTTGAGCATGTTACCGGCGTCCATGGAGCCCTCGGCCTTGCCCGCGCCGACCATGGTATGAATCTCGTCAATAAACAGGATGACCGAGCCCTCCTGCTTCGACAGTTCTTTCAGGACGCCTTTCAGGCGCTCCTCAAACTCGCCCCGGAACTTGGCACCGGCAATCAGCGCGCCCATATCCAGTGCCAGGATCTTTTTGTCCTTCAAGCCTTCTGGCACCTCACCGTTGACAATGCGCTGCGCCAGACCTTCGATGATGGCGGTCTTGCCCACGCCAGGTTCACCGATCAGCACCGGATTGTTTTTGGTACGGCGCTGCAGCACCTGAATGGTGCGCCGGATTTCACTGTCACGCCCGATTACCGGGTCGAGATCACCTTTGCCAGCGCGTTCAGTCAGGTCAATACAGTATTTGGACAGGGCCTGCCAGGATTCTTCAGCGTCAGCGTCAGTGACTTTTTCGCCGCCCCGCAAATTGCTGATGGCCGTTTCCAGGGCTTTTTCGGAAATGCCAAAACTGCCCAGCAGTCGCCCCAGCTCACCCTTGTCAGAGAGTGCCGCCAGAATAACCGCTTCGCTGGAGATATATTTGTCACCGTTTTTTTGTGAGGTCTTGTCCGCCTGATTGAGCAGCCGGCCCAGTTCATTGGACATAGCCACATCAGCACCATTGCCCTCCACTTTGGGCAGGCGCTGCAGAATGTCATTCAGGCCCTTGCGCAGGGCGGTCAGATCGAACCCGGTCTGCGACAGCAACGGCCGCACCGAGCCGCCTTTCTGCTCAAGCAGACTGATCATCAAATGCACAGGTTCAATAAAATTGTTGTCATTGCCCAGCGCCAGCGATTGCGCATCGGCCAGCGCGGCCTGCAGTTTGCTTGTCAGTTGATCCATTCTCATCATTCACCTCAGCGAATCGTTGTCCGCGCGGCACAGCAGTCCGGCAGTCATTAGTCATGGTTATGTAGATTGAGGTGTTGCCGGGCAAATTCAAGCTCACCAGACGCTCTGGCGGTTAAATGTGGTGGCAGACTGTCCAGTCTTTGCGCCAGATCAACCTTTGAGATAGACAATGCTGGCCATGCGGCCGGTCACGCCGTCGCGCCGGTAGGAGTAAAAATGTGTGTGATCACAGACCGTACACTGGTCGCCACCATAAATCGCGTCGACACCCACGGCCTGAAGTCGTAGCCGCGCCATCTTGTAGATATCCATCAGACTCTTGCCGGGTTTCCCCGACAGAGGTAAAAAAGCCTCAGCAGTTGCCCTCTGAGGTGTGTCAGCTGGGTCATGCGCCGCCAGAAACGCGGTACTCACCTCATCGCCAACCTCAAAACAGCACGGACCGATGGCCGGACCCAACCACGCCATCAGCTCGGAACCCTTGCGGCCGGTGGCAACAACCGTATTCTCCAGCACGCCAGTCAGCAGTCCCCGCCAGCCAGCATGCGCCGCTGCCGCAACGCGGCCGTCGCGGGAACAAAACAGCACGGGCAGACAATCGGCAGTCAGCACCGCCACGCCATCACCCGCCTGCTGGACACATCCGGCATCAGCCTGTCGCCGGCGCAAGGGTTTATTGCCAGCAGATACAGTAATAGCACGCGTACCGTGTACCTGATTTAGCCATTGCAGCCGTGTCAGATCAGGTAAGGCACGTCGCAACAGGCGCCGGTTGCCGGCAACCTGCGCAGCTCTGTCACCGACATGCGTGCCAAGATTCAGGCTGCCATAGGGCGCGCTGCTGATGCCGCCCAGACGGGTGGTTACCAGCGCGCCAATGCTGGCAGGTGCCGGCCAGTCAGGTAACTGCCAGATCAACCGGCTGGGCGTCATCCTTCCGCATCCCGCTTCAGAATCGCCAGCAGCACCTGCATGTCTTCCGGTGCGGGCACTTCCCAGCTTACCTCGTCACCCGTTTCCGGATGCACAAAACCCAGTCTGGCGGCGTGCAGCGCCTGACGCTTGAACTGCCGCAAAGCCTCAGCCAGCTCTGCACTGCAGCCGGCGGGAATGTGCAGCCGGCCGCCGTAAACCGGGTCGCCAATCAGCGGATGCCGGATATGGCTCATATGCACTCGAATCTGATGAGTGCGGCCGGTTTCCAGTTTAAGTTGCACATGGGTGTGGGCACGAAACCGTTTGCTGACCCGGTAATGTGTCACCGATGGTTTGCCGCTCTGCACCACGGCCCGCTTTTTGCGCTGCACCGGGTGACGCCCCAGCGGCTCGTTAACCATGCCCCCGGCGGTCAATACCCCCTGCACGACCGCCTCGTATTGCCGGGTGACCGTCCGCTTCTGTAACTGGCGCACCAGTTTGTGGTGAGCCGGCAGCGTCTTGGCAACCACCATCAGCCCGGTCGTATCCTTGTCGAGACGGTGCACGATGCCGGCGCGAGGCAGGTGCTGGAGCGCCGGACAATAGTGCAACAGACCGTTCATCAGAGTGCCGCCGCGATTGCCGGCTGCCGGATGCACCACCGTGCCGGCAGGTTTGTTCAGCACCATGACCGCATCGTCTTCATAAACGATGTCCAGCGCCAGCGCCTCGGCCTGCCAGTCGTTGTCAGGCGATTGCGCCAGTTCGGCCCGCAGCTCCAGCCGATCGCCGGCACTGAGACGGTCTTTCGCGCGCTTGTGGCCAGTATTGACCAGCAGAAAACCGTCTTTTATCCACTGCTGCAAACGCCCACGCGAATAATCTGCGAACAAACTGGCCGCAGCCTGGTCTAATCTGGCGCCATCAAGATCATCGGGTACAATGGCGGATAGGGAAATTCGTTCTGACATATTTGGGTATAGACCGGATGGTGTGGTTAAATAAGCGATTAAGACAGGCATTATAGTCTGTTTTGCCAGTCAAGAGGTGTTTTGAGCGTGCGAGTACTGCTAACAATTGCGTTGCTGATAACGGTCGTGTCCTGTTCGTCGCTGGGCAGGGACCGCGATGAGTTTGCGTCAATGTCAACGGAAGAACAATTCTACCGGACAGCCAATCAACAATTGAACGCATCCAATTTCGCTGGTGCGGTGCGAACCTATCAGGCCCTGGAGTCCCGGTTCCCCTTCGGTCAGTATGCCGCCCAGGCACAACTGGAACTGATCTACGCACACTACCGTGCATCAAACCTGGAAGGTGCACGGGCCGCCGCTGACCGGTTTATTCGCCTGCACCCTGACCATGAGAGTATCGACTACGCTTACTATATGAAAGGCGTTGCGACATTTTCGGAAAATACCGGCTTCATGAGCCGTTTCTTGCCTACCGATCCCGCCAAACGGGACATCAGCCGCGCCCGCGACGCTTTCAACGAATTTTCGCTGCTGATGACCCTGTACCCGGACAGTGACTACACCGCCGATGCCCGCGCCCGCATGGTATTCCTGCGCAACAATCTGGCGCAATACGAAATTCATGTTGCCGATTATTATCTGGAGCGTCGTGCCTACATCGCTGCCCTGAATCGTGGCCGTTATGTGGTGGAAAATTTCCAGGGCAGCCCGGTGGTCGCTGACGCAGTGGCCATCATGGTGGAGTGTTATCTGCGCCTGGGGCTGAATGACCTGGCCGATACATCGCTGGCACTGCTACGCACCAATTACGCTGATCATGAAACACTGGACAGCAATGGTGATTTTATTGTGCGCGAGCACGTCACCAACCCATCATTGCTGTATACAGTGACCTTCGGCCTTCTGGGCAGCAATGAAGACAACACGCCGCTGGCACCTACCAGTCGACCCAACCGCTCGATTGCACCGGACAATGCGGCGCCAGAACGCAGCCGATCCCTGCTGAATATCCTGACCCTGGGCAGATTCGGCCGTGATGCCACCACAGCTCCCCTGCCCGGCGAGCCACCACCCGGCTCACCCAACCCCATCTGACGTTGATGGACCAGGCATCAATGATGCCTGGTCCGCTGATCAACGCCCTCAGACGGGATAATTTTCCGGAAAGAAATCCCGCTCAATCAACTCGATCAGTATGTGTATCACCTTGATATGCACTTCCTGCACGCGATCTGCGTAACGGCTGGCGCCGGCGCTGATATCAACGGTAGCCAGGCTGCCCAGTGCCGATTCGCCCGCACCTGTCAGACTGACCACCCGCATGCCGTGGTCACGCGCATACTCCGCTGCCTTGATCACGTTTTTGCTGGTACCGCTGGTGCTGATGGCAAACAGGCAGTCTCCGGCCCTGCCCCGCGCCTGCAAATATCGCGAGAAAATATGCTCATAACCAAAATCATTGGCAACACAACTGATATGGCCGGGGTCGCTGATCGCCGTAGCCGACAGCCCCTGGCGATTATCCCGGTAACGGCCCGTCAGTTCCTCGGCAAAGTGCATGGCATCGCTCATGGAACCACCGTTTCCGCAGCTGTATATTGCCCCCCCATCGCGCAGGGTGCCGATCAGCACCGCCGCCGCATCGACAATGGCATTGACGCTGCGCTCGTCTGCCAGGAACCGCTCGAGGTACTGCTTCGCCTCCACGAGTGTGCCGGTTATCACTTCTCTAGTCAGGGTCATGCCCACCTCCTTGCCCGGGGTTGTATGTCAGGCAGGTATCACCGTTATACACCTGCATCCCAGCCTTGCGTAATCGGGTAGCGTCGGTCACGGCCGAAGGCTCTCTCGGTCAACCGCACGCCGATCGGCGCTTGCCGACGTTTGTATTCGTTAATATCCACCAGGCGAATAACCCGGTGCACTTCCTCGGCGTCGAAACCGCTGGCGATAATCGCATCGGCGCCCAGATCCGCCTCCACATATAACGCCAGAATCTGGTCCAGTCGATCATAGGGTGGCAGATTGTCGTCATCCTGCTGCCCGGGTGCCAGTTCAGCTGACGGCGGTCGCGCGATGACTTCGACCGGGATGATATCAGCCTGGCCTTGTGTGGCCGCCATGGCGTTTCGGTAGCGTGCCAGTCGATATACCAGCGTCTTGCTGGCATCCTTGAGGACATTAAAACCGCCAGCCATATCACCGTATAGCGTGGAATAACCCACAGCAATCTCGCTCTTGTTGCCGGTGGTCAACACCAGCGCGCCTTTTTTGTTGGAGATCGCCATCAGCAACACCCCGCGACATCGCGCCTGAATATTCTGCTCGCTCAGATCCGTGGGCAAGCCGGCAAACTGGCCAGCCAGGGCGCCTGCAAACGCCTGATAGCAGTCAGTTATCGGGATGACATCATAATTGACCGCCAGGCGCTCCGCCTGCGCAGCTGCCAGGCGGATGCTCAGCTCAGAGGTGTAGGTAAATGGCATCATGATCGCCGTCACCCGATCGGCCCCCAGCGCGTCAACCGCAATGGCCAGCGTCAGGGCCGAATCAATACCGCCGGATAGCCCAAGGATGACGGACTTGAAGCGGTTCTTCTGCACATAATCACGCAGGCCCAGCATCATTGCCTGATAACAACGCTGCTCAACATCCGTGCCTGCTGGTGATAGCGGCAGCGATTCTGGGCTGACAACCGGGCTGTGGTCAGCAAATACCGGCCAGGCCAGCGCTTTTTCAATACGAAAGGCAACCGGTACCAGTGCTTCGGCGAATGCCGGGCCTACCGTGTGTACATTGCCGTTTGCGTCAGACACCATGGAATTGCCGTCAAACACCAACTCATCCTGCCCGCCTACCTGATTCACATACATGATCGGTGTACCGGACTCCAGACTGCGGCGCGCCAACAGTCGCTGGCGTCGCTCCAGCTTGTCGGCATGAAACGGCGAGGCATTGATATTGATCAGCAGCCCGACACCGGCCTGCGATGCCTGCCGGATGGGTAGTGGATCCCACAGATCCTCACAAATGGTCAGTGCCACAGGCAGGTCGTTGATATCGATGATGCAGGGTGAATTGCCGGCCTGGAAATAACGGCGTTCGTCAAACACCTGATAGTTGGGCAGGCTCTGCTTGCGGTAGGTCGCCGTGATCCTGCCGTCATGGATGACGGACAGTGCATTGTACAGCTGACCGTTCTCCGCCAATGGATAACCCACAATCAGATGCGCGCTGATACCCGCTTCGCACAACTGCCGCAGCGCAGTGTCGATCCGGGGTGCAAGACTGGGCCGCAGCAACAGATCTTCAGCCGGATATGCGGTCAGACTCAGCTCCGGGTACACCACAACGTCAGCCTGGTGTGTATCAACAGCCTCGCGCGCCGCGCGCAGGATTGCCTGGGTGTTGCCGGGAATATCGCCCACCAACAGATTCAATTGCGCCATCACGATTGTTAACTGGCCGGCCATACTGTCCTCTATTGTCCTGATTCTGCTGATCCTGCGGGAAAAAGCTGCGGTATTGTCGGTCAAACAGGCAGCAGAAGTAAAACGCCAAATGGCGAACCTCCCGGTATACGCCCGTCGCGAGTGATCCGGTCAGTGTGGCCGGTATTATTAATGCGCCGGCACCGGCACGATGCCGCGCAGTGCGGGTTCATACGCCGCGGGGTCCAGCTCAGTCGCGGCGCCGGTCAATTGTGCCACCAGCAACTCGGCAGACGCAGGTGCCAGGACCAGGCCGTTACGATAGTGGCCGGCATTGACGTAAACATTGCTGAAACCCGGTATCTGCCCGATAAATGGCACCCCGTCCGGCGCCGCGGGTCGCAATCCCGCCCATTGCCGCACCACCGGCAGCGCCGATAACGCTGGCAACATTTGTTCTGCCGAGGCGCGCAGACTGTCACCAGCCTGTCCGGTAATCGATTTGTCGAAATCCGTATACTCAAGTGTGCTGCCGACCAGAATATGATTGTCACGCCGAGGTATCAGGTATCGCCCTTTGCTGAGCACCACACCGCTCAGCAAAGGACCATCGGCTTTGTAGAGCAGCATCTGACCCTTGACCGGCGTCACCGGTAGCGTCAGCCCCAGGGTCTTCAGCAGCTGTCCGGTCCAGGCGCCAGCCGCCATGACAAACGCATCTGCCTGCAACCGGTACATCTGGTCCTGTTGCCGCAACCACACTGCCGTCATCCGGTCACCGCTGGTTTCGAATCGCACGATCTCCGACTGCTCTCGCACGTCAACGCTCGTTTGCAGACGCAAACTGACCGCCAATGCCTTGACCAGACGTGGGTTTCGGATATTGGCCACAGTCGGCATATACAGCGCACGCTCGCTGCCACTTGCCAGGCCGGGTTCATGTGCATAAATCTGAGAGGCCTGCCAGGCATGCATTGGACGACCATGTCGCCGCGCCCAGGCCAGCGCCTCCGCATGGTCCTGGGCATCGAGCATCAGCAGGCCACATTCGGTCAGTTCGGGGTCAATGCCGGTTTCATCAGCCAGCGCCTGCGCCAATGCCGGATAGGCATCCTGTGCCCGATTGGCCAATGCCGTTACCGGCTCCGAGTACCGCCAGGGATACAGTGGTGACACAATACCACCACCGGCCCAGGAGGCTTCGTGTCCGCAGCTGCCACGTTCTACCAGTTGTACACGGGCGCCCTGTTGGCTCAGACCACGCGCCACCAGCATGCCGGAGACACCACCACCGCAAATCAGAAAATCACTCAATCCATGCCTACCTTGAAGCCCTGTCATTAACACTCGGCCGCGAATCAGTCTGCATCGGTCCCGATGCAGCATCTACACTCCCTATTATGGAGGTCAGCAATGCCAGGAAAAACCAGACTCCTCACTCAATGTGGTGCCAGCCTGCTGGAACTGTTCGCCGTGCTGGCAATTATAACAACACTGGCCACGCTTGCCTTGCCTGTCTTTGGCCTGCTTGAGCGTGAAGAGTCAGCACGGGTGTTACGTCAGTTTCTGAGCACCGTCGAAACTGCCCGCAGCGCCGCCATCCGACGCGGACGCCCGGTTACCCTGTGCCCGGCCAATGATCAGCAGCAATGCATCAATGATTGGCAGACGGGCGTCATGCTGTTTGTCGATAGTGACAACAACCGGCAGCGTAACGATGATGAAACGATTCTGGCCGCCGTGGCCTGGTACGACGTGCAGGGAGAGTTGAGCTGGCGCGCTTTTGGCAATCGCAACTATCTGCTTGTTGACCGCTTCGGCGGCCTGACCGGCCAGAACGGCAGCTTTACCTGGTGTCCGCCCGCTCCCGGCTCGGAACCCGCTCATCAACTTGTGCTGAATGGCAGCGGTCGCTTCCGCTTTGCCCGCGATAGCGATGGCGACGGACTGCGCGAAGACAGTCGTGGCCGTCCGCTACATTGTTCCTGACCGATCTGGCAATATCAAGATGGTTACTCAAGACGGTGCCAGGCCCGGTCCAGTGACAGAAAATCGCCGGCATCACAGGCGGGTGCATCCGTACAGCAGGCCTGCCGCTGCAGACTCAGGGTCACCTGTGAACCTGGCTGAACACCGGTTGCCTGCACTTCCAGCCGATACAATAGGCCGCAAACTGGCGTGACCGCGTCTGCCACCCTGGCAGATAAAAACTCGTCGCCAGTGGCGTGCACCCGGTAACGCAATCGCGCAGCAAGGGCGCTCTCTCCTGCCGCTGGTGGCATTCGGATATCTGTCCGGGACAATGGCAAGGTATCCAGTGTCACTTGCAGGCCATGGGTCCGAATACCTGCCAGCAATGCGCTGTCGACTGCCACCAGCAACGCCTCGGCATCATGAAAGGTGCGCTCATGATGCCGATAGTTGAGCGCCAGTGACGTGCCCAGCAACGCTGCATCAACCGCCGACAGCGCCATTCTGGCCATCACCGTCATGAGTATCAGCGCCAGCAACAGCACCGAGCCGGATTGTTGTGATCCGCTTCCGCCAGCGTCACCTGCCATCAGTCAATCGCCCTTGCCGAAGCGGCCAGCTCTGTCTGGCGTAGCGCTGTACTGAAGGTCATGGTCAGGCCGTTATTACCCATTTCGCCCGCCTCCGTCAACGATCGCACTGACAATGTCAGGTTGACGCTGAATGCCTGTGACCAGTTGTCCACTTGACTGGCATCAATATAGGCCACATGGGCTGGTGCCGACGGCATCTGCGCAGCGCCCGGCAAACTGATACCGACAGTGGCGGTCATTGCCGTCACACCCTCTATCAGCTCCTCCGAATTGAAGTAGGATCCGTCGCCGCGCTGTCGACGACGGAACAGTCCAGCCCCACTGATTTCGCCATGGTCACTACGCCGGACAAAATAAAAGTGAACTGGCGCCTCGCAGTCTGCTGTCAGTACGCGCAGAATATGGCTGCCAGGCATGACGTCGATGGCAGCAGTATGTCCCGCCAACAGCTCCAGCGTCCCGGGTACGCCCCCGGTCTCGCCGCTGAATCCCGCCGGGCAGAATGATGCCGACTGGCGAATGGCGGCCCGTAACAGGAACTGCGCATAGGCTGCGCGCTGCTGCTGATCCTGAACGGCATTTTGCGCCGACTGAAGCTGCATGCTCCCGGTGAAGAGTTGCATCAGTGCCGCACTGAGGCTGGCGCCAAGGCCCAGCGCGACCAGCAGCTCCATCAGGGTCGTGCCCTGGCTCGCGGACCACGGCCGTCGCACTACAGCACCACGATGCCACTGCTGGCTGGCAATTGCGCGTCACCGTCGTTATTTCCACTGCCCAACCAGCGCACGCTGACCCGGTATGTTGCAGCAGGCAACGGGAATTCAGCCATTGTTACCGGTTCGATCTCTCCATATCCGCCCGGCAGTCGTTCTGCCAGACGCCGCTGCCAGCCTGCCAGATCATGGGCCGCCAGCTCTGTCGTTGTACACCCGGTCGGGGATTCGCAGCGAGCGTCAGACTGGCCGTCCGGCCAGGCCGCCAACGCCACGCCAAACCCTGATGGATTGGCCTTGATACGTTCCAGCATGTCATGCAGCAGCCACTCAGCCTGCAACAGATGGCCATTGGTCTGCGCGGTGCCCACGGCCAGCGTCTGCATGTTCAGCACCGCCAGAAGTCCCGTCGCCAGAATAAAACTGCTCAACAGGACTTCCAGCAATGCCAAGCCTCTGCCGGGTCCGAAACTGACGGGTGCCGGTGCTTTCATGAGTTGTCCCTGACGATAAGCCCACACGTTTTGCCTGATGTCCTGCTGTAAGTATAGTCAAACCGGCCAGGTGGCACAGGGCAGTCAGAAACCTTGTGCGGCGCGGCACACAGTCAGCGACGCCGCAATCCGGACGGCCCTTTGGCATTCGACAGGGTTTTTCCCTATAATCCGCGCTTCACTTGTTCAGCGCCAAGGCGCCATGCGGACCCGCCATGGAATATGATCCGTTTTTGCTCGGCCTGCTGGCGTTTCTGGGGCTCATCGCGGGCTGGATAAATACGCTGGCCGGTGGCGGTTCAAACCTGACATTGCCCATGCTGATGGTGCTGGGACTGCCCCCGGATGTCGCCAATGGTACCAACCGGGTCGGTGTCATTCTGCAGGGTGTGGTGGCAGTCAAAGGCTTTCACCACTACGGCAAACTGGACACGCCTTCCATCTGGTCGATTCTGGTACCGAGCATGATCGGCGGGGTCATCGGCGCGCTGACCGCAGCACTGATGCCCAATGTTGCCCTCAAACCCCTGCTTCTGGGCACCGTGCTCACCATGTCTGCCGTCATTCTGTTGCGACCGGGTTTTATTGCACCGCCGCCGGGTACGCCGGTAAAGTCGGTGAACGAAAGTCGTATTGCCTGGTGGAGTCTGTTTGCCGCCGGCATTTACGGAGGTTTTGTGCAAGCCGGCGTTGGTTTTATCCTGCTCGCGGCACTGGCCGGCGGCCTGCGCTACGACCTGGTCCGCGCCAATGCCCTGAAGATGGTGTGCACGCTGGCTTTTACCAGCCTGTCATTGGTGATTTTCATCTGGTTCGATCAGGTGGCCTGGGTGCCCGGTCTGATCCTGGCACTGGGTACCATGCTGGGCAGTTTTTTAAGTGTTCGATTTGCCATCAGTGTGCAGCAAAGCACCATCAAGTGGTTCCTGTTCGCCATGACCCTGGTGTCCTGCATCGCGGCTGTGTTGTTCTGACAACCGGGTACATTGTGCCAGCCGGTCAGGCTGTCAGGCTGTCAGGCTGTCACCCGGATATTGTCAAACATCAGCACAATGGCGGCACCGCCCAACTCACTACTGCCAACACTGACGGTGGCACCGTAACTGGTCGCTATATCAACGACCACAGCCAGACCTATACCCTGCCCCTGTGCCAGCGAATCGAGACGTACACCTCGCTGCAGGACGCGCTCCCGCTCCGCAACGGTAATCCCCGGACCATCGTCATCAATCTGCAGCCGCATCCGGGGCGGCGCCGCAGATGCCAGCGTCGCCGACACCGCCACCCGCCCCTGGCCATACTTGCAGGCGTTGTCCAGCACATTGCCCAGCATTTCCAGCAAATCGCGCTCATCACCAAGAAAATGCAGCGCCGGATCAACGTCAACGCTAATGTTCACCCGCTTGTCGGCGTAGACTTTTTCCAGCGCACGCACAACCTTGGCGATGACTTCGGCAACATTGACCTGCCGGGCCAGTGTGCTGGCGTTGTCGGTACTGACGGCGCGCTGCAGCTGATAAGTGATGATCTGGTTCATGCGATCCAGTTGTTCCCGCATCAGCGAACTCTGCCGACTGTCATCGCCAAGCTCACCCTGAATCACCGCCAATGGCGTTTTCAGACTGTGGGCCAGATCGGCGAGCGTGGTGCGATAACGCGACTGCTGCTTGCGCTCGGATTGAATCAGCAGGTTGAGGTTTCCCGTCACTGCACTCAACTCCCTGGGATAAGAAGTATCAAGTGCCTCACTTTCCCCGGCCTCGATCTGTTGCAGATCTGTTGCCAGCCGACGCAGAGGCGCCAGTCCCCAGCGCAGCAGCAGCAATTGCAGTACCAGCAGCAATATGGCCAGCCCGCCCAGCCAGGACCACAGACTGTTTCTGAAACCGGCAGCTTCCGCAGCAAAGGTATCGGTCGTTTCCAGCACTGAAAACAGGATGGGCGAACGGCGATTTTCCCAGGTAACAGCATAGCTGCTGACAAAGAATTCTGTGCCCGTCGCTGCCTGCAGCCGACCGAAGCGGGTCTCACCGATGCCCAGATCATGATTCAGGCCCAATGCCTGAAAATTGACATCCAGCGCCGAGGCCGTGCGCAACAATTCGCCATCGCTGGCACTGCTGATAAAGCCATACAGCTTGGAATTCAATTGCGAAAACCGCGGTTCGCGAAGATTCTCGCTGAAATAGAAATCACCGTCAGCCTCATCGACGGCAGCCAGCAATACATATATCTGTACCTGCAACTGCTCGGCGACACCGGTTTCCAGACTATTACGGAAGGCCCGGTCCAGCACTGCGCCGGTCAGCCCGAGAAATACCGTTAACAGAACACTGACGGCGACCAGCAGCCGGTTCTGCAATGAGTACCCACCGATGCGGGTCGTCACCACGTCAATCCATTGCCCGCATGCGATAGCCCTGGCCGCGCACGGTTTCGATGGGGTGCAGCGTCTGCTCGGGGTCGAGTTTCTGCCGCAGGCGACGCACAAAGACTTCCAGCACATTGCTGTCCCGGTCATAGTCCTGGGCATACAGATGCTCAGTCAGTTCAGACTTGGAAATGACCTGGTCCGGATGCAGCATCAGGTATTCCAGGGTTTTATATTCGTAGGCAGTCAGTTCGACTCCCTCGCCATTGACACTGACACGTTTGGCCGAGGTATCCAGCTGTACCGGCCCGCTGACAATGGCCGGGCTGGCAAAGCCTGCGGCACGGCGAAGCAGCGCATTCAGTCGCGCCTGAATTTCTTCCAGACGGAACGGTTTGACCACGTAATCATCAGCGCCGGCATCAAGGCCGGCCACCTTGTCCTGCCAGTCGCCACGCGCAGTCAGGATCAGCACCGGGTAGCGTTTGCCTGCCGCGCGCAGCCTGGTGATGACGCTGATACCGTCAAGTTGCGGCAAACCCAGATCAATGATGGCAGCGTCGTAGTCATACTCGGTCGCCTGATACAGACCGGTCACACCATCGGCTGCATCGTCAACGACATAGCCGGCACGTTCCAGCCCCATTTTCAGTTGCTGGCGCAACAGGCTTTCATCTTCCACGACCAACAGCCGCATGTTCTACTCCCTGCTCAATTCACCGGTGGCCTGGTCGACAAAGACCGTATAGATATTACCTTCGTTATCAAGGCGTACCCGATAACGCAGGTGGCCGTTTTGCCGCACTTCGTTGATGCTGATGACGGTGCCGGGGAAATTCGCCCGCACCCTCTCCAGCGCCTGTTCCTGGTTGACCGGACCGACCTGTTCGGCATTCCCGCCGGTCTGGTCCTGTGGTTGTGCCACGGCCAGCATCGGCATCCCGGCCATCAGGCCAGCCAGCAGCAAGCTCAAGACACCGGACAGTAGCATACGCCGGGAACTGTGCTGATGATGCTGTTTGTGAACTGGCTGTTTCATATGACCCCACTGAGAATGACTGGTATTGACTGTAAAGCCGATGCCACGAGCCAGGCAGCCAACCCAACATTGGGGCTGTCAACGCACCGGTTCGACCTGCACCCGCAAGCGGATACGCTCACCCGGGTCATCATCCATGCGTACCGAAAAGTCTTCACCATTGTAGTGGTATCTGACCTGGTAGCCCATCAGACGTTCTTCGTCGTAGTATTCATCGACAACGTTGCAATGCTGGACAGTCTGATAGCGGGCAGGCTCATGACGGCTATTGGCCGCCACTATATCACGCCCGACAGAGTGCCCCAACACAGCGCCAACCACAGTACCGACTTTGCGACTGGAACTGTTGTTGCCCACTGCATTACCTATCGCCCCACCGACAATGGCACTGATCAGTGCCGGGGTGCGGCTGTCAGAGCTTTGCCTGTCCTTGACCCGCACCTGCTCTTGCCAGCATTCCTCGCGAGGTACCGATACCGTGACAGACTGATAAATGGGTCTGGACTCCAATACGTCAGCATAAACATATTGCGTCTGCGCCAATACGGCTGACGACATCCACATTGTGCCGGCACCCAGGCTCAATACACCGGCAGTTTTTAACATTCGGGACAAGGGCTTGCTCATATCACACCTCACTGTTGTTCTGGTTCGGTGATCAGATTAATGCGCAACAGCTGAATCCAGACTGAATGACAGGGCAATTCACCGCGCCAGCACTGGTGCGCGTGGCGGACAAGCAAAGTGTCGAACATAGACTATTGATTTAGCGGGAGATACAGGTACAATCCGGGCTGCTTTGCATAACAAAAATTAAAATCCACCAGGTCTTTCATTTTCTGACCTTCGCACCATCAAGAGACCACACATGTTCCGCAAAACCCTTGTTTCTGCCATCCTCGTCACTCTGATCAGCATTCCCGTGGTTTTTTTCCTGAACCCGTTGATCAACAATCCGCTCTACTATATCGCTATTATTTTCCTTGCCTGCCTGGCGACCGCTGCGCTGGCGCAGCTGGGTAACCAGCCTGCCAAAAAGCGCAAAGCTTCAACGCGGCGACGTGCCAACCGCCCTGCCAGTGACCGCAGCAGCACCGGCAACGCGCCGCGTGAGCTGGGTAATGTCAAATGGTTTAATGCCAGTAAAGGTTTCGGTTTTATTACCCGCGACAGCGGTGATGATGTGTTCGTGCACTTTCGCTCGATTCGCGGTGAAGGCCACCGTGTGCTGAGAGACGGCCAGCGCGTCGAGTTCAGCGTCAGCCAGGGAGACAAAGGTCTGCAGGCTGATGACGTCACCGCCATTCAGGACTGAGTTGCGGCCCTGCCGTGCCTAGTAGTGCGGCGGCCGATCGTCGGCTGCACCGCCCTGCACCATCCGCTCGGACTGCGCCTCCATCAGTTCCGCCAGTTTTTCGCGGTGCAGCGCGAGCTCGCGAGTCAGTGTTTCAATCTGCTGTTGTTGCCGGGTTACCACGTCATTGAGCGCCTGAATACTGTCCTCCTGGAAGGCAAACCGGGTTTGCAGATCGACCAGCTTTGCTTCTGTAGACATAATCCACCCCCTTGCGGTAAACGTTGACGCCGCTGCTTTTTTCGCAGTGGACCACCATGATACCGCGAGCCACCTGGCCCTCCAACCGCTTTCGGACGCTCAAGTCCCCTGCAGCCGGCAAATACTTTTTATTATTCGTCCAGCCATGTAATATTCGCGGATCAATAACTGTCTTGTACAGAGTGGCGCACGGCATTATCGGCTCCCGATAGCAATCCGAGTCACTCACCAGCAAAAGCAGCACATCAGGAGGCAATCCGTCTTGTCCGGTCAACATTCAGCAAAATCTGCATCTACCTCGTCCACCACCGAGGCCTGGGAACACGCGCCCATCAACTGGACCAATATGATCCTGTTCACGCTGACCCCGCTGTTCGCAGTGACGCTGGTACCATGGTACGGCTTTGCCTACGGATACAGTGCCTATGACTGGCTGGTGTTTGTCCTGATGATGGGCTTCTGTGGCATCTCCATTACCGCCGGCTACCATCGACTCTGGTCACACAAGGCCTACAAGGCCCACCCCGCGCTGCGATTCCTGTTTGCTTTGGGTGGCGCCTGCGCCCTGCAGAATGATGTTTTTAACTGGGCCTCCGACCATCGTCGCCACCATGCCTTTGTTGACAATAACGACAAGGACCCCTATTCGGCCGGGCGCGGTTTCTGGTTCTCGCATATTGGCTGGATTTTGCGCCACTACCCGAGCAGCAGCCAGGACTTCTCCAATATCAAGGACCTGCAGAAAGACCCCATCCTGCAGTGGCAACATAAACACTATCTGGCACTGGTACTGTTCATGAATATCGCCGTGCCAGCGTTTCTGGGCTTCCTGGGCGGCAACATCATCGCCGGCATCCTGCTTGGCGGCCTGTTGCGACTGGTGCTCAGCCAGCATGTCACCTATCTGATCAACTCGCTGGCGCATATGTGGGGCAAGCAGACTTTCAGTGAAAAAAGCTCGGCACGGGACAACCCCGTGATTGCCCTGCTGACCTACGGTGAGGGCTACCACAACTATCACCACACCTTTCAGTGGGACTACCGCAATGGTATTCGCTGGTGGCATTATGACCCCACCAAATGGCTGATCCGCAGTTGTGAATGGGTTGGCCTGACCAGTGACCTGAAGCGCGTGTCGCCGCTGAGCATAGAGACCGCGCGCCTGGAAATGCAATACCGTAAGGCCACCGAGCGCTGTGAGCGTCTGCACAACGCAGATACCCTGCGTGCCCGCCTTGAAGACGAATATGAGCAACTGAAGCAGACCCTGGACCTGTGGGCCAAACATCGCCAGGAATGGTATGCCGCCAAATCCAGCCAGATTCACGATCAGATTCATGAAAAATGGGAAAAAATCGCGTTGCGCGACAGCTACCGGGAAGTCCGCTTCCAGCTGAAGTTAAGACGCCAGCGCTGGCGCGAGCTGCTACAGAGCTTTGCCGATGTACCACAGGTCTCGGCATAAGCGGCGCTAGCGACACATCCACACGATTACAAGGATCACCATGACTGTTTTATCACGCCCATTCCACCGAGCCCTGCAGGCAGCCAGCGCAATGCTGCTGTGTTTGCTGGTGAGTGTGCCGGCCGCCGCGGTCGAAGAAGGCCAGCCGGCACCGGACTTCACCCTGCCGGGCGTGCGTGCGTCAGACAGCACAGTGCAGCTCAGCGAACTGCAGGGCAAAGTCGTTTATGTAGACTTCTGGGCGTCCTGGTGCCTGCCGTGTCTGCGCTCATTGCCGCAGATCAACGGCCTGTATGAACAGTATCGCGATCAGGGATTTGAAGTGGTCGCCATCACCATTGATGATCCGGTTGAAGACGCCACCGAGTTTCTCGACGACCTGGACGTACCGCTGGCCTACTCGGTCGTGCTCGATGCCACCGCCGATGTCATGGATCAGTACCGTGTGGTGGGCATGCCCACGTCCTTTCTTATTGACCGGGAAGGTATCATCCGCAAGGTGCACAAAGGCTTCCGCGAAGGTGACACGGATCTGCTGGAGCAGTCCCTGATACCGCTGCTTGCCGAGTAAACCGGTCACAGGCGATCAGGGATACAGGCGCAGCAGGGGTTCGTTCAGCGCCGACATCTGCTCCCGCAACTCCAGAATGTGTTCCGCCCAGTAGCGCTCAGTGTTGAACCAGGGGAAACTGTGTGGAAACGCCGGATCCTGCCAGCGCCGCGCCAGCCACGCACTGTAGTGCATGATTCTCAGGGTGCGCAGCGGTTCGATCAACGCCAGTTCGCGCGCGTCAAACTCAAAAAACTCTTCATAACCTTCAACAATTTCCAACAACTGACCCTGCTGCTGATCGCGGTCCCCTGCCAGCATCATCCACAGGTCCTGAATCGCCGGTCCGTTCATGGCATCATCGAAATCAACAAAATGCGGTCGATCTTCTCGCCACAGAATATTGCCCGGATGACAGTCGCCATGCAGTCGCAGCGCGCGACAATTTTGGGTCTGCGCAAATACCGGTAGCAGTCTGTCGATCAGATCCCGGCTCAGACTCTCGTAGGCCGGCAGCAGGGATGAAGGAATAAAATCGTTGGCCAGCAGAAATTCGCGGCTGGCAACAGCAAACTGTTCAATGCCCAGCGTCACACGATGAGCAAATAAGCGCTGCGCGCCAGCCAGGTGAACCCGCCCCAGAAATCGTCCCATGACCAGCAGGTTGTCGGGATTGTCGAGTTCCGGTGCCCTGCCCGCCAGGCGCGGAAACAGCGCAAACCGGAAATTCTGTTCACCACAGGCAAAATTGTGCAGGGTTTGTTCGGGCTGGCCGTCACCAGGGCTGATCCACATCGGCGGCACCACCGGAATATCAAGGTCAGCAAGTTCCTGGGCAAAACTGTGTTCTTCCAGAATCTGTTCATTGCTCCAGCGCTCCGGACGGTAGAACTTGGCGACCAGGTATTCCCCGGAAGCCAGGCCGATCTGATACACGCGGTTTTCATAACTGTTGAGCCCGAATACCCTTGCCGTGGTTTCCAGCCCCAGACTTTCAACTGCGTCCAGCACCTGATCGGGCCCCAGCAACTCATAGGGATGGCTCAGCGAAGGTGATGTCGATGTTGAATCGTGCATGGTTGCAGCCTGTAGATCGAGTTTGGCGCGAGTATACTGTAAAATACCCGCTGCAAGCCGAAAACTTCAATCCGTCCCTATTTCAGCGAGAGCACTCTTAAAGCACAGATGTGCAGCGAGAGTCAGTAAGGAGTTATTCTTGAGTACCAACGACGCACAGGCCCACCATCAGACTCTGTTAGACCGCTACCAGCAAGTTCAGGCAAAGAAACTTAACCTGGACCTTACACGTGGCAAACCGGCCACCGCACAACTGGCCCTGAGTGACGCGCTGGATGGAATTCTGCAAGGCAACTATGCCTGTGCCGATGGCAGCGATGCCCGCAACTACGGTGGCGCCCTGGGGATCCCGGAAGCACGAGCGTTTGCAGCGGACTACCTGGGCGCCAAACCATCCCAGGTGCTGGTCGGCGGTAACAGCTCCCTGCAATTGATGTATCAGGTAGTCACCAACGCCTATTTCCACGGCGTCAACGCCAGTGCCACGCCCTGGCGTGACGAAGCCGGTAACGGTGGCAGCATCAAGTTCCTGTGTCCGGCCCCCGGCTATGATCGCCACTTCAGTATCTGCGAAACGCTGGGCATCGAGATGATCCCGGTCACCATGGACAACAACGGGCCGGACATGGACCAGGTGGAATCCCTGCTCCGTGCCGATCCCCTGATCAAGGGCATCTGGTGCGTGCCCAAATATGCCAACCCCAACGGTGTGGTGTATTCCGACGAAGTTGTGGACCGCTTCGCGCAGCTGGGCAAAATCGCCGGCGCCAATTTCCGTATCATCTGGGATAACGCCTACGCGGAACACCATCTGGTGGAAAACCCGCCCGAACTGGCCAACCTGCTGGCTCTGAGCGAGCAGTACGGTACGCTGGACAATGCTGTGGTAATCGGGTCAACGTCCAAGATTACCTTCGCCGGTGCTGGCATCTCCTTCATGGCCAGCTCGGAGGCCAACATTGCCGGTTTTGTTGATCTGCTGGGCATTGCAACCATTGGCCCCGACAAAGTCAACCAATTGCGGCATATGCGCTTCCTGAAAGACATGCCAACGCTGCGCAAGCTGATGCAGGCGCACCGCGACATTCTGCAGCCCAAATTCGAACTGGTGCTCAAGCATCTGGACGAAGGTCTGGCCGGCAAGACCCACAACGGTCAGCCGCTGGGAACCTGGACCCGGCCTGCCGGTGGTTATTTCGTTCTGTTTGACACCCAACCTGGCCTGGCAGACAAAGTGGTTAAGCTATGCGCAGGCGCCGGCGTCAAATTGACCCCCGCCGGCTCAACCTGGCCCTACAAAAAGGACCCGGCCAACACCAACATCAGACTGGCCCCATCGTTCCCCGGCCTGAAAGAAATCGACGAGGCCATGCAGGTCTTTGTGCTGTGTGTCGAGCTCGCCACGCTGGAGCAGTAACGCCACGGCACGGTTTTTCAACCCGGGAAGCGCCGACAGCCCTATCGGCGGCGCTCCCGGATCACCACGCTGTTGCGTTCGACACGACGATAGTTGGAATGCTTGCGTGCATCCTTGTTGACATAAATCACGTCCCGCCGGTCTCTTGACCAGCTGCCGCGTGTCGGCGCATGACTATCGTAGTGGCGTCCGTGGTGGCCACGCTCGTACCCACGATGATCGTGCCTGTTGTCATATCGGTGATGCTTCCGGGATTTGTACCCATGATGCTTCTGGTAGCCAAAGGCGTTGTAGCGGTGAGCATCATGCCGGTGCGAGGTGGTTATAACCCGGGTCGTGTGCGACGGGCCAACATACACAGACACCGGCCCGCTATGGTAGGACAGGACCGGCGCTGAATAATGCGTTTCCCGGACCACCAGCCGGTGGTCATGATCAGCGAACACCTGGCTAGCGCCCAGCGCCGCCACCAGTGTGGCTGCCATTATCAGGGGTTTCTTCATGTTCATAAGCTGTTCCTCCACAATGCAAATGTCTCAGCATTGTTTATAGAACACTCCCCCTGAACACAAACTTAACAACAGGGTTCAGAAACCAGGGATCAGGAGCCAGAAACCAGAAAATATACGGAAACGCTCCCGAGGATGCCAGTGCGAGGCAAGAACAGGCTCAAAAAGCGCAGTTTACAAGGCGTAAATGAGCATTTTTGAGCCTGTTCTTAACGAAGCAATGGCAACTTCGGGGGCGTTTCAGGTGTCGCTGAGGTTTCTGGTGCCGAAACCTGGGACCGGAAACGGCATGATATTGTCACCACTGGAGATTTTCGCCACACCGGTCTTTTCCACTTCATCAATGCGCAGGATCGCCTGCAACGGGATAAAGCTGCGCTTGACGTCCTGAAACTCCATTTTGAGCTTTTCTTCGCTGGGATCAACCACCATCTGGCTACGCTCGTCAAACAGGAACTCTTCCACCTCAATAAAGCCATACAGCTCACTTTGATAAACCTGGCGGGCAAAGACTTCATAGACTTTGCCCTTGTTGAGGAAGGTAATACGGTAGATTTCCTGGCGACTGGCCATGTTGCTGGGTACTCTTTTGCGTCTTTGCGGCGTGTGAATAATTGACCGTTTACGCGGGTGGCGATCGATCACCTGTCATTGTAGCTTAAACACGACCTTCAGATACAGCATCCCGGGCGATTTGCTGTTATAATCCGCAGCTTTTCGACGTTTTTCGGATTAGATATGAACCCCATCGACCAGAGCGCACCGCGCAAAAAAGTCTATATCAAGACGCATGGCTGCCAGATGAACGAGTATGATTCGTCGCGCATGCTGGATCTGCTGCGCGAATCGCAGCAGGCCGACCTGGTCGACACGCCGGAAGAAGCCGATATTCTGCTGCTCAACACCTGCTCAATCCGTGAAAAAGCCCAGGAGAAGGTTTTTCACCAGTTGGGCCGCTGGCGGGCGCTGAAAGAGGCCCGACCAGGTGTCAAGATCGCCGTGGGTGGCTGTGTGGCCAGCCAGGAAGGCGCAGCCATAGGCAAACGCGCCCCCTATGTCGACGTGGTGTTCGGTCCGCAGACCCTGCACAAATTGCCGGACATGCTCGACGCCTCCGGCGGCAAGGGTCCTGTGGTGGACATCAGCTTCCCGGAGATCGAAAAATTTGACCGGCTGCCCGAGCCCAGGGCATCAAGCTGCGAGGCCTTCCTGACCATCATGGAAGGCTGCAGCAAATACTGTTCATTCTGTGTTGTGCCGTATACCCGGGGCGAGGAAGTCAGTCGGCCGCTGGACGATGTGCTGGCCGAAGCCGTGCATCTGGCCAGCCAGGGTGTGCGCGAGATCAACCTGCTGGGACAGAATGTCAACGCCTACCGCGGCCTCAGCCATGACGGCGAGATCGTCAATATGGCAACGCTGGTGCAGTATATTTCCGCCATTGAAGGCATTGACCGTATCCGCTTCACGACGTCACATCCAGTTGAGTTCAACACGCCTTTGATCGAGATGTACCGACAGGTGCCCGAGCTGGTAAGCCATTTGCACCTGCCTGTACAAAGCGGCTCCGACCGCATTCTGGCGGCCATGAAACGCGGCCACACCGTGCTGGAGTACAAGTCCATCATCCGCAAGCTGAAGGCCATACGGCCGGATATCAGCATGTCCTCTGACTTCATCATCGGCTTCCCGGGCGAAACCCAGAAGGATTTTGAAGACACCATGAACCTGATTATCGACGTCGGCTACGATCACTCATTCAGCTTCATCTACAGCCAGCGGCCAGGCACACCCGCCGCCGATCTGCCGGATCACACCAGCGAGCAGGAAAAGAAGCACCGGCTGGCAGTCCTGCAGGCCCAGATTCTGCGGCAGGCAGCCGCCATCAGCGAAGCCATGGTGGGCAGTACCCAGCGTATTCTGGTCAGCGGCGCCTCCAAACGCGGCGATGCCATGATGCAGGGACGAACGGAAAACAATCGTGTGGTCAATTTTCATTGCGATGACCTGTCGCTGACCGGTTCGTTTGTTGATGTGAAGATTATCGACGCATTCCCGAACTCACTGGCAGGCGAACTTTAACTTGCACTATACTGATCTGACCGGCCTGATCGCATACACTGGCTGATATCAATTGACCCTGACGCACAGTCATGTCTGCCACGCGCACTACCGCAACAGACTGACCGGAGGTATGACCCCAGCTACATGGCTACTGAACAACAGACTCGACAGTTCACTCTGGAACCGGAGAATGCGCTTCGCCTGGCCAACCTGTGCGGGCACCTCAATGAACACATCCATCAGATTGCCAAGTCGCTGACACTGGAAATACGCCAGCGCGGCAATGCCTTCCAGCTGTCCGGTGACGCACCGGCGGTCAGCGAGGGTGTCCGCGTGCTCGACTCTCTGTACCAGGCGACGGCCGATGGCTCAGTCATCAGTCCCGACCTGGTACATCTGACCTTGAAGGAATCAGGTTTCCAGCCGGACAGTCCTGCCCGATCTGACACCGTGCCTGCCCAAGAGGTCGAGGACAACTTCAAGGCGGTATTGATCAAAACCCCGCAGAGCTCGGTCAAGCCTCGCGGCAAGCACCAGCGCCAGTATGTCGAGTCCATCCGGCAGTTGGATATCAATTTTGGTATCGGCCCTGCCGGCACCGGCAAGACCTATCTGGCCGTCGCCTGTGCCGTGGAAGCTCTGTTGCAGGACAAGGTCAAACGCGTACTACTGGTGCGCCCGGCCGTTGAAGCCGGCGAAAAGCTGGGCTTCCTGCCCGGTGACCTGTCACAGAAAATCGACCCGTACCTGCGGCCGCTGTATGACGCGCTGTACGAAATGCTGGGTTTCGAGAAAGTCACCCGCCTGATCGAAAAAAACGTCATCGAGGTCGCTCCGCTGGCCTATATGCGTGGCCGCACCCTGAACGGCGCCTTTATCATTCTCGATGAAAGCCAGAACACCACGGTATCGCAGATGAAAATGTTTCTGACCCGTATCGGTTTTGGCTCAACAGCCGTCATTACCGGTGACGTCACCCAGATCGACCTGCCCAAAGGCACGCGATCGGGCCTGGTGCATGGTTTGAAGGTCCTGCATAACGTTGCCGGTATCGGCTTCAGTTTCTTTGATTCCAAGGATGTTGTGCGACACTCGCTGGTGCAGAAAATTGTCGAGGCCTATGATGAGTATGAGCGCAAAAACACCATCACCTCTCTGACTCACGACAACAGTTCAAGCCATGACCGTGATAACTGATCTGATCAACGACAGTGGCGAGGACCCCGTCCCCGACCCTGACCGTTTCCGGCACTGGGCTGAAACCACCATACAGACATTGCAGCCGGCGCACCCGGCAGACAAGCCAGTATCGCTGAGCATCCGACTCGTTGACAGCAACGAGTCGGCCGCGCTCAACCAACGCTTCCGGAACAAAGACTACGCCACCAATGTGCTGTCATTTGGCTGCGAGTTGCCCGACATGATGCTGGCCCAGATGGAGGAACTGCCGCTTGGGGATCTGGTCATCTGCGCGGCCGTAGTCGACCGCGAAGCACAGGCGCAGAATAAAGCAGTTGAGGCACACTGGGCGCACATGGTTGTTCATGGCATTCTGCACCTGAGCGGCTACGACCATATTGACGATGAAGATGCCCGACAAATGGAAACCCAGGAGATCCGGATACTGGCTCAGCTGGGATTCGACAACCCTTATCTGGCGCAATGACCAGCGCCCGGCAACAGCACACCCATTCAAACACCGGAGATTATCTCAGGCATGACTGACGAACCACCGAGTACAGAGCCCAAACAGCGTTCCTGGCTGGAACGCATCGTTCAGGTTTTTTCTGACGAACCGACAGACACCAAAAGCCTGCTGACCTTGCTGCGCAACGCCGAGCAGGACCAGGTTCTGGATGCTGAAGCACTGAGCATTATCGAAGGCGCGCTGCAGGTATCGCAGATGCAAGTGCGCGAGATCATGATTCCGCGCTCACAGATGGTCACCGTGTCGGTTCGCCAGAGCCTGCAGGAGATTCTTGATATCGTGGTGGAAGCGGCCCATTCGCGCTTCCCGGTCACTGGTGACAATCCGGATCAGGTGATTGGCATACTGTTGGCCAAAGACCTGTTGCCACTGGCACTGGCCGACAATGCCGAACGTTTCAATCTGAAGGACATCATGCGTCCGGCTACCTGTGTGCCGGAAAGCAAACGACTGAACGTATTGCTGAAGGAATTCCGCGAGACCCGTAATCACATGGCGGTGGTGATAGACGAGTACGGCGTCGCCTGTGGCCTGGTGACGATTGAAGACATCCTCGAGCAGATTGTCGGTGAAATTGATGACGAGTATGATGTCGACGATGAAAACTACATCAAGAAATTCGATGACAATCAGTACATCGTCAAGGCACTGACCCCGATCGACGAGTTCAATGAGCATTTTGGCACTGAATTCAGCGACGACGAAGCTGACACTGTGGGTGGGCTGGTGCTGCAGCACCTGAGGCACATCCCGGAACGCGACGAAACTGTGACGATCGGCCCCTTTCTGTTCACAGTGTTGAATGCTGACAGTCGACAGGTGCGTCTGCTCAAACTGACCATGCTTGAGAACCCTGAGACAAGTGCCAGTACCGACGGATAACAGAGCGGCAACAGAGCGACTCGAGAATCACTCGTAAAAGTCCCAAACAGAGACAGACAGATCAGAGACCAACGGACACCCATGAGCACAACTAGCGAAACACAATACCAGCCCCAGGAAGTCGAGGCACAGGCCCAACAGTACTGGGAGAGCAACGCATCCTTCAAGGCCGTGGAAGACAGCAGCAAAGAGAAGTTCTATTGCCTGTCCATGTTCCCCTATCCCAGTGGTCACCTGCACATGGGTCATGTCCGCAATTACCTGATTGGTGATGTCATTGCGCGCTTCCAGCGCATGCAAGGCAAAAACGTACTGCAGCCCATGGGCTGGGACGCGTTTGGTCTGCCCGCAGAGAACGCCGCCATGCAACGCAAAACCGCCCCGGCTGCCTGGACCTGGGGCAACATCGACTACATGCGCAAACAGCTCAAGCAGCTGGGTTATGCCTATGACTGGAGTCGCGAACTGGCCACCTGCCATCCCGACTATTACCGCTGGGAGCAGTGGTTCTTCACCCGCCTGTTTGAAAAAGGTCTGGTATACAAGAAGGAAGCCGAGGTGAATTGGGACCCGGTCGACCAGACCGTGCTGGCGAACGAACAGGTGGTCGATGGCCGCGGCTGGCGCTCCGGTGCCCTGGTGGAGCGGCGCAAGATTCCCCAGTGGTTCATCCGGATTACCGCCTATGCCCAGGAATTGCTGGATGACCTCGACAAGCTCGATGGCTGGCCGGAAGAAGTACGTACCATGCAGGCCAACTGGATTGGCCGCTCCGAGGGCGTGGAATTACAGTTCGACGTGGCAGGCAGCGATGAGGCACTCAGCGTCTACACCACGCGGCCCGACACCCTGATGGGTGTTACTTACGTCGCCGTTGCCCCCCAGCATCCGCTGGCTACGCAGGCGGCAGCCGGCAACACGGCGATTGCCGACTTTATCGAAGCACAAAGTCATATCAAAGTCGCCGAAGCCGACATGGCCACCATGGAAAAACTGGGCATGGACACCGGCTTCAAGGCTATCCACCCGGTGACCGGTGACAGTGTGCCGGTCTATGTTGCCAATTTTGTGCTCATGGCCTACGGCTCCGGTGCTGTCATGGCCGTGCCCGGGCATGACCAGCGCGACTACGAATTTGCCAGAAAATACGGCCTGGATATCCGCCAGGTGGTCAAGCCGGCCGATGACCAATCACCCTGTGATCTCAACGACAGCGCCTTTACCGACAAAGGCATTCTGATCAATTCCGGGGAATTTGATGGCCTCGACTTCGACCAGGCATTTGACCGGATCGAAGCCTGGTTACGCGAACGCGGCAAAGGTGAGAAGAAGATCAATTTCCGTCTGCGCGACTGGGGCGTTTCGCGTCAGCGCTACTGGGGTTCGCCGATACCGATCATCAACTGCAGCAAGTGCGGTGCGGTACCCGTGCCGGAACAGGACCTGCCGGTCATTCTGCCGGAAGATGTCAGCTTCACCGATTCCGGGTCTCCCATCAAAAAAATGCCCGAATTCTACCAGACCACCTGTCCGACCTGTGGCGGCGACGCCGAACGGGAAACCGACACCTTTGACACCTTCATGGAGTCATCCTGGTATTACGCACGCTACACCAGCCACGATCTTAAAACCGGCATGCTGGATCAGCGTGCCGACTACTGGTTACCGGTGGACCAATACATCGGTGGCATTGAACACGCCATACTGCACCTGCTTTACGCGCGCTTTTTCCACAAGCTGATGCGCGACGAAGGCCTGATCGGCTCCGATGAACCTTTCAAGCGTCTGCTGACCCAGGGCATGGTACTCAAAGACGGTACCAAGATGTCCAAATCCAAAGGCAACACAGTGGAGCCGGCGACGCTGATTAAACAGTACGGTGCCGACACCGTGCGCCTGTTCACCATGTTCGCGGCACCACCCAACCAGTCCCTGGAGTGGTCGGACAGCGGCGTGGAGGGCAGCGCCCGGTTCCTGCGCAAGCTCTGGCGAACCATGACGGCCCATGATGCCAGTGGTGTCGAAGCCATTGACAGGCAGACATTGACCGCCGAGCAGAAACAGTTGCGCTTCAAAACTCACAGCACCTTGCAGAAAGTGGCTGACGACATTGGTCGTCGACAGACTTTCAACACCGCAATTGCCGCAGTCATGGAACTGGTCAATGCCATCAACAGGTTTCAGGATGATGCAGCACAGAACCAGGATGCCGGCTCTGCGCTGAACCGGAGTGTGGTACAGGAGGCTCTGGAAGTGGTGCTGCTGACGCTGTCACCTATCGTGCCGCATTTCAGTCATGCCCTGTGGCAACATCTCGGCCACCAGGGCGCAATCATTGATTGCCCCTGGCCTGCCGTTGACGAGCGCGCGCTGGAGCAGGACCAGGTGCAACTGGTCATTCAGGTCAATGGCAAGTTGCGAGGCAAGCTGGATGTTGCCAAGGACACCGACCAGAAGACTCTGGAAGCGCTGGCGCTGGCGGACGCCAACGTGCAGAAGTTTACTGACGGCAAAACAGTTCGCAAGATTATTGTGGTGCCCGGCAAGCTCATTAACATTGTGGTGAGCTGATGCAAAGCTTGCGCCTGGTTTGCCTGGGACTTGTGGTAGTGGCAATCAGTGCCTGTGGTTTTGCCTTGCGTGGCAGCGATCAGGCAGCACTGTCATTTGACCGCATGACCATCATTCAGCCTACCGGATTCTATCCGCTGGCCGATTCCCTGGCACAGGTACTGCGGGCTAACGGCGTCACGGTGCCCGAATCAATCGCATCCGGTACCAATACCGTTGCCATGACGGAAGGTTACGCGCTGGCATTGAGCCCGGAGACACTGGAGCAGCGCACTATCAGCATCAATACCCGGGCCGGTGCCGGGCAGTACGAGCTGATCCTGAGTGTCGATGCCACGCTATACCAGAATGGCACACTGATCGGCGGTCCCGAAACCATTACCACCCGCGGAAATTTCTACGAGGATACCGCCAACATCAGCGGCAGCAACAGTGCCCGTGATCTGGCCCTGGAAGATATGCGCCGCGCGCTGGCTGAGCAGATGCTAAGACAACTTCAGGCCCTCAATCATTAACGCGATACGCTGATATGAAAATCTACCTCGATCAGTTAGGCCCACAACTGAAAAAAGCACTGCCTGCCATGATATGGCTCAGTGGCGATGAGCCATTACAAATGCGCGAAGCCTCGGACCTGGTCCGCTCGACCTGTCGTGAACAGGGTTTTTCCGAGCGCGAGCTGCACGATGTCGACAACGGCTTTGACTGGCGCGAACTGGTCAATGCCAGCAACAGCATGTCGCTGTTCTCCGACAGGAAACTCATCGAGCTGCGCCTGAAAAGCAGCAAGCTTGACGATACCGCGCGCAAAACCCTGCAAGCCTGTCTGGATGATCCGTCACCGGATAATATCCTGCTGCTGACCAGCCCTCGAATTGAGCCGGCCAGCAGCAAGACCCAATGGTTTCGCAAACTGGAAGCGGGATCGCTGGTTGTGCAGATCTATCCGGTTGACGCTGCCCGCCTGCCCCGCTGGATACAACAGCGCATGCAACATCACGGACTACGCGCTGATCCGGACGCGGTGCAATTGCTGGCCGACCGAATCGAAGGGAATCTGTTGGCCGCCGACCAGGAAATTGAAAAACTCAGCTTACTGTTTGGCAAGGATGCTCATATCACCTCGGACCGTATTGCCCGCAGTGTTGCCGACAACGCCCGCTACAACGTCTTTGGACTGGTCGATGCCTGCCTGGAAGGAAACCCCCGGCGCGCCCTCAAGACTGTGCGCAGGATGCGCGATGAAGGCTCAGAAGCGTTGATGATTACCGCCATGCTGGCCAGGGAGCTGCGGCAACTGACAGAAATGGGCAGCCGTTTGCAGCGTGGAGAAGCACAGGCAGCAGTTTTTCAAAGTCATCAGATCTGGAAGAACAGGCAGGCATCAACTGACAAAGCCTTGCGGCGACTGAAGCCAGGCAGGACCCTGCAGTTACTGGATCAGGCGCGAGACGTTGATCTCGCCGTCAAAGGCATGCACACAGCGTCGCCCTGGATCGTGCTGGAGCAGCTGGTTACCCGTTTCGCATCACCCTGAGCCTGCGCTTCCTGCTTTTGTGAGCCCCGGCCCACGCCACCGACTGGATCAGATACCAATCCGGCTCAAGGTGGCAATCAATTCCCTCATTATACGCTCAGCTACCGGGTGAGTCGCCGCAAATCGGGCCTCAAGTGCGATGGCATCATCCATTTCCGGGCTGTTGGGCCGCGAGGCCGCCACCGCTTCATCGATGTTCCTGTCCACTTTCTCGGCAAGTGCGCGTGTATCATCATCCAGCGAGTCAGTATTGGACAACTCCGTGCGGAGCTCTTCCAACAGACGTTTTACCTTATCCTGATTCAAGATCAGATCCCCCTGTCGTTGGCACTGTTACCTGTCAGTAATCATAATCATTGTCAGGCTATGGTACAAGCGAACCCGCCCCCATCCCCGGGATGGGTTCGCTCGTCTACCAAAAACAAGAGCAAACCTGATTGCCGACATCAGGCCTTGGCTGCAACCCTTGAATACGCACGCTGTTTCAGACGGCGGTGAAAACGGCGCTCACGGCTCTTGTACTCAAGCCAGTAACGGGGCACATTGAGCAGCAGCGACCAACGCGTGGTGTAACTGACCCGTATTGTCGAATGACTTTTCTCGCCTGCCATCAACATGGGCTCGCCTTCGTAGATATCCTTGGCTCCGGTCATTGCGTGCACATGACGAATATTGAGGTTGCGCTGATTTGCCATTAACAGAACGTATTGCTTGCGACACTTGAAGGCATCCAGGATCAGACGCAACCATATGCCAAATTGCTCTGCTGCCGTTTTCAGGGAAGCACTCATCCAGACGCCATTGATTTCCATCATATCGTAACTATCGTTCTTGAAGAACTCATGTTCGGCACGAACCGCATCAGGCACAAACATCAGACTGCGGAATTCCGGCTTGGTGACCAACATATAACCACCGACCATTTCACCACCCTTGAAGCCCGCTACGAAGGTGCTGCGCTGAGCGTAGTCGTACGGCAATTTGACACCGACATAGCTTTCGAAGCGGCTCAGAAACAGATCGATGTCCTGCTCGTTGGTTAAGGTCTTGAATTTGATTGCTTCCATTTTTTTATCCTCGGTAGGAACATGCCTACATGTTGTTGGTAGTGTTGGTACTGCTCGGCTTGCGTGCTCTTCAGGATCAAACTCTCCTCCTTCCGGGCGGAAAGTGTGTAAAAGGCGATCAGGTAAATCAGTGTTATCCATAGCAACGGGGAGTTGAACAACAGGGTGCTGCCCGTCCAGGCCAGAATGTACGAGACATAAAAAGGATGCCGGAACAGACCAAAAGGACCTGTTGTCACAATACTCCCTACGTGATTGCTAAACGCGAAATCGAGTGACTTCGCCGTTAAAATTGCCCACCAGAATAGCACCAGAGAAAACAGATACAATAGCAGGCAAATCCCTAAAGCGGGTTTTGTGATATCCGTCACATTAAAGAAGAAATATGCGGTCAGTATCATCTGTACTGCGACAGCCAGGTCGTACATCAGTGCGGCCAGGCGCGGCGTGCCGGCATTGACCTTGAAGAACCACAACCTCCCCCACAACAGGCTCAGAACGATCAACAGGTAAACAAAAAACGCAAACGAGGAAAGCATGCAATCAAACTCCATCAGCCAATAAATGATACAACCGCTTTTATACACTCAGGTAATGGTGCGCGCAATTGCCGATCGGAGCTAAATCTGTATAATCGTCTCACCCGCCGGCATTGTTATAAATGGCCGGCCAGCTAACCGGGTGACTGCAGGCGACAACCGATAACATGCATCCGTAACGACACATAATAATATGAATTTTGATAAATATTCGGCGTACTGCAAGGAACACCTCGACGAGTTTCGGGACGAACTGCGCGACGATGCTTCACGCGCACTGCGCAACTGGCCAGGCAAGACCGCGGCCCTGCTGCTGATCGCTTCATCCATCTTCACCTGGCTCAGCCTCCGGTCTGCGGATAATCCGATGGCCAACAAGGCCCTGCTGGCCTACGCCTTCCCGATACTGCTGATTTTCGCCTATCCCTGGGCATCGCTGATATTCTCCCGCATCGACAAATATGCACGCACCGCGCTCGACATCTTTCTGCTGGGCATCCTGTTTGGCTTTTGCCAATCCCTGAGTTATGTATTTGCGCCCGACATGAATACAGTTGAGCAATCAGATACGTTTCTGGCCCTGTCCGGTCAGATCAACTTTGTCATCCTGATGACAACCGCATTCTCCTATCATGCATCGTTCACTGTAACTCTCGGTCGGAACACTGTTTTCACGGTACTGGCCGCACTGCTGATCTACCTGATCAACCCGCAATACCTGTCCATCAACACCATGCAGTTCGTACAGGGCTACCTCGGCGGCATCATCGTCAGCTGGATATTCTTCCGGCGTATTCAGACCCGCTTTTACTACAAGTCAATCGACGCAGATACCAGGCAACATCTGTACAAACAGCTGTCCAAGCTTGTGTACCCCCATCAGCTCGCCAGAATCAAGGCCGGGGATCAGCTGGAAGAAACCATGCCAGTGGCCAAGAGCGAGGCCATCATAAATGTATTTGATGTACAAAATTCCAGTGCCATCAAACACGAGCGCACCCAGTCTTTCTTTTTGGAGATCTTCCGTGCCTTTTCACAAATATGCATGATGGGTTACCAGCACAACCCCTTGCAGTCGCGTGCGTTTCGGCTGAAGGAAACCGGTGATGGCTTTATCAGCGCCATCGGCTACCCTTTCCTGACCGATCAGAAGGATACTCTGGCTGATCATGCGGTAGAGACCGCACTCCTGATGTTTCGTGCCTTCAATTCTGAAGTTGACAAATTTGCCTACGGCTACCCGATCAAGGCCGCCATGGGACTGGCCTATAACTCGGTACAGGGCACCTTCCAGAGCAGCGGCATTCGCTCTTATGACCTGTTCGGTGATGCACTGATTCAGGCATACCGCTACGAAGAGATGCGCAAGAACCCGATGATTGCCGACATCCTCCGGCAACATGCCGAACTGATGGGATTGACGCACTACAATATCCTGATCATTCAGGAAGTCGTGTTCAATTCTCTGTGCGAACGCTACAAAAAGCTGTTTAACAGCATCTGCCTGTCCGACATAGGCTACCCGGTTCCCCAGGATCCCGACGCCCGTTTTGTCTACTTTCATATCATCGAGTAATGCACCAGCCCGGCGCAGACATGAAATTGGCTGCCCGTTGCGCTATAATTGCGCCCGTTTGGTCAGCTGAGCACTGATCACAACCTACTCCATTCCCAAACCACAGGACTCGCAATGACAGACGCGCAAGCATCAGACACGCATCTCCAGCACACCGTCGAAAAGATTGGCGGTACCTCAATGAGCCAGTTTGACGCCGTCAAAAAGAACATTTTCATGAACCCGGCGCTGCAGGGTAACTACTACCAGCGCATTTTTGTGGTCTCCGCCTATGCCGGCATTACCAATATGCTGCTGGAACACAAGAAAACCGGGCAGCCGGGTATCTTTGCCCTTTTCTCCGATGCCGAGGAAGCACAGAGCTGGCGCGATGCCATGACGGCGCTGCGCCAGCGCATTCAGGAGATCAATGCCGAGTTGTTTGCCGACCAGAAAGAGGAACATCTGAAGCAGGCCAATGACTTCATCATGGCCCGCCTGGATGATGCTGAGCATGTGCTGCAGGACGTCTCCAGCCTGTGTCAGCATGGCCACTTTGCCCTGAATGACTACATTCAGACCATTCGCGAAATGCTGGCCAGCCTGGGTGAAATTCACAGCGCCTACAATACCGCCAAACTGCTGCAACTCCATGGCATCAACGCCCGCTTTGTTGATCTGTCAGGCTGGGCGAGCACCCGGCAGTATTCGCTCGACGAGAACATCAGCCACGCCTTCAAGGATATCGACCTGAGCAAGGAACTGCCCATTACCACCGGCTACAGCCATTGTGAAGGCGGCCTGATGGCCATTTTCGACCGTGGCTACAGCGAGATGATCTTTAGTCGTATCGCCGTGCTCACCGGCGCCAGAGAAGCCATTATTCACAAGGAATTCCACCTCAGCAGCGCCGATCCGGGTGTCGTGGGTGCAGACAATGCCGTGCCCATTGGCAGAACCAACTACGACGTGGCCGATCAGTTGGCCAATCTGGGCATGGAAGCTATCCATCCCCGCGCGGCAAAGGGCTTGCGACAGCAGAATATCCACCTGCGTGTGAAAAACACCTTTGAACCCGAACACGGCGGCACCCTGATTACCCGTGACTACGTCAGTGATTCAGCGTGTGTGGAAATTATCGCCGGACGAATTGGGGTCTATGCCATCGAGCTGTTTGACCAGGACATGGTGGGTGATCTGTCACACTACGAAAAGCAGTTTCTGGCGCAGATCACCCGGTTCAAGGCCCAGGTCATTAACAAGGACCTTAACGCCAATACCATTACGCACTATCTGTCCGCCAACCTGAAGACTGTAAAACGCATTCAGGCCAGCCTGGGGGAGCTATTCCCCGGTGCCGAAATCAATGTCCGCAAGGTATGCATCGTGTCTGCCATTGGCAGCGATCTGAAAATACCGGGCATGCTGGCACGCAGTGCGCAGGCACTGGCCGACGCCGGCGTTGATATCCTGGGCGTACATCAGTGCATGCGGCAGGTGGATATTCAGTTTGTGCTGGACGAAGAGGACTACACCACGGCCATCAAGGCCATGCACAAGCAACTGGTCGAGGTCTACAATCACGGACGCGCCATCAAACTGGCATAGCGGAGTGCAATCATGAACACAGACCTGTTGCGCGCTCAGACACCAGCCTGCCAGGATCTGATTCACTTCAATAATGCCGGCGCCGCCCTATCGCCACAAGCGGTCAATGACGCGCTGTTCCAGCACCTGTTACTGGAACAGCGTATCGGCGGATATGAGGCCGGCGATGCCACCCAGGCAGCCCAGGAGAATTTTTATCATGCCTTTGGTCGCCTGCTGAACTGCAATCCGCGTGAAATCGCCTATATCGAAAATGCCACGCGCGCCTGGACGTTGCTCCTGCAGGCCATGCCACTGACCCAGGGTGACCGTATCATCACCGGCCAGTCTGAATACGCCAGCAACTACATGACCTTGTTGCACCTGGCCAAAACACGACATATCCGTATTGAAGTCATCCCCAATGACAGTAGTGGCCAGATTTGCCTGCAGACCCTGCACAACAAACTCGACGAAGATGTGCGCCTGATTGCCCTGACGCATGTACCGAGCCAGTCGGGCGTCATCCATCCAGCGGTCGAAGTGGGCAAGATAGCCCGCAAACACCGGATCTTTTATCTGCTGGACGCCTGTCAGTCCGCTGGCCAGATCGACCTGAATGTTGACGAGATTGGCTGTGACATGCTCACCGGCAGTGGCCGCAAGTATATGCGCGGCCCACGCGGCACCGGCTTCATGTATGTCAGGCAGGGCATGCAGGACTACCTTGAACCAGCCAGTGTCGATCTGCACTCAGCCAGTTGGACTCGCAAAGACAGTTATACCTTGCGCGATGATGCCCGTCGTTTTGAAAACTGGGAACACTATGTGGCCGGCAAGATTGCCCTGGGCGTTGCTGCCGACTATGCCTGCGACCTGGGCATGGGCGCCATTGAAGCGAGGGTGCGAACTCTGGCCGCGAGGCTGAGGGCCAGCCTGCAGGCGCTGCCCGGTATCACCGTGCACGAGCAAGGCGACTACCTGAGTGGGATTGTCACTTTCAGTGATGCCAGTCAGGACGCAGTAACCTTGCAGCAGAAACTGCGACAGCAGCAGATCAACACGTCGGTGGCCAGGCATCAGGCCAATTTGCTGGATTTCTCCAAGCGCAATCTTCCGGACATCAATCGCGCCTCCGTCCACTACTACAACACTGACGCAGAAATCGACACTTTCTGTCAGGCACTGTCAGCGCCTGTCTGATACCCGAGTCGGGATCATCAACCCCACAACATCTGTGCGTACACCGCCAGGATGGCGAGCGGGCAGATATAGCGGACATAGAACGGCCAGATTTTCCAGAACAGACCCTGCTCAGCGTCCGGACAGCCTTGCCTGATCTCCGCCAGCACACCATTACGATGCCAGATCCAGCCAACAAACACGGCAAAGAAGAACCCCAGTAACGGCTGACTGTACTCAGTGGTCAGACTGACGACCAGATCAAACAGGGTGTCGAAATTCAGCACCAGCAGCAGACTGATCACGGTAATCGTCGCCCCCAGTATCAGCACAGCCTTTTTCCTCGACGCGCCATGTTCTTCCACCACGTAGGACACCGGCACTTCCAGCATGGAGATGGATGAGGTCAATGAGGCAATGGTCATCAGCACAAAAAAGGCAAACGCTACCAGAATGCCGGCATCGCCCATCTGTGCAAACAGCGCCGGCAGCACCGCAACGATCAGACCGGGGCCGGCAATCAGACCGCCCTCAGCGTTGTAGATCTCAATGCCATTGGCCAGCGCCACATACATGGCTGGCAGAATCAGCAGACCGGCCGTCACCGCAATACCGATGTCCAGTAAAGTGACCATACCGCCCAGCGTCGGCAGATTTTCCTGTTTGCTGACGTAGGACCCGTAAATGAGCATGGTGCCGACACCCAGTGACAGCGAAAAGAAGGCCTGACCCAGCGCGCTCAGCAACAGACCGGTATCTGCTACACGACTGAAATCGGGCACCAGATACACGCGCAGACCCTCCATCGCGCCATCCAGGGTCATGACATAAACAATCAGCGCCAATAAAATCAGTACCAGTGCGGGCATCAGTCGCGATGCCCATTTTTCAATACCATGACGAACACCAGCGTTAACCACATAAAGAGTAAATACCATGAACAACGTGGTAAACAGCACGTCGCGCATCAGTCCGCCGGTTGCCAGCCATTGCGACAGGGATACCAGGCCGACAATATCCGCTGTAGCAGAAAACATGAACGCCATCATCCAGCCACTGACAATCGCGTAAAAGCTCAGAATCAGACTGACCGTGATCATGCCGGCAAAACCAACAGCCACACCCAGTTTTTCAGTCGCCGGTCCACGTGCCAGACCGCGCAACGCCGTGACCGCATTGGCCTTGGCATGACGGCCAATGATCAGCTCGGCCATCAATGCCGGATAGGCCAGCGCAAACGCCAACACCAGATAGGTAAACAGAAACGCAGCGCCACCATTGCTGGCGGCGTTGGTGGGGAATCCCCAGATATTGCCAAGCCCGACCGCCGACCCGGCGGCTGCCATCAGAAAACCGAAACGTGAACTGAATTCGCCGCGGGGAGCACTCATATAGTCATGACTCTTGTTTGATTATTATTCTTCGTACGACTCAACAACAAAGCGCAGTTGCGCGGCATCAGCCAGTCGCATGACCACATTGTTGATGACGCTGACCTGGCCATTGTTGTTAAGCTCCACCTGCGGCAAACGCAGGCGTTGATCGGCGGCGTCAAACACCCCTTTCCCGGCGGGCTCGATTGCCAGCGGCACAATACTGTCCGGAATGATTTCGAAGACCAGTTCGGGACCATCTTCAATTAGCCGCATATTCAGGCTCAGGTGGCCAAGATCGCCGGCATCTACTGAGGTGTTGAGCAGTGCAGTGCCGTATTCAAACACGTTCACTGCCGAGCTGAAACGCTCAACCCGGTGCATATTAATCAGCACCAGATTGGCTTCAACCGGCAGTTGCGTTCCCTGCGTGTTGAAGTCCCTGACGGGCAGTTCGGTGACACCGCCACTCACGCGGATGATCGGCAGATCGTTTATCGCATCGGCAACCGCCAGGCCATCGCCCAGTATCTGACCAAAGACGGTAAATCCGCCATTGCGCTCGTCCAGGTCCGAATTGTCAGCCAGATTGACAAACCATTGGCTGGTCGCGCTATTGGGGAAACCATCGACTTTGGCCATGGCCAGCGTGCCGCGGACGTTGGACCTGCCTGGTTCGTTTTGCACGGCGCCTTGTGTCGGTATGGAGATGGCTGAACAGGTGGTGGGATCCATCCCCGTGACACAGTCTCGTTGCCACTGGTAAGCGCCGGCCTGCACCACAAAGTCGGCAACTGAGCGATGAAACAGTGACCGGGCAAAGTCGCCACGATCCACATACCCCAGGAAGTTGGACACGGTGTCCGGAGCTGCTTCATCAAACAGCTCGATGGTAAAACTGCCATAACTGGTGCTGATACGCACCAATGGGTCAGCCTGCACCGTGCTGCCGACCACCAACCCGCCGGTCAGCATCGAGGCCAGCAGACTGCCGTTAATAATCCTGCGACCCAGTTTATGCAAAAAACTCATTCGAACTCCTGTCTGACATCTATCCAGCTGTACTGGCCAAGTTGCGGCAACAATTGCTGCAATAATAATTTTTCAATGGTGACCATCAGTTCCGACGCATCAGCGTCCCTGACAAAGTCAGCCACCTGTGCCACCGCGAGCCCCTGGTAACCGCACGGGTTGATGCGGGCAAACGGTTCCGTGTCCATGGCAACATTCAGACTGAGTCCGTGGTACGAACAGCCACGTCGAATGCGTAACCCCAGTGCCGCAATCTTGGCGTCCGCAACATATACGCCGGGCGCACCTGAGCGGGTTACCGCTTCAATTCGCACTGACGACAAGGTATCGATTATCGCCTGCTCAATCAAACTTACCAGCTCGCGAACCCCCAGATTGGCGCGCCGGACATCAATCATCAGGTAAACGACCAATTGACCGGGGCCATGATAGGTCACCTGGCCACCACGATCTATCTGAATAACCGGAATGTCTCCGGGTGCCAGCAGATGTTCCGGTTTGCCTGCCTGACCCTGAGTGAATACCGGCGGATGCGAAAGCACCCACAACTCATCCGGGGTATCGTCCTGCCGCTCGCTGGTGAAAGCCTGCATGGCGCGCCACACCGGCTCATAGTCACGCAGACCCATGCGGCGGATAATCAGCGGCCGGTTTGTGGTCATAACACTAATTTGACCGCCGGCAAGGTTTTGAGGTCGGCAAACAGCGATTCCAGCTGGTCCAGCCCGGTCGCTTCCATGGTGACGGTCAGCGCCTTGTAATTGCCTTTGGCGCTGGGCCTGGCCACCATGTGCTCTTCACGGGTAGCAGGCGCGTGTCGCTGAAATATGGCCAGTACCTGCTGCTCAAAACCGTCAACCGCCTCACCCATGACTTTGACCGGGTAGCGGCAGGGAAAAGTTATTTTAGGCGCTTGCGGTTCCGCGTCCGGTGTATTGGATTTGTCGGATGTCATGTCAGTTGAACAACCCCATGAAGAACAGCGTCAACGCATCAATCAGACGCCGCAGGAAACCACCACGCTCAACAGTCTGCATGGCAACGACATCTCCGGCATAAAGGACCTCTTCATCCAGAGTGATCTCGACTGAGCCCATCACCTCTCCGGCTTCAAACCCGCCACGAATCACCTCGTCCATGTCTACCGTAGCCACCAGGTCTTCCGAGCGGCCTCGAGGTATAGTGATCAACACTTCTTCCTGAATGCCCAGATCCACCGAATTCTGCGCACCGGACCACACGCGGGCGGAATTGACCACTTCGCCGGCATCATACAGTTTGTAGGTCTCAAAAAAGCGGAATCCGTAACTGAGCATTTTCTGGGTTTCAATGACACGGGCATCTTCACTGGCCGTACCCATGACCACAGCGATCAGCCGCATGCCGTCGCGCTCGGCCGATGCCACCAGGCAGAAACCCGCCTGCGTAGTCCAACCGGTTTTCATACCATCAACGGTCGGGTCCCGAAACAGCAGGGTATTGCGATTTGGCTGGGTAATACCATTGAAGGTAAAATCCCGCTCGGAATAAATGGCGTAATGCGATGGATGCTCCACGATCGTGGCACGCGCCAGTGTTGCCAGATCCCGGGCGGACATCAGATTGGTGTTGCCGTCATCATCCAGCCCGCTGGAGTTCACAAAGTAGGAATCATCCATACCCAGCGCACGCGCATGCTGGTTCATCAGGTCGGCAAAAGCCTCCTCACTGCCCGCTATGTGCTCTGCCATGGCGACACTGGCGTCGTTGCCTGACTGAATGATGATACCGCGCAACAGGTCTTCGACCCGGACCCGGCTGTTTACATCAACAAAGGTCTTTGAGCCTTGTGTGCGCCAGGCCTTTTCACTGATGAAAACCAGATCGTCGTAGGACATGTTGCCATTGTCGATTTCGACCTCGGCAATATAGGCCGTCATCATTTTGGTCAGACTGGCCGGGGGCAGCGCCTCTTCAGAGTTCTGCTCCATGATCACATGGCCAGTGGTGGCATCAATCAGAATGTAACTGCTACCGGCGATTTCCGGTGGCCGCGGCATGATGGATTGGGCTGATGCACCGATACTGGTCATCAGCAAAACAGTTGCCATCAAGGCAGACAACATGGCAAAAACCCGCGGCTGACGCCTGGAAAACCGTTTTGCTGTTGTCCCGTTAATACCTTTCATACATAAAATCCCGGTCTGTGTGTTTATTCATCTACCATGTAGGGTTGCCCAAGATCGGCGGACACCATCATGTCAGTGATGCGTTGAATTTCCTGTGGATCTGCAATCGGGCCCACCCTGACACGGTGCAGTTGCTGTGAGTTCTGCGCCTGCACCGAGCGGATAAACACCGGTCGCGTGGTCAATTGTCGCAAACGGCTGGACAGTCGCTCGGCAGCACGCAGATCGGAGAAGGCGCCGGCCTGCAGGTAGCGCCCCGCACTGCTGTCCAGGCTGGATGCCTCAGCCAGCAATACGTTCTGCTGGCCGGGGACAATTGACTCGACATGCACAAGCGCGGTGCCCTGGTCAGAAAAACCCAGCTTGTAGGCTGCGGCATATGACAGGTCGATAATACGGTCGTTGTGGAAGGGGCCACGGTCGTTGACTCGCACAATGATGCTGCGCTGATTTTCCAGATTGGTGACCCGTGCGTAACTGGGGATGGGCAGCCCGGTATGCGCAGCTGACACCTGGTACATGTCAAACGTCTCACCGTTGGACGTCAGGTGACCATGAAATTTTTCGCCGTACCATGAGGCCAGCCCGGTCTGCTGAAACCCTTCCTCACTGGCCATCACCTGATAGCGCTTGCCATTCACGGTGTAGGGAGAACGATTGCCCGCCATGGTGCGGTTTAACGGCAGCAACTCGACATCCCGGATGCGAGACGGATCCATCGGGGTGCTGGGCGCACGGTCCTGGGAGATACTGTAACGGCCGGCATTGGCAACCGGCGCGGAGCCTGAGGTCTGCGGAGGCGATGACACACTGCTGCAAGCCACCATCAGAAAACTGCCAGCCAGCATAATAATAAGTTTAAAATTCAATATCTTAACCTTCCCTTCACAGCAACGCCAAGCGCGCTGACAAGCCATCCTGACGTGCCGGCCATGTTACCGTAATTAGTCAGCACTTGTCAGCAACTGCCCGCCTTCACCACCTGTCTCCAGCAACTTCTCCCGCTCCAGGATGGGCAGCATATAGGCATCCAGAACTTCGCGCGCCAGCGGCCCGCCGACGGAACTGCCACCCTCACCGTTTTCAACAAAGACGGCAACCGCGATCCTGGACTCCGGGGAGGCATCAAAGGCAATGAACATGGCGTGATTGAGGTGTTCGTCGCGCACCTCGTCGGGCTCTATGCGATTGCCCCGGGCGTCAACCTGAACGCCAATGACCTGGGCCGTACCCGATTTGCCCGCCATCGGGTAGGCCAGCGGTTCGGCGCCCTGTACGTAGTCGTAGGCGGTCCCCTCATGCCGGCGATGTTCGCGCTCACGCGGTTTGCTGACCGTGTGTTCCATGGCCTTGCGCACCAGGGCAAGGTCGTCGGCAGAAGGCAACAACGGTTGCTCGACAACGCCTTCGTCAAAGATGATATCGGCAAAATCCTGTTCATCGGACCGCATCGATTTGAGCATGCGCGGACGCATGAACACACCGTGATTGGCGAGGGTCGCAGCAGCACTGGCCATCTGCAGCGTGGTCGCCTGGAACATGCCATTGCCAAAACCTTCTGCCGGTGTTTCGCCCGGGTACCAGGGTTCGCCGCGCGTCTCGCGTTTCCAGGCAGGTGACGGCACCAGCCCAGATGAGGCATCGGGCACATCCAGCGCCATATTGGCACCAAAGCCGAAGGTCACCAGGTAATCATGAATACGGTCAATACCCAGTTCGACGGCAACATGACTGAAATAGGTATTGCAGGACTGGTAAATGGCGCGCTCCAGATCAATCGGTCCATGGCCGGATTTATCCACCCACCAGGTCCAGTCATAATAGGGACGTCTGCGTTCGGCGAGCTGATAATAGCCCGGGTCGTTGATGACAAATTCCGGCGTAATGACCCCGTGATACAGCCCGGCAAGGCCGATAAATGGTTTGATCGTGGAACCCGGCACCCGGGCATGGGTCGCCCGATTGAACATCGGCGAGTGCCGCGAATTGTTCAACTCGGCCAGTTGTGTCCGGCTGATGCCGGTGACAAACAGATTGGGGTCGTAGCCTGGCTGACTGATCATCGCCAGGATGCCGCCGGTCTTGGGATCAATGGCCACAATAGCGCCACGTCGATCACCCAGTGCTGCCTCGGCGGCGGTCTGCAGAGCGATATCCAGATGCAGCTGAATATCCGCGCCCGGTGCCGGATCGGTGCGTCCCAGCACACGCGTGACGCGACCCCGGTTATTTTTTTCGACGGTCTCGAAGCCGACTCGGCCGTGCAGGTAGTCTTCGTAGGTTTTTTCAATACCGTTTTTACCGATCTGGTTGGTGCCGCGGTAATTGCGAACCTGCTCTTCGGTCATCCTGGTCAGTTCTTCACGATTGATCTCGGACACATACCCCAGGGCATGGGCCGCACTTTGCCCAAACGGGTAATAACGAACCAGTTGTGCCTCGACGGCAATACCCGGCAGCTTGTGCTGGTTGACGGCGACGTGGGCAATCTCTTCGTCGCTTAACTGGAATTTAAGCGGCACCGATGACTGCGGCACGGCACGACGCGCGAGACGCGCCTGATACTGCTCGACATCCTCCTCGGTGAGACCGATCACATCCTGCAGAATCGCCAGCGACTGATCAAAATCCGTGGCAGCTTCGCGTACCACCGTCAGGTTGAAAATCGGACGGTTGTCAGCCAGCAGGTTGCCATTGCGATCGTAGATCAGGCCGCGGGTCGGCGGTATATACTGCGAGTGCAGACGATTGCCGTCAGAGCGGGCGGAAAAATATTCATGGTTGAGGAACTGCAGATTGATCATGCGCCCGACCAGCGCCAGCACCAACAGCACAACGACCCCACAGGCAAACACCAGGCGGCGGTTGAAAATCTGAATTTCCTGCTTGTGTCCGTCGAGTCGAAATCTGGGGGCCATAGTCTCTGTTTCGATCGTGTGGAAGTGATGTTACCCGATATTGCCGAATACCCGATACTGACCGAGTATTTTTCGGGATTATTGCAGATAAGACAAGGTATTGCGCAATAAGTTTACATTGCATTCAAGCGCGATGATAGGGATGTCCCGAGAGCAGACTCCAGACGCGGTAGATCTGCTCTGCCATCACTGTTCGCACCAGCGGATGGGGCAGCGTCAGTGCCGACAGGGACCAGCGTTCATCGGCGCGTTGCAGGCAGGCCGGGGTCAGCCCGTCAGGTCCACCTACCAGTAGACTGAGGTGACGACCATCGTCACGGATCTGCGAGATGCGGGCGGCCATGGCTTCAGTACTTAGCGCCTTGCCCAGAACATCCAGCGCCACGACATGATCGCGCGCACTGATGCGCGCCAGCAGCGCCTCCTCTTCCTGACGCATGGCCTGTTCAATGCTGCTGCTTTTACCACGTTTGCCCAACGGCACTTCGATACAGTTGAAGCTGAACTCGGCGGGCAGGCGTTTGCTGTACGCCTGCACACCCTGCTCCACCCAGGCCGGCATTTTGGTGCCAACTGATATCAGATTAATCTTCACCGTTATCCCGTGGCATTTTGCGGTCTTCGGGCTCCAGTCTGAAATCCCACAGGTCTTCCAGCCGGTAGAGCGCACGCGTCGCCCCCATCATCAGGTGCACAATGACCGAGCCCAGGTCAACCAGCACCCACTCTGCCTGCAACCGGCCCTCGATGCCATTTACCTGCAAACCCGCCGCTTTCGCCTTGACCACCACTTCATCGGACAGGGCTTTCAGGTGGGTATTGGAGGTACCGGTGCAGATAATCATGGCATCTGTCACCGGGGTCAGGTCTTTCACATCGAAGGTTTCGATATGCTGACCCTTCACATCTTCCAGCGCAGAAATCACCAGCGCGATTATATCTTTAGTATCCAATTAAACTCTTCTCCTGCCTTCAGGCATTGTCGTGGGGCGTTGTGTAAAGTTGATGTTGCCGAATGTAATCAAGGACCACGCCCGGTATGTCTGTTATCTGTTGTTGGCCAGCCGCCAGTGCCTGACGGATCTGCGTCGAAGCTGCCGGATCTTCGAGTTTATCCAGCACAAAAAGTTTGCCACTGCTTGCGGCAAACAGCGACGCAACCTGGTCCACCTGTCGGCCCAGCAGCCAGTCAGCATCCTCACTGTTCATGGTGCCACTGGCCAGTCTCAACCCCGGACGGCTGACCGCGCAAAGATGACAATAGTCGAGCATTTCCCGCCAGCGATGCCAGCCCGGCAGCGTGTTGAAACTGTCCCAGCCCAGAATGTAAACCAGCGTGGCGTCGGCAAACTGTCGTGCCAGTGACGCCAGTGTGTCCACCATGTAGGACACGCCCGGGCGATGAAATTCTCGGTCATCGATTTGCAGGCGTGGTTCATTCAGGTCATTCAGTGCCAGCTCCAGCATAGCAAGACGGTGCGCTGCTGATGCCGTGGCCGGATGCCGATGATTGGGAACTGCACAGGGGACCAGTCGTACGTGATCCAGCTGCAGTGCCGTCAGCGCCGCTTCGGCAACCTGCAAATGCCCTCGGTGAACGGGATCAAACATGCCTCCCATGATACCGATGCGCAGGCTCATGTGCGAATGTGGCCGTCACCGATGACAATGTATTTCTGTGACGTCAGTCCCTCCAGCCCGACCGGACCGCGGGCATGCAGTTTATCGGTCGAGATGCCAATCTCTGCACCCAGACCGTATTCAAAGCCATCGGCAAACCGCGTCGATGCGTTGACCATGACCGAGCTGGAATCCACTTCACGCAGGAATCGCTGGGCGCGCTGGAAGTCTTCGGTGATGATGGCTTCGGTATGTCCGGAGCTGTACTGGTTGATATGGGCAATGGCTGCGTCCAGATCGGCGACCACACGGATCGACAACACCGGTGCCAGATACTCTTCCGCCCAGTCCTGCGCGCTGGCAGGTATGGCACCGGACATCAGTGGCAGCGAGCGCGGACAGGCGCGTAATTCCACGTCATGCTCGGCGTAGCGTGCCGCCAGCGCTGGCAATACCTGTTCTGCCACCGCCTCCGCGACCAGCAGCGACTCCAGCGTATTACAGGTGCCATAACGCTGGGTCTTGGCATTGACGGCTACCGTAATGGCTTTTTGCAGATCAGCCCGATCGTCGATATAGATATGGCAATTGCCATCCAGGTGTTTGATCACCGGCACTTTGGCATCGGCGCTGATACGGGCAATGAGGCTCTTGCCTCCCCGTGGCACGATGACGTCGACAAATTCCGGCATGGCGATCAGCATGCCCACGGCAGCGCGATCGGTGGTTTCCACAACCTGCACTGCGTGGATGGGCAAATCTGCTGCCTGCAAACCGCTGCGGATGCAATCGGCAATCGCCTGATTGGAATGAATGGACTCGGAGCCACCACGCAGAATGGCGGCGTTGCCGGACTTCAGACACAGGCTGGCGGCCTCGCAGGTTACATTGGGTCGTGATTCGTAGATGATACCGATAACCCCCAGCGGCACACGCATGCGCCCAACCTGAATGCCACTGGGCCGGTAGCGCATATCGGTTACCTCCCCAATCGGGTCCTGCAGCGCGGCTACCTGGCGCAGACCTTCCAGCATGCCGTCGATGCGGGCTGGGGTCAGTGCCAGGCGGTCCAGCATGGCAGCATCCAGCGCCTTGTCACGGCCAGCCTGCAAATCCAGCTCATTGGCGGCCTGCAGGCGCTCACGGCTGGCATCAATGGCTTCCGCCATCGCCAGCAGTGCCGTGTTTTTTTGCGCAGTGGTCGCTGCCGCCATGATACGGGAGGCGGCGCGGGCCTGCTCGCCCAGCGTGTTCATGTAAGCGTTTAGTTCGCCCATGGGTTTATCGTCCAACGTCGAGTCATTTCCGGAAAGGCCGGCATTATAGCGCTGCACGGGGGCCGGACACAAAAAAACCGGTCAAATATGGTTCTGCAGGCTCATTTGCGCCGGATACGGGTGCATGTACCAGGATCGGCTGATGTAGTTGTTGGGGTATTTGCGGAAGTGGTGATTGAGCAGCGTCACTGGCACAATCAACGGCAATTGTCCCTGGCGATAGCGTTCATAGGCATCAACCAGTTCCGCCTTGTCTCCGGCGTCCAGGTGGTCGCGCAGATAACCCTGAATATGCTGCAGTACATTGACATGATCACCGCGACTGGCGCGCTTTTTCAGTGCGCTCATCAGCGTCCGGATGTACTGACCCGCCATGTCCGCCACATTGTCCTTGCGAACTGACGCCAGCATGGGGCCCAGCTCGCGATAGGTCTTCTGACAGTGGCTCATCAGGATGAGTTTGTGCCGGGCGTGGAAATCGGTCAGTGATGCCACACTGAGACCCTCTGCCAGCAGCTGCCGCCAGCGGTACATGACATAGACACGCTGGATGAAATTCTCTCGCAGTACGGCATCACCCAGGCGTCCCTCCTCTTCGACAGGCAATTCCGGAAAATTCTGCATCAATCTGGCAGCAAAGATGCCGATACCGTCACGCACGACCTGTTGGCCGTCATAAACCTTGGCGCGCTCCATACCGCAACTGGGTGAATCCTTCTTGAGAATGAACCCACACAGGTCGGCCTGCCATGAGCGCTGCGCGTCGGCACTGTCGATCAGCGCCTGCGTGTAATCCAGTTGATAGTCCTCGATATCGACACAGGCAACTTCGTCATCGCGACGAATCAAGCGTATCGGCCGGCGCGGAATACCCAGACCGATATCAACTTCGGGGCAAAAAGTCCGGAAGCTGAAAAACTCGCCGAGCGTTTTGTCGATATAGGAATGGAGCTTGTGACCACCGTTAAAACGCACTTCTTCGCCAAGCAGGCAGGCGCTGATACCCACCGGGATTTTCTCTGACTGATGTTTATTCACTGACCACTCCTGACTGTAGGTCTGATGCCGCAGAATGACATGCAAACTTTATCACTGACACTGGAAGATGTCCTTCAAGGCACTGGCAGCGAGGGTTTCCATGTCATTCTGTCTGGGACAATAGCAACTGCTGATCACCGGCAACCAGTCTGAGTTTATCGGCCCTGGGCAATTGCTTGATCCGGTACTCCAGCTTGAGCGCCGCACTGCGGTCACCTGCCGGCCACTGAAACACCAGCGTCAGCGGCGCCCGTCCGCGCAGGTAGCGGGCAGTTCTTGTGCCCTGGGCCTGATGCTCGGCAAAGCGTCTTGCGACATCGGTGGCAATGCCGGTATACAGACTGTTGTCCGAACAGCGCACCAGGTACACCGACCAGAGGGTGCTGTCGGGCTCAGGACCGTCAGCCACCGTGTGGCGCCCATAGCGTGGCGGCGTCAGTGGCTTCGCCGCTGGCGCTGGCACGGCCATCCCGCTGCAATTTGATCAGGTGCGCCAGCAAGGTCTTTTTGGCCCATGGAATCAGATGTTCGGCAACATCATCGTAAGCCTGCATCACCAGCATGTCGAGCGTGGCCGGCCCCAGAGCCTGCAGCGCAGTGACGATTTTCTGCTCACGTCGCATACGGTGACGGATCAGCGTGCTGATCATCTGTGGCGGATCCTGCATGATCTCACCATGCCCGGGCGCCAGTGCCTGTATCGGCAAACCGCGCAATTGTTCCAGTGATGCCAGGTAGTCTCCCATGTCGCCATCGGGGGGCAGGATGACCGGTGTCGTGCCCTGCAGAATATGATCCCCGGTAAACAGCAGACCATCTTCCTCCAGCAGAAAACAGACGTGGTTGGACACGTGCCCCGGGGTATAAATAAGTTGTACCGTGAAGCCATCACAGGCAATCCGCTCGCCATCCTGAAACAGCCGGTCCGGGACGAAGCTGGCATCCTGGTACAGGGCACCGGGAGGCGGCGCCAGGCCGATCACGCTGGCGCCAGTCAGCGTCTGCAGCGCCGCGGTGCCCGGCGAGTGATCGCCATGAGTATGGGTGACAAATATCCATTTCAGGGGCCGGCCCGCCAGCGCCTGCATGATGGCGCCGGTGTGCTCCGGCATGGCAGGTCCCGGGTCGACCACGGCCATATTGCGATCGCCGACGACATAGGTATTGGTGCCCGGTCCGGTCATCATGCTGGCATTTGCGCACAGCACGCGCTGCACGGCTACCTTGCCGGTTCCTACCGGGACGGGCTGTCCGGCGATAAAGCGTGACTCTTCCAATGGTTCCCCCTGTCAGGGCGGGTGTGCTACCCGTAACCCTGCTGTGATCAGCGCCGCCATGATAACGGGTTTACCGATCAGGGCAAACAATCAGCGCCCACACGGGCCTGATGCAGGCTGGTTTTTACTGACGATTCACGTTATAAAAGGCAGCTTTTCTCATCCTGGATCAAGGCAAGGGAATCATGTCAGACACTCAACATCTAAGAATAAAAACCTACAACCAGATTTCGGACAAGGGCCTTTCGCGCTTCAACAGCAGTCAATATCGGGTTGATCCGGCATTCGACGATGCCGAAGCGATTCTGCTGCGCAGCTACAAACTGCAGGTCAGTGACCTGTCTGCCAGCGTGCGGGCTGTGGCGCGCGCCGGTGCCGGCGTCAACAATGTGCCACTGCCAGCGTGCACAGAGAAAGGTATCGTGGTGTTCAATACACCCGGGGCCAATGCCAACGCGGTCAAGGAGCTGGTGCTCAGTGGCATGCTGCTGGCCTCGCGCGGCATCCTGCCAGGCATGCGTTATGTCAGTGAACTCAAAGACATGACCGACAATGCGGAGATGTCCCGGTTGCTGGAAGCGGAAAAAAAGCGCTTCGCCGGCAGTGAACTGGCAGGCAAAACACTGGGCGTTATCGGACTGGGCGCCATCGGCTCACTGGTCGCCGGCATGGCCATTGACCTGGGCATGACGGTGCTGGGCTACGATCCGGCGCTGTCTGTGGATGCAGCCTGGCGCCTGCCTAACCAGGTGCAGAAAATCGAGAATGTCAGTGCGCTGTTGGGCAATGCGGACTACGTCAGCCTGCATCTACCGGTGCTCGATTCCACCCGCAACCTGATCAGCACCGACCTGGTCGCTTCAATGAAGCCGGGGCTGTGCCTGCTCAACTTTTCCCGCGACGAAATAGTTGATACCGCCGCCATTGTCGCCGGTCTGGATGCCGGTCAGCTGCGTATGTACGTCAGCGATTTCCCACGCCATGAACTCATCGGTCGCGATGATGTGGTACTGATGCCCCATATCGGCGCCAGCACTGCCGAGGCGGAAGAAAATTGTGCGATCATGGCGGCAGAACAGCTGAAGGATTTTCTGGAGAATGGTAATATCCGCAATTCGGTGAATTACCCTCCACTATTCCTTGATCGTGTGCCCGGCGCCGCTGCGGGAACACGTCTGGCAATCAGTAACAAGAACGTGCCGGGCATGCTGGGCAAAATCCTGTCCATTCTGGCCGATCAGGATATCAACGTCATCGACATGATCAATAAAAGCCGGGACCAGATCGCCTACAATCTGATCGATCTGGCCTCAACGCCGTCCGCAGCCGCCGTTGCGGCCATTGCGGACACCGACGATGTCATCAAGGTTACCGTGCTTTGATTGGCAACCGGTCGCTGCTGTCACAACCCGTTTATTAATGACTACTGTTCAGGAACCACAACTATGAATCGCGTGTTTAACTTTGGTGCCGGCCCGGCCATGCTCCCAACCTCAGTGATGGAGCGGGCACAACGGGAGTTTCTCGACTACAACGGCATGGGTGCCTCGGTTATTGAGATCAGTCATCGCAGCAAGGAATTTGAAGCACTGCTGACGCATACCGATGAGTTGATCCGGGAGATATCCGGACTGCCCGATGACTTTGAAATCCTGTACGTCCATGGTAGCGCCCAGCTGCAGTTCTCTGCCGTGCCCCATAACCTGCTGGCGCTGAACCCGGCGCACAAGGCCGCCTATCTGGAGACCGGCAACTTTGCCACGTTGGCGCGCAAGGAGGCATCACGCTTTGGCAACATCACCGTTGCTGCCACCAGCGAGGCGACCAATTTTGACCGCATCCCTGACTTTGATCCGGCGACGCTGGACCCGGATACTTCGTATGTTCACCTGACCAGCAACAACACCATTTTTGGCACCCGCTGGAACCAGTTCCCGGATACCGGCAAGATTCCACTGGTCGCGGACATGACCTCCGAGCTGCTGTCGCGCCGCCTTGATTTCAACAGATTCGGTCTGATTTTCGCCGGTCTGCAGAAGAACCTGGGGCCTTCCGGAATGGCCACCGTGCTGATTCGCAAGGAACTGTTGGGTCACGCCCTGCCCAATACGCCAAACCTGCTGAACTATGAGACCTATGCCAAGAATCACTCCATGCCCAATACCATCAACACCTTTGCCGTGTACATGATGAATCTGGTGCTGCAGTGGCTCAAAGAACAGGGTGGACTGCCAGCCATGGAAGCGCTGAACGCACAAAAAGCCAAGCTGATTTACGATGTCATCGACAACAATGACTTCTATATCGGCTCGGCCCACCCCGACCACCGTTCCGAGATGAACGTCTGCTTCAACCTGCAAGACAGTACCCTGGACAAAAAATTCCTGGATGAAGCACTGGTTCGAGGACTGTATGCGCTCAAGGGTCATCGCCTGGTCGGTGGCATCCGTGCCTCCATCTACAACGCCATGCCGCTGGAAGGCTGCCAGGCACTGGTAGACTTCATGCAGGAATTTGCCCAGCAGAACGGATGAGCCGTTACCGCCCACCCAGCCCCCCCAAATCCAACTACCTGACCGCCGAAGGGGAAACCCGACTGCGCCAGGAGTTGGATTTTTTATGGCGCGATGAACGCCCCAAAGTCACTCAGCAGGTCAGCGAAGCAGCGGCACTGGGAGATCGTTCCGAGAATGCAGAGTACATCTACGGCAAAAAACGCCTGCGCGAAATCGACCGTCGCGTACGTTATCTGCGCAAGCGCCTGGAAGATGCAACAGTCGTCAAAGCACTACCCTCCGATACCAGTAAAATTTATTTTGGCGCCTGGATAGAGCTTGAAGACAGCGATGGCGACACCAGCCTTTATCGCATCGTCGGCCCGGATGAAGTGGGTGACAAACCGGGCTATGTCAGCATGGATGCGCCTCTGGGCCGGGCCTTGCTGGGCAAGCAGGTTGATGACGAAATTGTCATCGTTACCCCGGGAGGCCGGGACCGCTACTACGTTACCGCAATCCGATATACCATGCCTGCATGAAACGGATCTGCATTCTCGCATTCCCCCAGGCACTGGCGTCCAGCATGGCCATCCCGCTGGAGATGATCAGTGCTGCCGACACCATTTTCCGCCTGCGCCACCAACAGCGACACAGCTCGATCTCACTACAGGTCGTTGCCGAAAATCTACAGGCCATAACCGTGTCCGGCGGCATGGTCATTACGCCTGCCTGTCAGTTGACTGACACCGGGCCCAGCGATCTGATATTTGTGCCGGCACTTTGGGGCAACCCCCGCGCCGCCGTGATGCAACACAGCGCCACGGTGAACTGGCTGGCGCAGCAGTATGCCGGTGGAGCCACCGTCTGCAGCGTTGGCAGTGGCAGCTATTTTCCAGGCGCTGCTGGTCTGCTTGATGACAGGCCGGCAACTACCCATTGGCGCTACTTTGACGACTTTGAACAGCGTTATCCGCACATCAAACTGCAACGCAAACGGTTTATTACCCACCAGGACCGGCTCTATTGCACCGGCAGCGTCAATGCCGTGCGCGATGTCATGCTGCATTTTGTCGAGCAGCTTTTTGACGGCAGTACCGCCGATGAGGTAGCGCGGCACTTTACGCATGAATTAAAACGCTCGTATGAATCCTTGCTGCTGGCTGTCGACCAGCAGGATACACACCATGATGAACTGATCATCAAGGTGCAGGAGTGGCTACAGAAACACTATCAACGGGACGTTCGCATGCGCGACCTGGCCAAGTCCTTTGGACTCAACTCAAGGTCATTCAATCGCCGCTTTCGGCAGGCTGCCAACAAAACGCCCATCGAATACCTGCAGGAAGTTCGCATCAGTCAGGCACGCGACCTGCTCAAACACAGTAATCTGAGCATTGCGGAAATCGCGTTCTCTGTGGGTTACCAGGATGTAAGCTACTTCACCGGTTTGTTCCGACGCATGCATGACGTCACCCCGAACGCCTATCGGCGACTGGTGAGAACCAAACTGTTTAATGTGGGAAATCCGTCACCATCGAGACCATAACGCGGTGACCGGAGCAGCAAATAGTCAGCTTTTGGGCAGCTGATACTTATCCTTCCATTCAGCATAGGGCATGCCATAAACCCGTTCGCGAGCCTGCTCGTAGTCGATATCCAACTGCTGCGCCTGAGCTTCGGCAGCGTACCATTTTGCCAGACAGTTGCGGCAGAAGCCGGCAAGATCCATCAGATCGATATTCTGCACCTGCTTGTTGTCATCCAGGTGTTTGAGCAGGCGGCGGAACGCTGCTGCATCGAGGGCCATTGCCTGTTGCTCGGACATGTTCTGGTAATCGGACATGGTATTTTCAGGACTCCTGTGCTCTTTCTGATATCTTCTGATCTTTTCTGATCTCGTTCTGACTATTCGGACAGTTCAGCCGGGCGACGGGCCATGACACCCCGAGGCCCAGCTGAATAACACTCACTCGACGGCCTGATCAGCCTACCGCGCTAGTATACTCCGGCAGGTCGTCTTCATCGACTATGCCATCCATGCCATCATCGACGGCATCAGGATTCTTGTGCATTGCCTGCTTTCGGTGTTTTTTATCAACCGATTTCAACTGGCGTTCGGCGGCATTAAACGCGTCCCGAATCGCAACGTACAGATCTTCGTGGGCGTGATTATCATGTTGCTCCTGGGTTACCACAACCTCTTTGTTCGGCGTGTGCAACTCAAGCGTGACAGAATAAACTTTACCTTTGTGGTGGTTGTTATGAGGTGAGTCCAGTACGACACGACCACCGATGATGTCGCCATTGTATCGGCGCAATTTCTCGACTCTTTTGTTGACGCTGTCGGTCAAGGCATCGGACTGGTCAATGTTGTGAAAAACAATCTGAAATTCATTGGACATAATAAATTGTCTCCTGATTTACTTTGTTCATCTGTCATGGGGATGTGACTTCTCAATTCGACGGGCTACCCTCCTCGCCCGGGCGGGCGTTTGCTTGAATGTCTTTATCTGTTTCACTACTTATCTAGTAACTGTCGGCCAGTTTTGCAACCGCCAGCGCATAATTATTTGCACAATTGTAGGTCAGAATGACACGAAAATTCGGATAGGTCATGAACGCGCTGCCGTCTTCACCGTCTGGCAACACGATGGACCCGGGAAAGTCAGCTTGTGGCAGATCGGCCCCGGCCGCTGTCCGCACACCGGCCATTTGCCACTCGGCAAGAGAACGCTGCACAGTGTGTCGACGCAATACACTGCAGGAAAAACTGGCGTCACCCTGGCTCCATTGCTGGGCACGCTCATGGTAGTCGTCGGGCAGGCTGATCTCCCGGCCCCAACGTTGTCCTGATTGCCAGCCACGCTGACTCAAATAGTTGGCAATTGACGCGAACACATCCGCTTCACTGGTCCAGATATTGCGACGCCCATCACCATCAAAATCGACGGCATAGTTGACGAAACTGCTGGGCATAAACTGACTTTGACCCATCGCACCCGCCCAGGACCCTTTCATATTGGCGTGTTCAATATGGCCTTCCTGCAAAATCTGCAGTGCTGCGAGCAGCTCACGACGGAAATAGTCGGCGCGCCTTGGATCGTAGGCCAGCGTGACCAGCGCCCGCACCACATCGGTGCCACCGGTAAAATTGCCGTAGTTGGTTTCGATACCCCAGATAGCGACGATAAAGCGCGCCGGTACACCGTATTCAGCGGCTACCTGGGCAAGCACATCCCGATGCCTGGCCATGCGTTCGCGACCGGTCTGGATACGCCAGTCAGTCACACGCTTTTCCAGATACTCGTCCAGAGTTTCGACAAACTCGGCCTGATTACGGTCGTTGCTGACGACCTGGGGAATGGGGGTAACGGATACCAGCGCCTGATCAATAATGGCCTCGGCAATGCCCAGCTCTCGCGCCTCGGAAATAAGCACCTGCAACCACTGTTGAAACGCTTCATCGGTCTGACCGTCGGCTTCGCTGGATGCGCTGGTCTGTGCGAACGACTGCATGCTTATGCTCAGATGCACTCCGGCCACCAGCGATAAAAAAATCAGATACCTACCAATCGCAACCGCGCGCCACGCTTTCAACATGCAATAACAACTCCTGTTTAAACTCAGCCCCTGCCGGTGCTGCTACAAGCAACATTTGCAAATGACTTCATGCCTGTCCTGAATTTCAGCGTACTCCTTTGCCCTGGTTTTGTCCAAGGGGTCTGACATGATTTTTGTTGCCCGCAGGAGGCCGGTCTAGCGCGCCCTGAAACACCAGTGCCAGGGTTCGTAGCTGATGGCAGATGCGCTCCCTTCTGGATATGACAACACAAAACCGTATTCGTCCGCATTTTTCAGCAACCACGCAAACGCATCAGTCTGGTCAAAGCCGGTTTCCAGTGGCGGACTGTCCAGCGTAGCTATATCCAGAGCGCGGCCGGTGTGGTGCTCGCTGTAACCCGGAGCGGCATTGACCCGCAGGATATCTTCCAGTGAACGCCCGCTGTCGAGTTTACGGCGGATTACCTCAGCCTGGTAGGAGACGCCGCGATAGGCTGACACCAGCAACAGCGTAATGCCTTCACGGCCTGCCCGGTCTCGCATCGCCTGCCACGCAGCCAGTGTCGCCGGCGTCATCTGCTGCGGTCTGCCAAACATGTCCTGACCAGCATCCACCAGTTGCGGTGGCTCCGGCTGCAATGGCAAGCCAATGGCCTGGTGATAGTCACCAGCAATGCCCAGCGCCGCATGTAGCGCCGCAATCTCCGCAGCGAAGTTTGAATCAGCAACGATGCCGTCTGTCTTTTTTACCATATCAAATGACCATTCAAACCTATTTTGCCGGGCTGGCTTTGGTTATAGTAGCTCAGTGCGCAATATCAGTCTAAAGGAGACAGGCATGGCAGGACTACCCGTTATCATCGGTTTTGGCGGCATCAATCCCGCCGGGCGCAGCTCGCTGCACCACGGCTACCGCCGGTTGATACTGGATGAACTGCCCATCGAGGATGCCATGCAAACCCGCACCAGTCTTGCCGGCCTGATGGGACTGCTCAAGCACAGCGATGGCAACTGGCTGGACGCCGCCGGCGACGCAGTTGACCTGCATGCCTACCTGCAGCGCATTGATCCGGTGCTCAAGGCTGGCACCCTGATCCGAAAGCTGGAAAAGAATCTGTTTGATCCCGATCAGCTGTTATTCCACAAGCGCGCCACCTTGAACGCAGACAACGATCAGCCGGTCACTTTCCTGATCAAGCGCCAGCAATTACCGGATCAGATCCCGCTGGGATGGCTGATCAGTGATGCCGGGCAAGGCCAGGTCCGCGTGGAAGCGCCAATCGCCCTGAACATACTGACGGAGAATTTCCGCCGATCCCCGGTCAATTCGGCAGGCCAGCTGCCCAGCGGTTTTGATCCCAAGGATCTGTACCAGTCACGCAATCACCCGCGTGGACTGCAGATGACCGTGTTTGGTGCCAGTGACGCCATCCAGTCCATGGGCATCGAGTGGCAGACTGTGCTCAAACATGTGCCTGCTGACCAGATCAGCGTTTATGCCGGCAGCAGCATGAGCCAGCTTGACTATGAAGGCAATGGCGGTCTGCTGCAGGCGAGGCTGCTGGGTAAAAAAGTATCCTCCAAACAACTGGCACTGGGTTTCGCTGAAATGCCCGCCGACTTTATCAATGCCTACGTGCTGGGCAATTTAGGGACAACTGGTACCAATGCAGCTGCCTGTGCCACCTTCCTTTACAACTTGCGGCAGGGCATGCGCGATATTCGCAGCGGCACCCATCGTCTGGTGATTGTTGGCACCTCTGAAGCTCCGTTAACACCGGAAATCATGGACGGCTACACCACCATGGGGGCGCTGGTTGATGATGCCGCCTTGCTGGCACTGGACCGCCATAAAGGGCTGACTGAGCCGGACCACCGGCGTGCCTGCCGTCCGTTTGGCGACAACGCCGGCTTTACCCTGGGTGAATCGGCGCAGTTTGTCATTTTGTGCGACGACAAACTTGCCCTGGAGATGGGCGCCAATATTCATGGTGCCATCAATGATGTGTTTGTGAATGCCGACGGCTACAAAAAGTCCATTTCCAGCCCGGGCGTGGGCAATTACATCACCATGGCCAAGGCCATGGCGGCGACCAAACAGGTTATCGGCGAACAGGGCCTTCAGCAGCGCAGCTATGTGCAGGCACACGGCACCGGCACGCCGCAGAACAGAACCACTGAGTCACATATATTCAGCACGCTGGCCAAGACCTGGGGCATAGAACATTGGCCGGTAGCGGCGCTGAAGACTTACCTGGGGCATTCGCTGGCGTCGGCATCGGCAGACCAGCTGGTGACCAGTCTGGGTGTGTGGCGTTACGGCATCATTCCCGGCATCACCGGCACAGAAGCCATTGCTGGGGATGTGCACCAGGACAATCTCGACTTCCTGCTCCAGCACAAAGAAGTGGGCCGCGAGGGCATGGATGCGGTCCTGCTTAACGCCAAGGGGTTTGGTGGTAACAATGCCACGGCGTCGGTTCTGGCACCGCACGTCACATTAAAAATGCTGGTCCGGCGCCACGGTGCCGATGCGCTGCGCAGTTGGCAGGGCAGGAACGAAAAAGTCAGGCAGAGTGCGGCTGATTATGATGAGGCTGCCCGCCGGGGAAGCGCAGAAGTCATCTACCGCTTTGACCACAATGTGCTGGATGCCAGTGCGTTCAGCATCAGCCGGGAGCAGCTCCAGATCAACGGCCATACGCACCCGATCACACTGCAAACTGACTGTGAATATGCTGACATGATTGACGATGATAGCGTCTGAGCAGATTTAGTCGGGCGTACCATCGATGTCACCGTCCCGGGTGTTGTGGTCGCCGCCCGGGCGACGCTCAGCATTGCCGTCTGTCGGATTGCGGCGGCCGCTCATGAATCTGAACACCCGGCGTCGCTGCTCTGGCGCCAGCTGGCTGACAACCGCCAGCGTCTGCTCATGAGACAATTGCTGATAGCGCAGACTGACTTCGCGTAACTCGGCAAACGCAGCCAACACTGCCGCTTCATCGAGCGGATCCTGCATCATCAGGCGGTTCACTTCGCGCTGGGCACGAAACATCTGCCCCCGCACGGGCCGCAGTGATTCACCGTACTGTTGCAGTTGCGGTCGCAGCGTCGACTGCACCTGCGGCTCCAGATCGCGCAAAATCCAGCCCAGGCTGGGTGGCGTTGACGCTCGGTCCCGGCGCTCCAACATGCGAGCACCCATGGCCCCGACAAAAAACAGATTCAGTGCCAGTGATACAGCGAGCGTCCAGAGCAGCGCATGCCTTTTGTTTATAGCCATCACAAAATCTCCGCATAATCACTGAGTGAGATCAGATACAACTCTTCTTCGACGGACGTCGCATAAACTTCGGGTGCCAGTTCTACCTGAAAGCCGACCAGTACTCCGATCACCAGCGGCAGACAGGCTGCCGCCACCGGTCGCCACATTTGTCGCAATGGCAGATCAGGTGAAGGCAACAACCACGTCAGCAGGCGATCTGTCAGGCTTTGCGCCTTTGGCGGCAATGCCCGCCGCAGCAGTTTTGTCTCCAGGCCGGCAAATAACGGCTGCTGCTCCCTCGACGATTGCAGCCACTGGTCGAGCTGCACTGCCTCATTGGTCATGTGCCGGGCCCGACCATTTTGCGCCACAAAAGCCAGCGCCGCATCCCGCTCGGCGCCTGGCCAGTGATCCGGGTCGGCACCATAGGATGCCAGCAGTTGCGCAAACCGCTGCTCTGTTATGGTCAGTTCGATATCATTTTTCATGACAATCTCTCCTTTGCCGCCTGACGCTGACCGTCAGCCTGGCAGTAGGCTTTCAGGCTACGCCGCGCACGCGCCAACAATGATTCAAGTGCATCAACCGTGACCGCCAGAATGTCGGCAACTTCTTTGTTTGACAGTCCCTGATAGTGTGTCAACACCAGTGCGCTGCGCTGGCGTTCGGGCAACCGGGCAAGCGCCACTTGCAACAGGTTTTGTTCGGCTGCAACTGCCAACGCCTCGTCTGCGGTGAGCTGGTCATCAACCAGCTCATCACTGAGCTCGCTGGCCAGTGCAGGTTTATTTTTCCGTAGAAAATCGATACAAAGATTGTGGGCGATGCGATGCAGCCAGGTTGACAGTGCGGCCTTGCCTGGCTGCCAACGCGAAGCCTGTGTCCACAATCGCAGAAAGGTTTCCTGGGCAATATCCTCTGCTTCACTTTCGCTGCCCAGCATCCGGTAGGCATAAAAGGCTACCGGCCGGGCATGCCGATGGACTGCGTCTGCGTAGACACGCTGATCGCCAGCCACAATGCCGGCCATGATTTCCTCGTCTGTCTGCATCCTTTGTCCATTGGCAGCCGACCCCGCCTGCCTTTCCGCAAGACCCGCCGCAAGCCCCGCTCTGGGCTGAGCGGCGCCAGGGACGGAGCTGATGGCGGTGGTCATGACATCAAAACCTGGCAATCAGCTCAGGGCTCACCATGCTCGTGAGCTGCGCCGTCCTGACCTTGCTGGCGACGGTCCCGCATTTGCTCACGCATCTGCTCACGCTGTTCCGGGGTCAGGTCCTGCATGCGTTCGCGCATCTGTTCTCGCTGTTCCGGCGTCATCTGCCCCATGCGCTCACCGCGTGGTGGCATCATGCCGCGACCGGCGCCGCGCATTTGCTGGAATTCATCGAGCGACAATACACCGTCAGCGTTGGTATCAAGTCGACCAAAGAGCTGGGCCAGTTGCTCTGCGCTCTGGCCATTGGCTGCATTGCTGCCACTGTCCTGACCGTAGGCGAACGCCGACAGCCCCAAGCCCAGACCCAACGCCAGAACAACAGGCAGGGATTTAAAAGAAATCATGTTGCGCACTCCGAATGTATTTGATTCGAAGGCTTATACGGCGACCGCGGTGTTATCCGTCGGTCGCCGTCAAGTCCCGATGGAACTCAGCTTACCGTGACTGGCTGCGCCTCGGCGATACGGGCCTGCCACTCTGCCGGACCGGTACGGTGGACGGACGTGCCATTGACATCGACAGCCACGGTCACCGGCATGTCTTCGACCACAAATTCGTGAATCGCTTCCATGCCCAGGTCTTCAAACGCCACAATGCGTGAATTGCGGATGGCCTTTGACACCAGGTAGGCAGCCCCGCCCACCGCCATCAAATACACCGCCTTGTGCTTCTGAATGGCATCAATGGCGATCTGCCCGCGTTCCGCCTTGCCAATCATGCCCAGCAACCCGGTCTTGTCGAGAATGGTCTCGGTAAACTTGTCCATGCGCGTCGCCGTGGTGGGTCCCGCTGGCCCGATCACCTCGTCGCGTACCGCATCTACCGGGCCTACGTAATAAATGAACTTGCCTTTCAGGTCGACACCTTCAGGCAGGGATTCGCCGCGATTGAACATCTCCACCATGCGCTTGTGAGCCGCATCACGGCCGGTCAGCATTTTGCCCGACAGCAGCAGGGTTTCGCCCGGCTTCCAGCTTTCAATGTCGGCCTGCGTCACGGAGTCCAGATTCACCCGGCGTGCCGTAGGACCAGCATCCCAGGTAATCTGCGGCCAGTCTTCCAGTTTCGGCGGCGTCAGGTGCGCAGGGCCATCGCCCTTGAGCACAAAATGCGCATGGCGGGTGGCGGCGCAGTTCGGAATCATGGCGACCGGCAGCGAAGCGGCATGCGTCGGATAGTCCCTGATCTTGATATCCAGCACCGTGGTCAACCCGCCCAGCCCCTGGGCACCTATGCCCAGCGCGTTGACCTTGTCCATGATTTCCAGACGCAGCTCTTCCACCCGGTTCTGCGGGCCGCGGGCGCGCAGCTCATGGATATCAATGGGATCCATCAGTGACTCTTTGGCCATGACCGCGGCCTTTTCGGCTGTGCCGCCAATGCCTATCCCCAGCATACCCGGCGGGCACCAGCCCGCACCCATGGTTGGCACAGTCTTCAACACCCAGTCCACGATACTGTCGCTGGGGTTGAGCATCGCCATCTTGGATTTGTTCTCCGATCCGCCGCCTTTGGCGGCAACTGTCACATCCAGAACGTCACCGGGCACCACCTCCATATGAATCACCGCCGGGGTGTTGTCGCGGGTGTTTTTGCGGGCGCCGGCGGGATCCGCCAGGATGGAGGCGCGCAATACGTTATCGGGATGCAGATAAGCCTGACGCACACCCTCGTTGATCATGTCTGCGACACTCATGGTGGCATCGCCCCACTGCACATTCATGCCGATTTTGACAAACACCGTGACGATGCCGGTGTCCTGGCAAATGGGCCGTTTACCTTCGGCGCACAGCCGGGAGTTGATCAGGATCTGCGCCATGGCGTCCTTGGCGGCCTGCGACTCCTCACGTTCATAAGCCTCATTGACGGCTTTGATAAAGTCCAGTGGGTGATAATAGGAGATGTACTGCAGCGCATCGGCTACACTCTGGATCAGATCGTCTTGTTTGATGACTGTCATTGGCTGGTTCCCGACTGCCCCGTGCGCTCAACAACACGGGGCGACTTGGTTCAAGGAAAAAAGTTCAAGGAAAAAACAGCGCAAATTCTACCATAAAGACTGCCAGGTTGAGGCCCGGATACACTGCATGTTACCGATATCTATTGTTCTGATAGCCGCGTTTGCCTACCTGGCACTGCTGTTCACCATTGCCTCACGTGGTGAGCGCAGCACCCGGTCAGGGCCCCGGCCCTGGCGCTACACCCTCGCCCTGGGTGTGCACTGCACCACCTGGGCGTTCTACGGCACAGTCACGCAGGCGGCACAGTATGGCTGGTGGTTTGCGCCAACTTACCTGGGTGGTATTTGCATTTTCCTGTTTGCCCATCACTTCCAGATGAAAATGCTGACCCTGGTCAAGGAGCAGAACCTGACCTCGATTGCGGATCTGATCGGCTCGCGCTATGGCAAGTCACACCTGCTGGCAGCATTTGTTGCGATCATTTGCCTGATTGCGCTGGTTCCCTACATATCATTGCAATTGCGCGCCGTGGCTGCCAGTTTCGCGGCCGTTACCGGGCTTGAGGCCAGCGCTGCACCCTGGTTTCTGGACCTCGCCGCTGCCGTGGGCCTGGCCATGATCGGCTTTTCCATCCTGTTTGGTGCCCGCCGGCTGAGTCTGGCAGAGCAGCATCCCGGCCTGATGGATGCCGTCGCCTTTGAATCCATTGTCAAGCTGGTGGCTTTTTGTGTGGTCGGTGTGTTTGTCACCTATCAGCTGTTTGACGGTGTTAATGACCTGATCCTGTCAGCAGCAGCCAACGAACAGGCCCGCACCTTGCTGCAACCCAAAGCCAATGGCGTCTACATTTTTGCCACGCACATGTTGCTGGGTGCATTGGCGATGTTTGTGCTACCCCGGCAATTCCAGGTCAATTTCATTGAAAACACCAGCCCCGAAGAGCTAAGAAAAGCGCGCTGGGCCTTCCCGCTGTATCTGTTTGCCATCAACTTCTTCATTCTGCCCATTGCCCTGGGCGGTGTCATTCTGGTACCGGAGGCACGCAGCAGTGATACCTTCCTGCTTTCCCTGCCCATTCTCGCCGAGCGACCGGATATCAGTTTGATCGCCTTCATCGGCGGCCTTTCCACCTCTACCAGTATGGTCATCATGGCCACGCTGGCCCTGGGCATCATGATGTCCAACGATGTCATCACGCCCATGTGGTTGCGCGCCCGCCGCAGTGGCAACCTGATCTCTGACCTGACGCCACAGGGCGTGCTGCTGACGCGCCGCCTGACCATGGTGGTGATCATTGTGCTGGCCTATGTTTACCACAAACTGACCGAGGGCGGCCTGCCGCTGGTGAGCAACGGGCTAATCGCCATGGCCCTGTTGTCACAACTGGCACCTTCGATGTTTGGTGGCCTGTTGTGGGTCCGCGGTAACCGCGCCGGTGCAGCGGCCGGGCTGTTCATGGGTACGGCTGTCTGGGCCGCACTTTTGTTATTGCCATCACTGAATCCGGCACAACCGTTGACCGACAGGGCCATCAGTGACGGTGTGGTACTGAGTCTGGGCGTCAATATCCTGGCCTACATTCTGGTCTCCCTGTTCAGTCGTCAGGCGCAGGCCGATCGCCAGCAGGGTCTCAGGTACACACGTCCCGGACACAAAACCGGCACATTGCCCTCTGATCATGCAGACACTCATGCACAGCAGGTGACCTGGGGACGACTACGCTCGGTGTTGTCACGGTTTATGGATCCGCGGGATGCCGAAGGACTCAACCGGCGCCTGGGCCTGAGTATTGCCGACATACCGGAACAGCGCCTGGTACACCCGATTCTGCTGATCCGGCTGGAACGCGAACTGGCCGGCGCCATCGGCAGCTCGGCCAGCCGTCTGCTGATTGGCAGCCTGGCACGGCAGTCACCCGTGGCGGTTGAAGAAGTGGTGGACTGGGCATCAGAAGCGTCGCAGCTGTACCGCTTCAACCGTGAACTCCTGCAATCCTCGGTAGAGAATATTCCGCAGGGTATCAGTGTGATCGACAAGGAGTTGCGGCTGGTGGCGTGGAACCGGCGTTACCTGGAGATATTTGAATACCCTGAAGGCTTGATTCGCGCCGGCATCCCGGTGGAAGAGATCCTGCGCTTTAACGCACGACGGGGGCTATTTGGCCATCCGGACAATGATGTCGAAGAGGAAGTCACCAAGCGCCTGACTTATCTGCGCAGCGGCAGCCGCTACCGTTACCAGCGTCAGCAACCTTCCGGCCAGGTCATCGAACTACAGGGCAACCCAATGCCCGATGGTGGTTTTGTGACGACTTACACAGATATTACCGAGCTGGTCACGGTGCAGAAAGAACTGCAACAAATCAATGCGGAACTTGAAGCCCGCGTGACGGAGCGCACCGAAGCCCTGTCGATCGCCAAGCAGGCCGCCGAACACGCGCACCAAAGCAAATCCAAATTCTTTGCGGCCGCTGGCCACGATCTGATGCAACCGCTCAATGCCGCCAGTCTTTTTTGCGAAATGCTGCTTACACGCATGAAACAGGACGACGCTAATCTCGCGCTGCAGATTCAGCAGTCGCTGCAGAACGCCGAAGAATTGCTGACCATGTTGCTGGAGATGACCAAGCTTGAATCAGGCAACCTGCAACCCTACAAAAAGGACATTCCCCTGTGGGAAATCCTGGCACCACTAAACGCCTCATTTGCCTTGCTGGCCCAGGATAAGGGATTGACATTCAGCATCAGGCCCACCCAGGTTGTCGTCCACACCGATCAGAAAATCCTGCAGCGCATCCTGCAGAATCTGCTCAGCAACGCCGTGCGCTATACCTCGCAGGGCAAAGTGCTGTGCGGCATCCGGCGCAAGCCAGGCAACCGTGTCGAGCTGCAGGTCTGGGACACCGGGCGTGGCATTCCGGCAGAAAAGTTCAAAGAGATCTTCATGGAATTCAAGCAGCTCGACCAGCATGATCACAACCCGGGCCTCGGCCTGGGCCTGGCAATTGTCGATCGCATGTGCCGGCTGCTGGATATTCCCATTCGACTGGAGTCGAACCTTGACCACGGGACCTGTTTCGCGATCACCCTGCCCGTCAGTGCCTGGCGCAGTCCTGCGCTGTCGCCAAAGCGGATAACGAGTGACAGCTCAACCTGGTCATTGTCGGAGAGCACGCATGTCCTGTTGCTGGATGATGACCCCGCCATTCGCGACGCGCTGGCGTCCCTGCTCAAGGAATGGGGTGCGACAGTTACCGCCTGTAGCACGGTTGCAGACGCATTGCAGGTCGATCAGCGCCCCGACCTGCTACTGATCGACTATCACCTTGCCGACCAGCAGGTCGGCACTGATGCCATCGAACAGATTCGCAAACACTGGGCTCGCGATATCGTGGCTATTCTGAGCACCGCAGATCCCAATGAAACCATTCGTGAGCAGGTTATCGAGGTTGGCGCGCACTTCCTGCCCAAACCGGTCAAACAGGCAGCATTGAAACGTCTGCTAAAAGGGATCGGGCTCGGTTAGGGTCGGCCTTGGTTGGAATCAATCAGGCAGATTCATCATCAGCGCGCAGCATGTCGTGAAACAGCACGCCGGCCTGGGTCCGATTGATAACCCCAAGCTTGCGTAGAATGGCAGAGACATGTTGCTTGATGGTGGTTTCCTGAACATCCAGCTCATAGGCAATCTGCTTGTTCAACAGCCCATCAGCGATGCAGCGCAAAACCTTGAACTGTTGAGGCGTCAGCTGTCCCAACTTGCGGGCAAAATCCTGATGAAGTGCGTTTTTCTCCATATGCACACTGCTTTGCAGGTGTGCGGGCAACCAGTTGTCACCGCCCAGCACTGTTTCCACGGCGTTGACGATATCCGGCATCGGCGCGGATTTGGGGACATAGGCACTGGCGCCAAAACTCATGGCGCGTTCCACGACATCCAGTTGCTCGTTGGCGGAGACAATCACCACCAATACATCCGGGAACTGATTGCGAATCGCGGTCAGTCCGGTCAGGCCCTGGTTACCGGGCATGTTCAGATCAAGAAAAACCAGTTCAATCTGTGGATGCTGCACCAGCAATGCCTGCAGCGCAGCAAAACTGTCAGCCTCCAGCACTGCACCGCTCAAGGTAGCGGCCAGTGCGTGCCCCAATGCTGCACGAAACAGGGGATGGTCATCAGCAATGACAACTTTGGCCAGCGTCTGACTGGCAGTGGAGGGTGACGCTTGATTCATGGCAACGATAGTGTCCGTCTGACTGAGCATGATTTGCATACCTGCTGGATTCTAAACCTACGCGGCCATGGAATACAGGCCCAATAAAAAATGCCACCATCACAACAGCGATGGTGGCACAAGGTCATGGAGAGGAAATCCGTGGCCCCGGGTTAGCGGCCGAAACGATAACCCAGCGACAGACTGATGGTACGTGGCGCACCGTAGTAGCCGATCAGGGTGGTGTCGCCACCCAGCCCCGGTGCATAACCATTGGGCAGTGCCGGGTTGGCGGCACCCAGGAAGGCATAGTTGCCGACCAGGAACTCCTCATCGGTCAGGTTCTTGCCATGCAGCCCCAGAGACATTTTACCGTCAGTGCTGGTCCAGCTGACACCCAGGTTAACCAGACCGTAGCCTTCCTGCTCCAGCACGTTACCCAGCTCAGTCAGGCTGTATTCACTGCGATAGCTGTAATTGCCGGTAAACACAATATCACCGGTCGAGATCGGCAGATCGTAGTTGAATCCGACATTGGCGGTCTGCTCCGGCGTATTGGTAATCACAAAATCGTCGGTGATATCAATCCGGTTCAGGTTGGCATCAAAGCTGAAAACGTTTTTGAAATCCGCATCAATCAAACCGACGTTACCAAACACGGTCAGGTTTTGCCCGGCAAGCCAGGTGAATTCAAATTCAAGGCCATTGGCCTCGGACTGACCGACGTTGCCCAGTCGCTGATTCAGCGCCGCATTGTCATTCGGGTCCGGAATCACAGCGATGTACTGGCGGTCTTTGTGATCCAGCATAAACGCCGCCGCATTCAGACGGAAGGTAGGTGTCAGGTCTGTCTTGATACCCACTTCGAAGGATTCCACATCTTCCGGATCAGCTGCGGGCTCGGCGGTTGTCGCCCGCGGGTTAAAGGTACCGGACTTGAAGCCTTCACTGTAGCTGGCGTACATCATGGTGTCGCTGTTGACCTGATACTCGACACTGATACGCGGGGTGACCTTGGACCAGTCGGCACTGTCATCAAGCACAATCGGAGTGGCAGGGGCGCTGCGTACATAACCGGGCAACCAGCCAGACTCCGGGTAAACAGTATCGAAAATCAGGCCGTTGCGCACCACGGAGTCTTTTTCGTCCTTGGTATAGCGGATACCACCGCTGATACTCCACTGATCATTAAGGCGATAAGTACCATCGGCATACACCGCTGTGCTCTTGCTATTGCTGCACCCTGATACTTCCCGGGTCAGGCCCGGCGCACCCAGTGACTGGCCCAGCTCTTCCAGAATGGCATCAAACACGCCACATGACTCCGAATCGAAGTAGTACAGACCCGACACCACGTTGAAGTTGTCAGCGCGGTAGCTGAGCTGGAGCTCCTGGGTAAACCATTCGTCTTCGTAGATCGCCGGCACATCAAATATGCGCAGCGGTGTGTTGTCGAAATCGATATTCACCGGCGAGTAGTTCTCGCGGTGTGAGGTGATGGATTTCAGCGTCGTTGAGTTGTTGACATCCCACTGCACCGTCAGGTTCACGCCTTCGGTTTCCACTCTGTTTTCGGTGGGCAGACTGGTGTAGGAATCGTAGATACTGTCCGGCACCGGCGCCGCATTGGTCAGCAGGCTCGGCAACAGACGATAACCGCCTTTGGAGTTTGAGGTATCTTCAGTCTTGTCATAACCCAGCTGGATAAACAGATTGTCGGCCGGCGTGTATTCGGCAGTCAGCCGGAACGCCTGCAGGTCCTTGTTGTAGTTTTCCAGGTCCTGACCGGGCAGGTCACTGATCAGGAAATTACCGAATCCATCACGGGTCAGGTTGGCGAAACCAAACCCCAGATAAAACTCATCCGTTACCGGCACCTGGCCCACCAGCTTGAGGTCGCGCTGACCATAAGTGCCAGCAGTCACCTTGGCCGCCAGCTCGGATTCACCGGTCATGCGCTGGGTGACGTACTTGAGCGCACCGCCAACGGTGTTCTTGCCGTACAGGGTACCCTGCGGCCCACGCAGCACTTCGACCCGCTGCACATTGAGGATGTCCAGCACAGCACCCTGTGGGCGGGCGATATAAACGTCATCAACATAGATACCCACGCCTGACTCATAACCCCACAGCGGATCTTCCTGGCCCACGCCACGTATAAATGCAGTCAGCGTGGAATTGGTGGCCCGGCTTTCCTGAAGCGTGGTATTGGGTGAAAACTGCTGTACTTCAAGAATCGTTTCCAGACCACGATCGGAAATATCATCGGTACTCAGCTGGGTGACTGCCAGTGGCACCTGTTGCATGTTCTCCACAGTGCGGCGTGCCGTCACTTCTATACTTTCAAGAATGCGGCCTTCGGGCTGCCGGGTTTCCTGCGTGGCATCCTGAGCCAGCGCGGGGATTGCCAAACCGCCCATAGCGGCTGACACTGCCATGGCGCAGGCTGAATATCTGAATTTGGTGTGTTTCATTGGACGAGCTCCCCGTGGAATTTTTTATTAGTCGGTCGCCACCATACCCCAACTCGTCCCGGTTGTGACCTGTACCATAGTACTATGGGTTGCGACCCGGCATTCATGAACAATACCCCCCACCAAGAATAACGAGACAGAGGGTCATCATGTCAGATGCAGTCAGTTTAATCGGCCTGGTGGGCGGCCTCGCATTTCTCATCCTGCTTACCTTGCGCGGCTGGAATCTGTTTATCAGCGCCCCGATCTGCGCGCTGATTGTTGCCCTGACCAGTGGCATCCCAGTGTTCATGGCTGAGCAGAATTTTGTGCAAAGCTATATGTCAGGTTTCACAGGTTTTATCGCTTCCTGGTTTTTCATGTTTCTGCTCGGCTCCATCTTTGGCAAGTTCATGGAAGACACCGGCGCTGCCGATAGCGTCGCAGGCTGGATAACCGGCAAACTTGGCAGGCAGCGCGCGGTGCTGGCCGTGGTCATCGCCTGCGCCGTGCTGACCTATGGTGGTGTCAGCCTGTTTGTTGTGGCATTTGCGGTTTATCCGATGGCACTGAGCCTGTTCAAGGAAGCCAACCTGCCCCGACGCTTCATCCCCGCTGCCCTGGCATTCGGTTCGGTGACCTTTACCATGACCTCGGCCGGTTCACCGGAGATCCAGAACTGGATTCCCATGGAGTACCTGGGCACTACACCTTATGCCGCCTGGGAAGTCAGCCTGGTAGTCGCTGTGTTTATGGCGCTGTTCGGTTACTGGTGGCTGCAACGTATCATTGGCGCCGCCGTCAACCGGGGCGAAAGTTTCCAGGCGCGCGACAATGATCCGCAGCTGCAGGAACGTCTTCTGCCGCACCCGGCAACGGGTATGCTACCGCTGATCATTGTTCTGGCATTATCGTTTTTTTATCACGACGCACTGCAACAGAATGCATTAATTGTGGCCCTGCTTGGTGGTGTACTGACCTTGATGGCAATCAACTGGCGTTTCTTTTCCGACATTCAGGTGGCGCTGGGACATGCCACCACCGGCGCCCTGATCGCCATCGGCAACACCGCCGCCGTGGTCGGTTTTGGCGGCGTAGCCCGAATAACGCCAGCCTTTGACATGGCCGTGCTGGCAGTAACGTCATTGCCTGGCAATGAACTGGTTGGCGCGGCCGTCGCTGTCAGTGCCATCGCCGGCCTCACCGGTTCCGCCTCGGGTGGCCAGGTCATCGCCCTGCCCGCCGTGGCGCCGCATTACCTGGACCTGGGCGTTAATCCGGAACAGCTGCACCGGGTGGTGTCCATTTCATCCGGGGCGCTGGACTCGCTGCCGCACAACGGCTATGTCGTCACCACCATTCGTGGCATCTGCAACGAGTCCCACAAGGATGCCTACTGGGCGGTGGGTGCGGTGACTGTCGTAGTACCGTTGATGGGATTGTCACTGGCCCTGCTGCTATTTAACCTGTTCTGAACTGACTCGTGTCTCAGAATCCCGGACGGCAAAAAGCAATCCGGTCAATCAACAATGCCCGTACCGATTTACCCGCAGGAGATGTGAATGCTCGGCAACATGATGGACACCCAACTACTGATCATTGATCTGCTGCGTCACGCGCGCAATCGCCACCCGTCGCAGGAGGTTGTCTCACGTCGCCTGGAAGGAGATCTCCACCGCAGTGACTATGCACAGATCTGGCAGCGCAGCAGCCAGCTGGCGCATGCGCTGGATGCACTCGGGGTACAACCCGGTGACTGCATTGCGACCCTGGCCTGGAACACCCACCGGCACATGGAGCTGTATTATGCCGTATCAGGTATTGGTGCGGTGCTGCATACGGTAAATCCGCGCCTGTTCAGCGAACAGATCGAATACATCATCAATCATGCCGAAGACAAGCTGGTGTTTGTTGACCTGTCCTTTGTCGAACTGCTGGAGCCGCTGCAGGACAGACTGAAGAGCGTGAAAGGCTTTGTGGTGATGACTGACCGCGAGCATATGCCCGACTCCACGCTGGCGCCGCTACACTGCTTTGAGGAGCTGCTGGCGGCACAGGTTAGTGAGTACGAATGGCCTCGCTTTGACGAAAACAACGCTGCCGCCCTGTGTTATACCTCGGGCACCACCGGCAACCCCAAAGGCGTGCTGTATTCACATCGCGCCATGGTACTGCATGCACAGGCCACGGCGTCACGCGAATTACTGGATCTCAATCCCGACACGGTACTGATGCCCATGGTGGCGATGTATCACGCCGGCGCCTGGGGGGCTCCCTATGCGGCGCCGCTGGCCGGTTGCAAACTGGTGTTGCCCGGCGCTGGCATGGACGGCGCCAGCATGTCGGAATTGATCGGGTCCGAAGGCGTTACCGTTGGCCTCGGGGTTCCCACCATCTGGCTGACATTGCATAACTACTGGGACGACCATGCCATCAGCAACACTACCCTGAAACGCGTCTGCGTCGGCGGTGCTGCGTCACCGCTGGGCATGGTTAAACTGTACCAGGAGCGCTATAACATCTATTGGCAACCCATCTGGGGCATGACTGAAACCGGGCCGCTGGCCACTTCATTACCGCCCGCGCCTGATATCATGGCGTTACCTGCGGAGGCGCGCTACCAGCTGCAGACCTCGGCCGGCCGCGCCGCATTTGGTGTGGAACTGGCCCTGTTTGATGCTGACGACCAACGTGTCAGCCATGATGGTGATGCCACCGGCGAGCTGCGCGTGCGCGGCCCGTGGATCAGCTCGCAGTACTACAAGAATGATGACCTCAGCGCGTTCCCTGATGGCTGGCTGGCAACCGGTGATATTGCTGTCATCGACCCGAGCGGCATGCTGCGCGTGGTTGACCGCAAAAAGGATGTAATCAAAAGCGGTGGCGAGTGGATCAGTTCACTGGAGATTGAAAATATCGTCAGCCAGCATCCATCCGTCAATGAATGCTCGGTCATTGGTGCCAGACATGCAAAATGGGATGAGCGCCCGGTACTCATCATCGTGCCGAATAAAAATGCCAGCATCACCCATCAGGATATGGTTAACTTTCTGGAAGGCAAAATCGCCCGGTGGTGGACACCTGACCAGACTGTTTTTGTCTCTGCGCTGCCCAAAACCGGCACCGGCAAAGTTCTCAAAAACGCACTCCGCGAACAATACGGCAATGTACTTCTGTCGTGACCACCAGCGGGCATAACTGAACAAGGAAAACAGATCATGATCAAATTTCATAACATGGCCCTGCCCGCGCTGCTTGCAGTATTGCTGAGTGCCTGTATGTCAGCGTCGCTGGCTAACGACTCGGTCGGACTGGTTGAGAAACAGGTGTTCAGTACCCAGAGTTTTTCTACCTACAATGGCCAGCATATTGCCGAAGTCAGTGTAGGCTGGGAAGCCTATGGCGAACTCAATGCCGCCAAAGACAATGTCATTCTGATCACCCATTTTTTCTCGGGCAACAGTCATGCCGCCGGACGTTATTCCGAGTCTGACGCGTTGCCCGGTTACTGGGACGCACTTATTGGCCCGGGCAAAGCCATCGACACCAACACCTACTATGTGATCAGTTCCGACACGCTGGTCAACCAGGAACCTCACAACCCCATGGTGACCACCACCGGCCCGGCCTCCCTCAACCCGGCCACCGGTGAACCGTATGCTCTGGACTTCCCGGTGGTGACCATACGTGATTTTGTTAACGTACAGAAAGCCCTGCTCGACAGCCTGGGGATAACCAGACTGCACGCCGTGGTCGGCGCGTCCATGGGGTCCCTGCAGGCGCTGGACTGGGCCGCTGCCTATCCGGACTTTGTTGAGCGTGTCATCTCGGTGATTGGCGCCGGCGCGGTAGATCCATGGACAATTGCTACGCTGCAGCAATGGGCCAATCCGATTATCGCCGACCCCAACTGGAACAACGGCAATTATTACCATGGCGATGCACCCGTGGATGGTCTGCGCCAGGCCCTGGGCATGGTGACGCTGCAAGCGATGCACCCGGAGATGTTCAACCAGATTTATGCCAGCAGCTCGGCGCGGGAAACCGCACCGTTGCATGATATTCGCGAGAACTTTGCCGTCGTCAATCAGCTCAATGCCGCAGCCACTGCCCGCACCACATTTGCCGACGCCAATCACCTGCTATACCTGGTACGCGCCAACCAGTTATTCATGGCTGGTTTTGCTGAAGACCTGGCTTCCGGCCTGAGTCCGGTCAGCGCCAAGGCGTTGTTTCTGCCCGCCACCAATGACCTGTTGTTGCAGCCCTATCTGGCCCGTGAAGCGCACAATACCCTGCTGGCTCTGGGAAAAGAGTCCTATTACGAAGAAATCGAAGGTCCGTGGGGGCACCTCAACGGGGTATACATGCTCGAACAGAAAGCGCAGTTGATTGCAGAGTTTCTTGATACCAATTGACCGGGATCGTCCAAACAACCTCGTGGATCAACCGTGAGCATCGCCACGGCTGAAAAACTGAAGCCATTCAGGATGTCTACCCAAGCGCGCAGTCTTGCTCTACAATCGGGTCAAATTCAATCATCAACACGAGTTCAAACCATGATTTCCTCACCCGATCAGCATGTCATCTATCAGGTCTCACACGGTGTTCTGGTTCTGCAGATCAACCGGCCAGACAAGAAGAACGCATTGACACAGACCATGTACGCCGCGCTGGCACAGGGTATTGTGGCTGGCGATCAGGACGACGACATCAAGGTTATGCTGATTCGTGGCACCGAGGAATGTTTCACCAGCGGCAATGACGTCAATGACTTTGTAAAGGCCCCTGACATGGGTACCGAGCGCCCGTCTGTGCAGTTCATGAAGGCCATTGGTCACGCGCGCAAGCCGGTCATCGCCGCCGTCGGCGGTCTGGCCATTGGCATTGGCACCACCATGCTCCTGCACTGCGACCTGGTGTATGCCTCGGAAGAATCGTTCCTGCAACTGCCCTTTACCCGGCTGGGACTGTGTCCTGAAGCCGGTTCCAGCCTGCTGCTGCGGCAGATTGTCGGCCATCAGCGCGCCAGCGAACTGTTGCTGCTGGGCGAGCGCTTCTCGGCGCAGCAAGCCCGGGAATACGGCATCGTTAATGACGTGCTGCCTGCGGCTGGCTATCTGGAACACGCCATGACCAAGGCGCATGAACTCGCCCGCCTGCCGGCCGATGCTGTGCAGACCTCCAAGGCGCTGATCAAGCGCAATCAGGCGCAGCCGCTGGACGACATCATCTCCACAGAGCTGACCGAATTCGCGCGACTGCTGCAAACCCCCGATGCTCAGGCCGTGTTTCAGGCGTTTCTCAACAAAAAGTCCCGCGCCTGATTAATCCGCTGTGCCAGATAATCCGAGCCACCGCGATCCGGGTGCATCTTCTGCATCAGGCGACGGTGGGCGGCGGTGATGTCCTCGCGCGAAGCATCGCTGCCCAATCCGAGGATTTCCAGGGCCAGCGTTTCGGTCATGGCTGAATCATTGCCGGCGGGCCGGGACTCTCCCGATTTGTCGGCTTGTGCATGGTCACGCCAATCCGGAAACATGCGATCCAGGTACGCTTCAAGCAGCTGAATGGAATCAGGATCCTGACGGCAGTCACCGGCCAGCTCCAGCAGATCTTCCAGCGACAGCGTCGACAGACGGTCACCGGCAAACTGCCCGGCCAACACTTCACCGTCCATGGCCCCGGAACTGTGGGTCAATTCCATCGCCAGCCAGCGGGTCTTGATCGCCGACACCCCGGGGCCCGCCGAACCGCTGCGTGAAGAGTTCTGCCCCTGATACTTCGGCCGCAGCATGGGCAAAATACGCATCAACCAGTGACCATTGCGCAGCAGAAAAGTCAGCAAAAACAGAAATGGCGCGGCCAGCGCCTGAATCGGCAGACGGCCCATGACAATCAGCACCATGATCACCAGCAAGGCGGCAGCCAGCCCGACCAGCCACTTGAACTGGCGTGCGGTCAGTGAATATCGCTGACTGATGCGGCGCAGCCCCCAGTAGGCCAGCAAAGCCAGCAGAAAAGGTGCCAATAACCGTATTAATATCAAATGGTTGACCTCAGCGCGACAATTGGTGACCGAGTAGTTTCACCGCCGGATGTGCGGTTTTACTGAAATCCTGCAGGGCCTTGAGGCCCCCACTGGCATACACCGCCACTGCTTTCAGCAGATCCCGCAGCTGATCGGCGCTGTTGCGATCAAACGGTGAGTAGGCACCGCCGGACAGGCGCGCCATTTCCACAAAGCAGCGCCTTGCAGACACATCACTGCCTTCCTGAAACAGGAACAGCGGCACGTTCAGCAAACCCAGTTCGCCGGCGCGTTGACACAACACATCCATGTTTTCTTCCATGCAGTCGCCTATATACACCATCGCGTGTACTTTGGACTGCCGCGTCTCGGCTTTCACATGGTCGAGCAAGCGTTCAATTTTTGTGATGCCAGCCTGGCAGCGAATGCCAGTCATTTTATTGAGTAAAGGTGTGGTCTGCTGATACCACTCGCTGGCATAGACCTCCGCAACCCCCCGGAAATAACACAGCTGAACCTGCAGCCCGCCCAGGGACTGGGCGCTGGTAAACATCTCGGCCTGCAGTTGCATGGCCTGATCCCAGGTGGCTTCGCGACTGGCGGTGGCATCCAGCGCAAACACCAGTCGCCCCGCCGCATCTCCGGTCTGGGCCGGCGGCATGGCGGCAACTTTCTGCAAGAATGCATCCAGTTCATGCCGTTCGGCCACTGGCTGGTTATCGTCATGCACCCGAGGGGTGGTTGCGGTGACGGATTTCAGGAATTTTTTGATATCTTTCATAGTACCGGTGATTGTAGCTGAATCAGAACTAATTGTGACATTTCACCTTTTGAACTTGAACAAAAGCAAAATGCGGCCTACCCTTAGCGCTTGGAAGATAAAATACGACAGTACCAACAGTACTGCTTACCTCCATCAGTCACTAATAATATGTGGAGACCCTACCCGTGACCCCTAAACTCACACGCAGACGATTCATCAAAAGCGTGATATTTTTCGGAGCTGCCGCATCCAGCGGTGCCGGATTCTATCTCGCATCAGCGGCGGCCCAGCGGCCGGCCGGGGGCGTTGAGCGCCTTGTGTCGCTAAACGTCAACGGTCGTACGCGCCGTGTAGACGTAATGCCACAGGAAACGCTGGCGCATACCCTGCGCTACAAACTCGGCCTGACCGGCACCAAACTCGGTTGCAACCGGGGTGAATGCGGCGCCTGCACCGTGACCGTGGACGATGTCACCAACTATGCCTGCTCCACGCTGACGCACTCGGTCAAGGGCCGGCAGGTGGTCACCGTTGAAGGCCTGCGCGCTGCCGACGGCACCCTGCACGCTGTCCAGCAAGCCTTCATCGATGAGCTGAGCCCACAATGTGGTTTCTGCACGCCAGGCCAGATCATGTCTGCCGTGGCGCTGCTGAAGACCAACCCGCGGCCAACCCGTGAGGAAGCGCGTCAGGCGCTCTCGGGTAACCTGTGCCGTTGTGGTGCCTATGATCACTATCTGAATGGCGTGATGCGCGCCTCGGGGCAATTGTCATGACATATAAACATATTGGTAAGAACTTCACGCCACCGGATATCGAAGCAAAAGTCACCGGTGCCGCCCGTTATGCTGAAGACTTCAAGCGCGAAGGCATGGTGTTTGCGCGATTGCTGACCAGCCCGCTGCCGGCAGGCCGCATCGTCAACATCGATTACTCGGAAGCCCTGGCAATGGAAGGCGTGGTTGGCATTCTGACCACCGAAGACCTGCCGCAGCCAGCGCCGCCCGCCAACCCCTCACTGGCATCGGACATCATCACCTACATCGGCCAGCCTATTCTGGCCGTGGCGGCAGTGACCGAAGAAATCGCTGAAAACGCCATCGAGAAGATCCGTATTGATTTTGAGCGTCGCCCGTTTGTGGTGGATCCGCTGGATACACTGGTGGAAGGCGGTCCGAACCCCTACCCCACTGGTAACACGCTGGTCCGTAACGCCGCCGATGCGGCCGCGGGCACCACCGCGTCGGGTACTGACGTCGGCGAAGTGAAGTGGTCACGCGATGCCATCAACGCATTCCGCGCTGGCCAGGTGCCGGAAGGCGCGCCCTTCCCGGAAGAATGGGCATTTGGTGATATCGATGCAGAATTTGCCCAGTGCACCACCATCGTGGAAGAGCCCTTCGTGACCATCGGTCAACCTCACCACGCGCTGGAGCCACGAACTGGCATGGCGTACTGGGAAAATGGCCGCTGCTATTTCCACGGCTCGCTGCAAAGTCACACCATCGCCGTGGCACCACTGGCCGGCATGCTGGGCATCGATCCTGCCAACCTGGTGTTTATCAATGAAAACACCGGTGGCGGCTTCGGCGGCAAGATCTTCCCGTACCCGACCATGGCCGTTACCGGCCACCTGGCGCGCAAGCTTAATCGCCCGGTGCAGCTGCGTATCACGCGTGAAGAAGAGTTCTACATCGGTTCTGCCCGCTCTGGCATGCAGGGCCGTATGAAACTGGGCCTCAAGTCCAACGGTGACGTGGGTGCAGTTGATGTGATCATTGTCGGTGACGCCGGCTCAGGTGGCGGCGCCAGCAACAGCTCGGCTGCCGAACATATCTCCCTGATGCTGCAGCCGGCTGCCATGCGTTTCCGCGGTGTGACTCTGTATACCAACACCACACCTCGTGGTGCTCAGCGTGGTCCAGGCCAGAATGAAATGGCCGCAGTGCTGGCACCGATCTTCGACAAGGCAATCCGTCAGGCCAACCTCGATCGCATGGCCGTTCGCCGTCAGAATGCGCCGGTCAGCGAAGACCTGATCGGGCCACGACGTGGCGCCCTGACCAGCGCCTTCTTTCCGCAGGCCATCCAGATGGGCGCGGACATGTTCAACTGGGACGAGCGCCAGGCGCGTTCGGGCCAGCGCAACGGCAACAAGGTCACCGGTATCGGCCTGGGCATGGGTTATCACTCTGCCGGCGCCAGCGGTTATGACGGTTTGTGCCGCATCGGCACTGACGGTCGCCTGTACCTGCACACCGGTGTCGGCAACCTGGGTACCTACTCATATGCCTCCGTTGTGCGTACCGCCGCTGAAGTATTAAAAGTGGACTGGAACAACTGCGAGATCGTTCGTGGCAACACCGACCTGCACCTGCCTTACAGCACGTACCAGGCCGGCAGTAACACCATGTTCACCGAAGTGCGTACCAACTTTGTCGCCGCTCAGGACGCCCTGCGCAAGCTCAAGGAAATCGCGGCTGCCGATCTCGGTGGTGCCGCTGATGACTACGACATCGACGGTGCACGGGTATTCCTGACCAGCAACCCTGACCAGGGCATGACCTACGCCGAAGCGGCGCAGCGTGCTGTGGCAATGGGCGGTGAATACAGTGGGGAAACCTTCCCTGACGACCTGAACGATGTCACCAAGCGCTCCGTACAGGGCCTGGCCGGCACCGGCCTGATCGGTGTGGCCAAGGACACCCGACATTCGGGCACCGTGCCGTCCATGACCATCGGTTTCATGGAGATCGAACTGGATCTGGGCACCGGCAAATACGATATCGTGGATTACACCGCTGTAGCTGATTGCGGCACCATCATCCATCCACTGGGCTTCCGTCAGAGCATGAACGGCGGCGGTGTGTGGGGTGTGGGCCTCTCAGGTTATGAGCGCCATGTCTATGATCCTCAGAATGGTCTGTCCGCCAACGTGGGACTGTACCAGGCGAAAATCCCGACCTATCTGGATGTTCCGCTCACCAACAACACTGCTGGGCTGAATATCGCAGATCCACAAAGCCCGATGGGCTCACGTGGTGTCGGCGAACCATCCCAGGGTTGCGCGGCAGCGGCACTTTCCAGTGCCATTTCTGACGCACTCGGTGGTCACCTGTTCAATCGCGCACCGGTGACCCCGGACATGATCATCAATCATGTAGCGCAACTGGACCATTTCAACACCGGCGACCTGAAAACGAACACATTCTGAGGTATTAATTATGCCAGCTTATGACAATATGCCAGCTATGGAGCTCTACCAGCCGGTTCAGGTTGAAGACGCTCTATCTCTTGCCTCCCGGCTCGCGGACAGAGGATGGTTGCTCGGTGGCGGTCAGGACACCTACGGGTGGATCAAGGACCGTGCCAAGCGCCCGGAAGCGCTGATTGACCTGAACGGCATCGAATCGATGCGCGGAATCCGGGAAACCAGCGATGGCATCGAAATTGGTGCCCTGGCCACACTGACCGAGATCTCCACCAACCCGTTGATTAGCGAACGCTACGCGTTGCTCGCCAAGGCTGCTTCCGTGGTCGCCAGCCCACAGATACGCAACGTCGGCACCATCGCCGGCAACGTGTCGCAGGATGTGCGCTGCTGGTACTACCGCCGTGGACTGGATTGCTACCGTGCCGGTGGCAACCTGTGCTACGCCGATACGCCTGAGGCACAGAACCGTGAGCACGCGCTGTTCAACGCCAGCCGTTGTGTTGCCGTAACGCCAAGCGATACCGGCCCTGCACTGGTGGCGCTGGAAGCACAGATGGTCATCAGCCGTGAAGGTGGACAACGTGTTGTTGCGGCGGAAGACTTCTTTGTCGGCCCGGCCATCAACATCACCCGCACCACCGTGATGGAGCCTGGCGAAATACTGACTGCGGTCCGTATTCCTGCCAAGTGGGCCAACGCCGAGTACTTCTACGAGAAAGTCGCTGACCGTAACGTATGGGACTTCGCGCTGGTCAGCCTGTCGGCGGTGATGCGTACCGACGGTGGCAACATCCAGGAATCACGCCTGGTTTGTGGTGCGGTGGAATGCACGCCGCGTCGTCTGCGCTCTGTTGAGCAGGCCATTCAGGGCCAGCCACGCAATCAGGCCACGGCCGACATGATTGCCGGCATGGCCAGCGAAGGTGCTCAGCCATTGACTCACAACCACTTCAAGATGCCTTTGATGGACAATCTTGTACAGCGTGCGCTGACAGCATAAGCCACGCTAAAAAGCCCGGTTGCGGTCATACTATGACGGCAGCCGGGCTTTTTTGTGTCTGGCGTTTTAATGAATGACAGCCTTGCAGACATCACGGCATGCGGGACGGCAGGCACAACCACCGACCTCCAATGTAACCACCTCCTTCCCGAGTCATTGATTCCAGTATCTCCCGGTACTGATCCACTGCCCGCACCGCCGCCGCGCGGCTCCAGTTCCACTGACGCCAATCCGCCTGCTTTGGTGCTTCAAGCCATCCCTTCAGGGCGTGACCCAGGTAACACTGCTGCTGCGCAGGCAGCTCATCAAACCGGGCCATGATCAACGGTATCGCATCACCACCCAGATTCACCAGATACTGCAAATCAACCGGACGATCACCATCCGCTACCGCACTCTCAATATTGGTCCGGGCAACCACGACTGCCGGATTCATGAACCCCGCTGCCAATAATAACACCATGCCGAACACGACTGACCCGAATGCAAAACCTTCATGGCGCCCGCGCAACACTGTCAGCACAAATCCCACCAGAGTACCCGTCAGCCATAACACCACTCCCAGCGCCAACAATCTGTCCACGGTCAGTCCGAATGTTTCCACGTACAGCAGCAGACGCTGCAGTGCAGAGATCATGATGATCAGTACCAACCCTACCATGATGACCGCCAGTGGCCGGAAACTCCGTACATCGCAGCGCAAACCCGACATGACCAACAACACCAGCAGCGTCAATCCGGCTACCACCAACAACTCGAAAAAGCCGCGACGCGCATACTCAGCCACAGTCAGGTCACTGGTTTGTTCAATGATGCCCTGTCCGCCGAACAGATAGCTCGCCTGCAACGTCACAAATACCAGAAACAGCAGCACCAGTGACCCCATGATGATCAGCGTTTCTTCGGGCCCGAGGCTGAGCCGTTCGGGCACCTGCAGCCGACCCGGGTCCGGCTTGCGGAGCACCATCGCCAACAGACCAAAACTCAACACGGACATCAGTGCTGTGGTAATCAGGTGTTCAACCGCAGAAAACGAAAACACCTGGGTTGCAGATGACAGATAACCACTGAAACGTGCATCGGCTGACGCGAACAGCAGCGCAAATACCAGCACCATCGGGGTTGCCAGTACCAGACCTTTGACTACACCACGCACGCGACTGCGCGGTACCAGAGCAGGATCCACCGCGCCGACGGAATGCCACAACGACTGCAGAAACAATACCGGTATCCGTAACGTGGTCCAGGGGTAGTCAAGTACGTTGATGTCCCTCCAGTTTCCTGAACGCTGTTTCAATATCCAGTTGACGCCGCAACTCAGCAGCACCAGCAGCATCATCGGTACCAGCGCTGGTGTTGACCGATAACTCAGCAGCAAGGCCGCCAGCAGCGCAAACACTGTCCAGCAGGTTTGCCAGGGTGACCGGCATTCAGAGCGGGACAGGCAATGTACCGCTGCCAACATCAACACCATCCAGCACGCAAAACCGGCCCCTGTCAGCCCCTGTCTGAGCACCAGCTGATCGGCTGCAATGCCGAGCCCAATGGCCAGCAACACCGCAAGACTTGCCCGGTTGACACCGGTCGCTGACTCCATGTCTGTACGAATCATATGACAACAATCCTCACTCAACCATTTCAGATAAAAGTACTTTTCATTACAAAGTTGATAGCTAAAAAAACGAAGCTACTGCTTCATGGCTGCAATCAATGCCTCCATATGGGCGACATACTTGTTCAATGCCTTGCGACCGGACGAGCCAAGCCGGTATTCAGTCCTGGGCACACGACCGTCAAAGCCTTTGCTGCACTCGATATAACCGGCTTCCTCCAGCTTGCGCGCATGGGTGCTGAGATTACCGTCAGAGATCTGTAACAATGTCTTCAATTCCGTAAAACTCATGGATTTGTGGCTGGCCAGTGCGCTCACCAGACCCAGGCGCGTTCGTTCATGAATCAGTTGATCAAGGTCGCCACTGCTGCGCGCACTGGCGTCTTTGGTCGCTCGGGTGGTCTTGGTTGGCCCCGTTTCGCTCCGGGCTGCCTCAGTTTCATTGACTTTCCGACTAACCGCCATGATATCTCCAGATCCAGACGCCAAAAATAATATGCAGTCCACCAAAACCCACTGCCAGAAACAGATCTGCGGGCACCGAAGTAAACAGGACACAGGCGGCCAGCAACATAAACAGCGCGCCCATCACAGGAATGACCCGTACCGACCAGACACCGGCGGTCATCACGGCCGCACCGTACAATCCAAGCCAGATGCCGGGCAGCAAACTAACCCGGCCCTGCAAAAAGAACGACAAGGTCAGCAACCCGCCGATGGTCATGGTGGGCAAAAACGCCAGCAGTAATTTGCGACCACTGGCACTGAACACTGACTTGCCCTGTCGGACAGTCTTGCGCACCAACAGGCTGAACGCGAGCACAGTGGCGATCACCAGCTCCAGCATCCACACCAGCAACCAGGCAGTATCAGATGTCTGCTGTGCCGCCAGCCATGCCGCCACCAATGCCGTCAGGCCGGCGCCTGCATATCCCAGCCCCGACACGCCGGTAAATACACTGGCACCTTCCATGGTGTCCCGGATGAAGCGCAGGTTGTCCTCTGCCCTCTGATTCAAAGAGACCGGTCTGGCCGGATCGGCATTCTTGGTATCGGGTTGCTTCATCGGCAAGCAGCTTTCATGTCACGATAATGAAAATTACAAATCTGGAAAGTACTTTACCGGACAAAGCCGATTTGTCAACCAATTTCCATACATTGCCCGTGCAGCAGGTCCCCCCTGCCCCCCGCACCATCGTGGATCTGACAACCCGGTCAGCGCATCAAGGCCACAGATTTGATCAGGGCAAACACGCGCTGCCCGGCAGCCAGCGCCAGCTGTTGCGCTGACCAGGGCGTGATCTCTATCAGCAGGGTCTGACCGTCCTGCATGCTCGTTTCAAGCAAGACCCGATTGTCGGGCAGATCATGTAACTGCCGGATGGTCACCACCAGATGATTGCGGATACTGATACGTGCCGGGTCGTCCAACGCAACGCTGACATCACGGGCCAACACGCGCAACCGCGTCGGTCCCGGGTCGGCATTCTCGGGTGCCTGCACCCGCAATTGCGAGCCTTGCGGTCCGAACAAGCGCATACCGTGTTCGTCAGCGACACCCAGCTTCCCCTCCAGCACGGATGACGGCCCCTCGTCAGCGAACAACGGCGAGTCCGGCTTTGCCAGCGCCTGTTGCAGCGCACACACGTCGTCAATATGACCATCGCGCATGAACACCACACGGTCCGCAAGACGCTGGACCTCGTCCGGTGCGTGGGTAATCAGCACCATGGGAATGCCCGATGCCTGCGCCAGTCGCGACAGGAAGGGCATGATCTCGCGTTTGGTCTGGGTATCCAGGGCCGCCAGTGGCTCATCCAGCAACAGTAGTCTGGGACTGCACAGCAACGCCCGCCCAAGCGCCACGCGCTGCTTCTGCCCCCCCGAGAGCTCATCAACCGGGCGCGACAATAGCGATTCCAGGCCGAGCATGGCACTGACGTCCGGCAGTTGCAGGCGCCGCAGTGCGGGCGGTGTGCGCCTGTATCCGTAAAGCAGATTGCCGGTCACCGACAGATGAGGCAGCAGGCTGGCTTCCTGAAATACCAGACCCAATCGGCGTTTTTCCACTGGCAGCCATTGCGACTCACTCTGCCAGCACTGGTCACCAAACCGGACCTGCGCACCCCTGACGCGCTCCAGTCCGGCGATGATGCGCAACAGTGTGGTCTTGCCGCAACCCGAACGACCAAACAGTGCCGTTACGCCCTGCGCCGGCCAGGAAGTATCAACATCGAGATTGAAGTCGCCGCGCTGCAGCTGTGCCCGAATCTGCAGGTTCATACTTTGGCCACCTGAAAGCGGCGATTGATGCTGTACACCACAAACAGTACTGAAAACGAGAATACCAATAGCAACAGGGACAACCGATGTGCTGACGCATAGTTCATGGCCTCGGTATGCTCGTAGATCAGTATCGACAACACTTTTGTTTCGCCGGGAATGCTGCCGCCCAGCATCAGGATGACACCGAACTCACCCACGGTATGGGCAAAACTCAGCGTCGCGGCGACAATAAAACCGCCGCGACACAGCGGCAGAATGACAGTAACAAAGCGGTCGAATATGCCGGCGCCCAGCGACGAGGCTACCTCCACATGACGTCTCCCGAGATTGTTGAACGCTTCCAGTAGTGGTTGCACCGCAAAAGGCATTGAGTACAGCACGGAAGCAAGCAGAATACCCTCAAAGGAAAACGCCAGATGGCTCAGGCCCATACTTTCCAGAGTACCACCAACCGGCCCACGGGGGCCAAGTGTCACCAGCAAATAGAAACCCAGTACTGTGGGCGGCAATACCAGCGGCAGGGCCACTACCGACTGCACCACCACACGCAGCGCCGACCTGCCACTGGCCAGCCACCAGGCCAGTGGCGTGGCGATCGTCAGCAGAATGACAGTGGTAAAAAAGCACAGGGTCAGCGTCAGCCTGATCGCCTGCCAGTCAGTCGCACTCAACTCAAGCATCAACATCGAATCCATTATCACGGAACACAGCGTGAGCGGCTGGCGTTGACAGGAACCGCGCAAACGCATCGGCAACGACATTGTCGGCACCACGCCGGGTGATCACAAAACCCTGTGCCAGCGGCTCATGCATTGTTGCATCGACCAATGTGTAACCCCGCCCCGCCAGCTCGGGCTGCATCACCAGCGACAGGGCGATGATACCGACATCTGCAGCGCCGGATTGTGCCATCTGCGCCACCTGGGAGATATTCTCGCCGAACACCAGCTTGGGCTCGACTGCCCCCCATATGCCGGCGGCCTGCATGGCTTCGCGGGCACGCTGGCCGTAGGGCGCCACCGTGGGCTGGGCAATGGCAATACGACTGATACGTGCAGCGCCAAGGTCCTGCAAGGCCATGGCAGAGGCATCAACATTGGCACCCCACAACACAATCCGGCCATAGCTGTAAATTCTTGGTTCAGACACGGCAGCACCCTCGTCGGCCAGACGTTGCGGAAAATCCATATCGGCAGACATGAAAAAATCAAACGGCGCACCGTTGAGGATCTGCGCCGTCAGCCGACCCGACGCGCCATAGACAATGGAGACTTGGTGATCAGGGTTATCAACACGATAGGCCTGGACCAGATAATCCAGGGTCGGCCGCAATGAGGACGCCGCGGCAATGGTCATTTGCTGCGCCGCCGACACTGAACAGAACAACCCCAGGCAGATACCCAGCAGGATGACCCGGACATTCTTCATGAGGTGACTCCAAGAATGATATGTGACGCCTTGATCAGGGCACAGACTTGTGTGCCTTCCGCCAGCGCCAGTTCATCAAGGCTTGATCGCGTGATAATCACCGCCAGAGTATTACCACCCGCAATCGCCATCACCACCTCGGCATTCACGTCACCCGGTACGATGCGCGTCACGCTGCCACACAGCCGGTTTCGTGCGGATGTGCGCATGGCATCGTCGGCCAGCGCCAGTATGATCCACGATGCCTTGATAATGGCCTGGACTTCCCGGCCTGGCACCAGCGCCAGATCACTGGCACTTTCCCGGGTCACAATCGCGTGCAAGGCATTACCGCCTGACAGGCGTACGTTAACCTCGCTATTGACGCCACCATCACGCACGCTGTCAACGGTTCCCACCAGCACGTTGCGGGCGCTGCTGCGCATATTCAGCCTCCTCATCATGGCCAGTGACTTATCCAGGTCACCTTCGGCACCAAGCTGATCCAGAAATCGCTTCTGCAATGCCTGCAGGCGCGCAAGATCATTAACCACTTTCAGTCCGGCAGCGCTGAGTTGCGCCCCACCGCCCCCGTGGCCACCATGCTGACTGTGAACCAGCACGATGCCGGCCAGATTGTTCATGGCGTCCACAGCATCCCAGGCAGCCTTGTAGGTCATGCCTATCGCCCGGGCCGCGCCACTGATGGACCCTGTTTCCGCAATGGCGGCAAGCAGCGCCAGTCGTCTTGGCGAAATTTCGCCAGCGTCGGTAGCGAGTGACAGCGGCGCTGTGAACTCACCGACAGTGGGTGCAAATGCGTCAGTCATGCGGCAGAACCCCGATGTCGTGCGCTCCCGTAATATACCCAGGTACATGTTGCGAGATATGATATATACCCTGGTATATATTGCAAGCGAAAGGGAAACCACCTGCCTGCCAGCAGGTGGGTCAGTCATCAATCACATGGGCTTGCGGAACTTCAGGGTCATACGGTCACTTTCACCGATTGCCTGGTATTTTTCCCTGTCCTCGTCGCCCAGCCTCAAGGTAGGGGGCAATGTCCATACACCACTGGGATGATCTGCCGTGTCACGCGGATTGGCATTGACCTCTGACGACTCAACAAACTCGAAGCCTGCCGCTTCCGCCAACTCAATGGTGTAGTCCTGAGTAACGTAGCCGGTTGTCTCCATCACGTCCATGCCACTACCCTCGGGCGCGCGATGTTCGACTACGCCCAGCACACCACCCGGCTTCAGCGCCGTATAAAAAGCGTCGAAATGTGCTTCCTGGGTACCCGCCATGATCCAGTTGTGTACGTTACGGAAGGTCAATACCAGGTCAGCTGAGCCCGCCGGCGCGATCTGTGTTTCCGCAGGCGGATTCAGATGCGTGACAATGGTATCCTCATAAACCCCAGGGTTGTTCAGCAGCTTTTGCCGGAACCGCTCCAGCGCCGGGGGTTGGTAGGACAGACTGGCGTTGGGCGAAAAATGCGCCGCGTAATACCTGCCGTTCTCTTTGAGGAAAGGTGCCAGAATCTCGGTGTACCAGCCAGCGCCCGGCAATACTTCGACCACAGTCATGTCCGGTTCCAGGCCAAAAAACAGCAGGGTCTCCACGGGATTGCGGAACTCGTTGCGCTCAACGTTTGCAGCTACCCGATGATCGGCGGTAGACAACTCGCGCAGACGCTGCTCGGTATCGTCCGCGGCAGATGAGGCAGACCAGACCAGACTCATGGCAGCCAGCAAGCCAAGCGCAGCACAGGCTCTGTTGTGATTATTGTTCGGTGATTCCAGTTGCATATTTAACTCCATTTATCTGTGTCACAGAATTGACCGGCAAGTCCGGGGTTTCTGATACCCTGGACAATGCTCTTGAGGTGACCGTCACGCCGTGCTGACTATTTCACGCCACCTGTTTGCGTTTTTTCCAGGACATAGATCAGCAGCCATTGCTCAATCCGCTCCCCCAGACTTTCCGGCGCGTCCAGCGACATCCGGGCCAGCAGTGCCCGGTGATAGCGGGCACGACCGACCATCATCGCAGATCGCAAAAATGTCATCAGTTTCCCCCGTAGCGTTGCTGTTTCAGCCTTGAGCAGTTTGAGTGCCCTGGTCAGGATCAACTCGTCGTCAGTAAAATCATGTCCAAAAGGAAAGGCAGGGAAAGTCTCCCGATTCTCTGGCCGGCCCATGAGTGTGTTGATATTTTCCGGTGTATTTTCCTGCCAGTGTGGCGGCGGTACAAAATCCGCAGCAACCTTGCCGACCTGTTTTGCCTGCTCGAGCAAGCCATGCTGGAACTGAGCATCGGCGATACCGATCAGACGGCAATAAACTTCCTCGTCACACTGTCCGCGCAGATCAGCAATCCCGTATTCCGTCACCACAATGTCACGCAGGTGGCGGGGAATTGTGCAATGCGGATAATTGAAGACAATATTCGACTGTAGCTTGCCGTTTTTCTCGCGCGTACTGCGCAGCGTCACGATGGAACGTGCATCGGGCAGCTCATGCGCCATGGCGACAAAATTGTATTGCCCACCGACACCACTGATGACCCGGCCATCATCCAGACCATCGGATATGGCAGCGCCACTGACCGTATGCATCATTGCGGAATTGATAAAGCGGCTGTGAGGCCGTTGCGACACTTTCAGATGCTGATTGCCCAGGCGGTGGTCAAACAGGTCATTGATGAAATTGACGCTGGTCATACAGATGCGGTTACGTTGCGCCGAGGACAACTTGCGCAATGCCTCATAAAATGCATTTGAGCCCAGAAAAAAGCCACCATGCATAACTACCCCGTCAGCGACCTCGCGGGTCAACACACCGGCCTCCATCAGATGCAGGAAACCTTCCATCATCATCTCACTGCAACCGTAAAGCCCGTTCTCAAAGCGATCGGTGCCTCCACACTCGGCAGCAAAGGGAAACCGCTGACTGATATTGAGCTGCTGATAAAGCTGCTGCCACCGGGCATTGTGCTGGTGCCGAAGCATCGTGCTATGCACCAGCGCCGTACCCAGTGACCCGATTCCCACCTGCAGAGTGCCGCCATCGCGCAGCAGTGTACTGGCATAGAAGCCGATCAGGTGGTCCTGCGCACTGACGGCGGTTTGCGGCACCGAGAACAGCGGATACTCAGTGGCCGGGTCATCCACTACAATGTCAAATGTGTCAACAGCCACCGCCGCATCATTGCCCATAAAAGGCAAAGCGCGATTGGTTTCCGCCACCAGCGCCACCGGCGTGCCCTGCTGCTGCCGCTGACGCAACAACGGAATCAGATCCAGAGTCAGGTCCGGGTTGCTGCTTAGGCTGTACGCGCCCCCTGCTTTTGCATCGTCGCCATCAGGGCCAGGTGCCACCATTTGCGCAATGACATTCATGCCCTGCGCCAGCAAATCCCTGACTGCGTGAGTATAGTTGCTGGAAACATAGTGACGTTGTTGTTGGGGCACATGCAGAAAACTGCCAGCCTGGAAAAAGAACTCGGACACTCTGACATTGTCTGGCAGATTGCCGGCGGCCGCGTCCCGGGCGTACAACAACTCCGGAATCGTGCCATAGAGCCGCTCGGTAAACGGCGCCAGAAAGCGGCGCTCCAGTGAGGAACTGCCTGTTGGCGCCTGCAGCGACAAACCGGTGACGATATGCAGTTTGAGTGAGGGATCATCAAGCGCGCGCTGATACAGGGCATTGGCAAAACGCAGGGGTTTACCAATGCCCAGTGGCAGCCCCAGTACGATTTCGCGCCCCACCCGGTCAATAACAGCGTCGACTGCAGCGCTGCTGTCCGACAACATCAAGGGTTCGCTATGGTTCATGGCTTTTTACCTTTACCCAGGCGGGCAACCTTTTTCAACTGATGGCGCAGACGTCGCTCCTGCGCAGCCCCCGTGACCCGCCGACGATTTCGTTGCACCCGTTTGGCTTCGTCCAGCTGCTGGCGCAAGGCATCAGCAACCGCGTCCAGATTCCACTGCGATGCACCCATTGCCACCGGCAGCACCTGTGCATGCGGCAGGTCTTTGGCAATGGCATTGATGGCTGCAGCGATGGTGTCCTGCGCTGCTGCCGATGGAGGGTCCTGTGCGCTGACGGACTCTCTGAGTACCTGGTCAATGGCGCTGGCCACCACCAATATTACGGGTTTGCGGCGCCGCGGATGTGTTTCGAACCAGTCATCAAGCTGCAGCTTCACTGCAGCATCCAACTTTCGCGCAGGGCGATTGGCACGAATGACCCAGACAATCATGTCGGACTGGGTCATTTCTCCAAGCATCCGCTCATTGCCTCGCGCAGACCCATCCAGGCCCTCACTGTCGAGTAGATGACAGGCGGTCCCATCAAACGCCGCCCGGTAGGTCACCAGGTCTGGCGTGGTGGCCGCAGCGTCAGTTTCGGCATGTTCGGCTGACAGCAATGCGTTAATCAGTGACGATTTGCCGGCACTGGTCTGGCCGACAAACAGTATCCGCAGAGGTTCATCAGGCAATGCCAGACGTGCCTGATCTTCTGCAGTGGTGGACAGGCGCATGTGCATCAGTTCCTGGTCGGAAAAACGCAGCCGACCGGAGTAAAGTTCGATGGCGGCGAAGGCGACTTCTTCTAACAAAACCGCCTGCATCACGCCCATCATATTGTCGGTGACGTAGTCGGTGTGCCCGCCAGACATCAGCTGTTCCAGTTCGCGCAGGACACCCGCAGCCGGGTTGACCGCAAACCGTGCGACACGACTGCTGCCTTGGGCGATCTGCCACAACAGGTTGGCCCGGTCGCGCTGGCGCCACAACCAGTAAAGCGTTGCCAGCGATATCTGGTCGGCAAACGGCATTTTGTTGCGCAGGTGTTCACGGTAGCGCGATGCGGTAGACTCGAGTAGCAGCAGGGCTTCCGGCAAGGTGAAATTCAGTGCAGATTTTTTCTTGCCGCCCAACCCGGCAGCAACCCGATTGACCACCTCCAGAGCCTGCTCGGGCAGATCTTCCCAGGGCGTGGCGGACTGGGTAAGCGTAGCGATGTGCCCACTGACATCGGCGAATACGGCTTTTTCAATTGGCAGCCAGTCCGGATCCGGTGCAACCGACAGATCGGCCGTGTCCATCCCGGACTGGGCATCCTGTCGCCAGCGCTTGCGCAGGATACGTCGCAGAATCAGTACCACTGCGCTGATCAACAGACTGGCAGCGAGAAACCACAGGATGGCACCCTGCTGTATCAACCAGACAAGCCCCAGCATGATCAGCAGCAGAAACGGCAGGCCGAGCACCAATGCTACCAGCAGGTGGTCCCAGCGCAGGAATGCGCGCCGCAGCTTGTCAATGCCTCTCACGGCGGGCCCTCCGCAAAGCGTCCGTGTACAGGGCACGCAACTCCTCGGTATCAATTGACTCGCCATGCTGGGTGCGGAACAGATACATGGCCGCTGCGCGCCCCAGCGCATACGTCGCCGCAAAACTGATGGCACCTGCCGCCGCCGCGCCCGCGGTCTGACCATAGACAGGAATCAGTTTGCTGAGTTGGCGTACGGCGTAACTGGCACCATAGCGAAAGGCCGCACCGGCACCCAGCGCCAGGGTAAATTCGGTCATTCGCGCGCGAGTCCAGTTGACACCATAATGCTTGCCCAGGGCGCGCAGCATCGCGGCCTGTAATGTTGGCACAGTGACGGCGCCAACGACCGGTGCGACATCCGAGGCGCCGGCGGCGCTGGCGTACCACAACACCTCGGCGCGACAGGTGGCAAATGCACTGCGTTCCGCACTCCGACGCTCCTCACGCGCCAGCAACAGCGCCACGTCCGGCGTGACACCAGCCAGCAGCGTCACCAGCGCATCGACACCATTTTGGTGATCAGCGACATCTTCGGACGCCAGCATGGTTTCTACGAAGGACAGCGGCTTGCCAGCCGCCTTCTCAAAGACCAGCTGCGTCTGCTGGCGGGCGCGAAAGCGGGCCTGCTCCTCCGGCAACAGATCCGCACCGTTGTGCACGATAATGATTGGCGTGGCCGGCCGACGCTTGCAAACCGTGGCAATTGCTGCGGCCACATCGCCCTGCACGGGGTCGTCCAGCCTGGCAACCACCAACATGACATGACTGCGCTTTTCACAGGCGCGCAGGTCATCAACCGGATCGTAACCTACCTCGCCCAGGCCACGGGTATCCAGGAAGCGCATAATTGGCAGTTGTTCCGGAAAATCGAACATATAGGCTGTGCGTGTACATGGCTCAAATCCGTTGCCCACCTGCGCCGCGCTCAGACCGGTCAGCGCGCGGATCAGCGAGGATTTGCCGGCGCCGGTTTTGCCCAATAACCAGACCACCGGCAATGTGCGACTGACTTCATCAGCAACCCTGGCCAGATCAACTGCGCTGGTGTCTTTACCTTTGACAGACTGATCATCTCCATTCTGGTTTTCGGCCCTGGCAAGCAGTTGCCAGAGTCGCTCAAAATATCTGTTCATCTGCACTCCCTGTTTGTACACCTTACCGCTGTGCACATGGTGGTTCCCGGTGCATGGATATCACCAGTATACGCAGGGATGCGGGAGCGGTTCCAGCGATGAAGCTGATTCCGGGCAGTCTGCAGAAATCCCGCCAGTGACGGCGGGTTTAGCCCGACAGGTTCTTGATGACTGTGGTATTAAAACCTTCCTCGACTGCCGGAGGGACAAAATGCCGGGTAAGCTGTTCAAACATGGCAACGGTGTCCGTGGCAGCTCTGTCCGGCTGCTCCGTGCGTCTTTTGGCAATCTGTGCTTTGCAGACATCATCTGGCGCGTCAATAAAGACCAGAGTGTGAGGCGCCTGGATCTCTGAAAAGATCGCTTTGAACCATTGCCGCTGGGCAAGCGTGTTGGCGGGAAAGTCCATGACCACATCCGTGCCCGCCATCAAAATCGACTGCACCAGTTTTTTCATCTGCGGCTTGACCCGGGCAGAGTACTGCAAATAATCGTCCAGCGAAGTAATGGCCCGGGGATAGAGAGCTTCCAGCCACTCATCTTCGGAGACCAGCACAGCGTTGGACGACTGCGCTATTTCATGAGCCCTGGTGGTTTTCCCGGCGCCCATTTTGCCACAAAAAAACGTCAGCACACCCTTGTTCATGTTTGCTCTCTGACCTTCATGGCCCTTACCGTTCCCACTTCAGTGACAACAGCACCGCAGCACTTTTGTTATCGAAATGTGTATGACCCGGAAACTCGAATCTGTAGTCGTTGTATTCCAGCTCCAGCTCCAGTTGTTGTGACAGTTCATAACTGACTCCGAGTCCCAAAAATGCATCTGATTCGCTAAAGCTCAATGTCCCCGTTTGATTAATGCCGGTATTTCTGCCAAAAAAGAAAAACGAAGAGTCAGTGGACCACCAGATCTGACCCGCTTTGGCAAACACAGCAACCGCTTCAGAAACCGGAAGAGACCCGACGACCGCGGCACTCACACCTGTCATGTCAAAGTCAGTGAAGACTGGGGTGGGTCCGGGAAATTGGCCGAGATCATTGTAAGCAAACTCGACACCGAGCATTGGGTTGAACTGCCACCCGAGCGTAGCCCTTAGCAAGGTGGTATTTTCTTCCGGTATGCCCGATTGAATCCGATTCTGGCCTATGCTGCCACTGACATAGAACCCCGAGTCCATATTCTGATCTGCTTGCACCGTATGCACGAAGAATGCGCAGAACAGGAGCAGGAGCAACTTTGGTCGCGCGATGTCCATAAGTTTATATTTCCTTTTTCCGTTTAGGGAAGCAGTTTTGATAACAACGGTTGATTGCAACCAGACGTTTCTTCAGGACTCATCCGCGCACTAGACATGTTGGTCAAAAAGAATCGGATTGCCATCCGGATCCATCACGGTAAAACTCGAGGGGCCCTGGTCACCCGTTACCGAATCCTGAGCAATCTCAATGCCCATGGCCCTGAATTTTTCCCGCAACTCGCGGACATCGGTGAATGGCTTGATAGATTCCGCATCCTGATTCCAGCCCGGATTGAAGGTCAGTATATTCCTGTCGAACATACCCTGAAACAACCCAATATTGGTTTCACCATTTTTCATGATCAAAAACCGGTGCGATTCCTCACCCGCATAAACCTGGAAACCCAGTTTCTCGTAGAATGCCCTGGATTTTTTTAGATCCTGCACGGTCAGACTTATCGAAAAGCAACCCAATGTCATGTCTTCCTCCTGGTGGATTTGTCATCGCCACAGAATTGATCAGGTTCTAACTGTTGCGGGTCGGTCGATACAGACGATGTGATCGCTACGGACTGTCAGTGGGCAGCCCGGGCGCCCAAACGTTTCCGTCATGGTCATTCCAATTCGTTTTATCACGGTCCAGTCCCGGAAAACCTGGGTCCAATGAAAGCATAATGGTAAAATTGCGGCAACTAGCCAAATGTATAACCACGACTGAAATGCGCGATGACTCCGTCAGGAAGACGCAAGTCATTGAATAAAGAGAGAATTTAAATGGTGCGGACGGAGAGACTCGAACTCTCACACCTTGCGGCACTGGAACCTAAATCCAGCGTGTCTACCAATTCCACCACGTCCGCCTGCGATACCGGAGCCTGTCAGGGCTGGCTCCGGTGCAAAGAGCCGCGCATTATAACCAGATCTGCGCGAGCTGTCAGTGTCAGTTTGCGCGCATGTCCTCAATTTGTTGTTGCAGGCGGAGCACGGTCTGATTGACCTGCAGACGGTAGGCGTCAATGGCCTCAACGGCCTCCTCTACACGCATCAGGCGGTCATTGAGCCCGCCAGAGGCACCTTCAGCAGTGCTGATTTCTGCGCGCAAATTAACCACTTCCTGGGCGACACCGCGCACTTCCTGCAGTGTGTTGTTCATGTTATTCACATTGGCAGCCAGTCTTTCTGACGCCTGGCGCAACTCGGCAACACTGCGGCGGTTTTCCTCGACCAGATTGGTTGCCTGCAACAGTCGCTGATTGGTCTCCTCAACCAGCGTCAGGTTCTCCTGTGAGCGGGTTTCGGTGATCGCCACACGCCCGGTGAGGTCAGTCACATTGGCATTTGTGGCATTGCGCGCAGCCCACAGCTTGTCGATCTCGGAGAAATTGAAGTCTACCCGCTCAATAATGTTACCGGTGGTCTCTTCGGCCGAATCGCCGACCATGGACAGGCGGTCTTCAAGATCCATGATACGGGCATTGGCCTGGTCCAGGCGGCGCAGATTCTCTTCATACACGGTATACGCCACGCCTGTCCCGGCCAGAATGGCCACTGTCAGCACCCCGAGCATGATCCGCACCGGCCAGGTACTGACCTTGATGGTTTCAGCATAACTGACAGGTTTAACCAGATCAGGCTGTCGGCGGGCATGCTGACGGTCCACAACTTCGTCCCGGTCAGGGACCATTGACGGAATATCACCCAGATCATCATTGTCTCGCATCGTTCATTTCCCCAACGCTTTTGCTACGCATGCATACAGATGACCTGTATTGTAGACGGATGCAGCGCTGGCGGCAAAGCCTGTCTGTGGCCGACGCACGGTCTACGCCGCCTTGAAACACAGGCCAGAGTGATTTATGCTGAAAAGCTGATATTACGTGACTATCACCAATTGATTTGTCGAGGATTGTATGAAATTAGAATTACCCGATCTGCCCTATGCTGCCAATGCACTGGAACCGCACATGTCAGCGGAAACACTGGGTTTCCACCATGGCAAACACCACAATACCTATGTGGTCAAAGGCAACGAATTGCTGGCCGATGCCGGCGTTGATGCCGACAACCTGGAAGATCTGGTACGCGCAAGCGCCAAAGTGGGCGGCCCGCTGTTTAACAACGTGGCACAGGTCTATAATCACAATTTCTTCTGGCAGAGCATGAAACCAGCCGGTGGCGGCGCACCCAGTGGCGCCATCGCTGACAAGATCAACGCCGATTTCGGCAGCTATGATGACTTCAAGAAAGAATTCACTGCGGGTGGTATCGGCCAATTCGGCAGCGGCTGGGTCTGGCTGGTGCTGGATGGCGGCAAACTCAAAATCGCCAAGACACCCAACGCAGAAACGCCCTTGACCACCAGTGCCAAACCGATTCTGGTCTGCGACGTGTGGGAACACGCCTATTATCTGGATTATCAGAACCGCCGCCCGGACTTCCTGGCTGCGTTTCTTGACAATCTGGTCAATTGGGATTTTGCCAACAAAAACCTGGCTTGATCCGGCGGGGACTGTGTCCCCCCACATACAACACAAAAAAGCCGACCGGTCAGTGACGGGTCGGCTTTTTTTCTGATACTGTTTTTATAACGTACTGTTATTATAACGCTTTCGGATGCACTGAGATCAGAAGGTCAGGCGCAATCCCAGCCCCATGATGTCATCCTCGGAATTCCGGTCATAGGTCAATGTCCCTGACAGAGCCGGCAGAAACCGGTACACCAGACCAACGCCCGGCGTGGTCTCTTCATCACCCTGACCCAGATCGGTGTGTTTGACCGCCACATATAGCTCGGCTTCAGGGCTGAGATTCATGCGGGCACCCAACTCGAACTGTACACCATCACTGTCATCGGCAAAGGTAAAGGCGCCAAGACGTCCACGTACGTCATATTCGATATAACTGGCAGTACCATAAACACTGGCGGTGTCGTTACGGCCGAAAATGTAACCCAGGCCGAATGCCTGGATGTCACCTTCCAGGTCAGCACCGGCGGTATCGTCATCCAGGCCCAGATCGGTAAAGCTGGCCACGGCAAGTATTCTGTCCACAAACTCCAGACTGGCTTCGATGGCATAACCATCGATTTCAACATCACTGATGTCTCCCTGCAGATAGGTGCCTTCGATATAACTGTAATCGGATGCATCCGCCAGAGCCAGCCCTGGCGCCATCAGACCTGCGAACAATAACGGCTTAATATTCTTCACTTATTCTCTCCCCCTTCTTCCCTATAAACGTTCGGGCAACCAGCAAGTCAGGCTGCGCGCAGAGTATAGCAGAGCACTCTCTGTGCGCGTATACAGCAATGCTCGTCGCTCTCCGTAATTTCCTCAGCCCCTTCGTTATCCCATTACCCTTTTGGGGTCAGCGTAATCAACGCCACCAGCTGATCACCAGGTGCCAGATCCATGGCTTTGGCCCGAATCGGATTGAGTTGCAGGCGGTCACCATAGGCATCAGCTTTGATCCGATAAATGCCTAACGCCGTTTCACCCAGTGCCGCGGCCTTGATCTCAAACTCACCAAAACTGGCCTCCGGTCTCAGGCCATACTCACCAGGATCATAAAACTGGATCTCGGCACCATGCGCAGTGAACAACTCGTCATAGACCAGACGCAACTCGCGACGCAGCGTCACCTGTGACAGCATATGACTGAGGATCATGGGGCTGATAATGGTTTCACTGCTATTGCTGGCCAGCAGATCTTCATTGGCGGGGTCGCTGAGCTCCAGCAAGATCTGAGGCTGCCTGTACTGTTCCTGCAGAATTTCCTCAAGTACCAGATACCCGACAATCGCGCGCGCATCTGCTTCTTCTCCGGAGCTCAGCCGATCACTGCACAACAGTATAATGCTGTCAAAGCGCGCCGGATCCAGACGACGCAACTCCCCCTCCACCATGTAATCAGCTTCGATATGTTCACAGCTGACTCTGGCCGCAACTTCACTGTAGCGGGCTATCTCGTTGATACGTGTGTCGGCTGGCACAATGGACACCAGATCAACATCAAATTCGTAGTTCTGATAGCTCGCCAGTTCAGTGATGATGGCCGGCACGCGACGGTTCCAGCCCAGAATCAGCAATCGTTTTCGCTGCAGCGGCAACGTCTCGGTATCCGGCACGGTTGCCACACGATTGACACGACGCTCGCTGGGGGCACGTGCCACAGGTTCGGTTTCATCATATGAACGTGCCATCAGAACCAGCGCGTCGGCAGCCGTCAGGATCTCATCTGAGGGTACGTTCAGGTATGTGCGAAGTTCCCCATCGGTCCCGGGGCGCAGCAGTCCAAACATGATCGCATAGGGACAACGGGCTTCGATTTCCGCGATCGCCAGCCCGGCGTAAGGCGCCGCCGGGCGAATATAGAGTTCATTGCCGGCGTGCGCCGTCAACAGTTCACCATACAGCTCAGACAGCCCCGGATGGATGATATTCTGTGCCAGCAAGCGGCTGATGGTCGCATCTCCCGCAACGACCTCCAGCGGTCCCGGGTAGGCACGGGCGGCAACCGAAAACTTGCGTACATCTTCAACTTCCATCACCACAAAGGGCAGCGACTGTTTGCGTTCACGTGCCTGCGCATGAATGGAAAGCAACGCCTTTAACGATTCCACATCAGACGTCACCAGACTGTCCGGACCATGCGATTCGTTGGGGATGATGACGGCCGCCGCCTGCAGACAGGCAACCCGATGCAGTGCCTCAGGTTGCAGGGGTGAGCCACTGCGCAGAATGATGTGTTTACTGCGCCGGCCAATGCCCGGATCGGCACGCAGCAATTGTATCTGTTCGGAAGACACCTGCTCGGACAGCACCACAATTTTAAGGCGCTTGATGTCACGTTCGCGCATGAAGCGACCCAGGCGGGACGTTGACATGACCAGTTCCCGCAACAAAGGAACCGTGCGGTTATTCCAGCCCAGAATGACAATATGGTTTTTTAATGAAACGGGGGTCAGCCCCAGCTCCAGCTGTTCCATGATGGCTATCAACCAGCGCGTCATGATCGCCACCAGGGCGCCCAGAAACACCACATAACCACTGACTGTCAGCCAGGTCGATACGATACGGCGCCAGGTGCCTTCGTCGTCACCCAGATAGCCCGGATCGGTCAATCGCAGAAATGCCCACCACACTGCATTACCCAGGTGTTCGTCGTACTCACCCAGTGGCAACACCAGCATGCCGCCCAGCAGGGAAATCAGGCCAATCACCGCCACCACAATCAACAGTTGGTAGGAGGCGCCTTTGACAAACTGACGCTCAACAAAAAACTTCAACCGATCAATGAATCGTAGGCGAAACATGTTGGCAGGCTCTCCCCGGTGGCATTGTTCTTGTCATGCGGCCCAGTATAGGAGGCTTGCCTGCTGCGAGCAATGTACCATCCCAAACGCCAACGCCGCCAGATTAAGCCCAACCAGGACAACGCCGTGTCCGGGCCATGACACTGACATCTCCCGTACATAACAACACCTGAGAAACACAATTCACTTGCGTCGCATCAAGAGCAGGCGTATAAGGCTCGCTGTGAACAACACATTTAACAACCGCATATCCAGCACCAGGCAAACGCTGCCCAGTAGCGCCTGCAGCTGGATATTTGTGCTGATTCTGTGCTGTCTGCCCGGCCTGTCCCTGTACGATACGATCAGGACGGAGGCCGAAGCAGCCACATCCGCTACGCCGCCTCGTATCGGATACACACCCAACACACAAGTTGCGGTCAACTCGCACGACAGCGCCCTGACATCCTCACAACGACTGCTGTCGCAGACCAAACGCCTGGGCACTGTCAATCTCAATACACACAAGGACAACGCAGACCGGTCCGATTTGCTGGCTGTGGCCGGAGCCTATCCGGCGGCCTGCGAGCTTCGCCTGCTCATTAGCGGTCAGGGTTACGACAGCGGCAGCGTTTGCCTGCCAACACCGTTCGCCCGTGCCCCTTATTCACCTCGCTCTCCTCCCGTTCGCGCCTGAAATATTAATCACATTTTTCAACGATTAAGTTCATGCGAGGACAATCATGCGATCTTTACGTCAGCGTACCCTTTGGTACGTTCTGGTTATTCTAATGGGCCTGCTTAGCGCCCTTCCGTCTGCGTTACCCGACAGGCTTCAACAGGGTCTGCCCGATTGGTACTCCAACAACCAGTTCAGTCTGGGGCTCGACCTTCGTGGCGGCTCCCACCTGTTGCTGGCTGTGGACATGGAGGATTTACTGCAAAGCGAAAATCAGCAACTGGCCGATGTTATTGCCGATCGCTTGCGAGAGAGCGGCGTCCGCTACTTGCGTCCACAGGTAAGCGCAGAGCAGATTTCAATTGCCTTGCGCGACACCAATGACCTGCCCGCAATGCAGCGTATCATCAGAGAGACTCTGGCCGAGAGCCAGACCGCGCTGCCGGCCTACACACTTGACAGTGATAATGCCACCGCTACCCTGACCCTGACCCTGACCGAGGCACACCGTGATGCCCTGCAACAGGATGCCGTCACGCAAAGTCTGGATATTGTTCACCGGCGCCTGGATGAAACCGGCATGGTGGACCCGAGCATCACCCGTCAGGGTGAGGACAGTATTGTTGTGCAGCTGCCGGGTATCAGCGACCCTCAACGCGTCAAGGAACTGCTGGGTACAACTGCCAAGATGAACTTCCACTGGCTGGCCGACACGCGCTCTACCGATGTCATGGAGTTGCCCGGCCAGGTGGATGGCGAAACCTATCGACTCGAACGCCAGATTGCCATGGAAGGTCGCCACGTACGTAATGCCAATATGGTATTGCAGGCGCAAACCGGCTTGCCTGTCGTCAATTTTGTACTGGACAAGACCGGTGGCCGCCTGTTTGGCGACATGACCCAGGAAAACATCGGCCGGGCACTGGCCGTGGTGCTGGACGATAAAGTCATTACCGCACCGGTTATTCGCAGTGCCATTACCACGGGCAGTGGCGAAATCAGTGGTGGCTTTAATGCCGTTGAAGCCACCGATCTGGCCATGCTGTTGCGCGCAGGCGCCCTGCCTGCTGCGCTTGATGTGATTGAAGAGCGCAGCGTTGGCCCCAGCCTTGGCAGTGACTCCATCCGCATGGGCCTGATCACCGGCCTGATCGGCGCCGGTCTGGTGCTGATCTTCATGGCTGCAATCTATGGTAGTTGGGGCCTGATCGCCTGGCTGAGCCTGAGTATTAACATGGGCCTTATTTTTGGTGTGCTCAGCCTGCTGGGGGCAACCCTGACACTGCCCGGAATTGCCGGTCTGATTCTGGTCATGGGCATGGCGGTGGATGCCAATATCCTTATTAACGAGCGCATCCGTGATGAATTGCGTCAAGGCAAGACCGCGTGGCTGTCACTGGAAAACGGCTTCAGCAAAGCCTACAGTACTATCATTGACTCCAATGTCACCACACTGATCGCCATCAGTCTGCTGTTCCTGATGGGCTCGGGCCCGGTGCGGGGTTTTGCCGTCACCATGGGTATCGGTTTGCTGACATCGCTGTTCACCGCTGTCGCGGTGACCCGGGTTTTCATGGAATGGCGGATCCGGCTGTCCGGCAGCAAAATCTTGAAAATATCCGGGCTGGGAGTCTTTGACCGGCTTGGTGACCGCTATAGCGGCGGCAAGCGGGTCATCAATTTCATGCGCGCCAGCGTTGCCGGTCTGGTCGTGTCCGCCCTGCTGTCGACGGCGGCCGTGGGCCTGATGTTCAAGCCCGGCCTGGACTTCGGCATTGATTTCAGTGGCGGCGCGCTGGTTGAAGTCAGGGCACCTGACACCAGCATTGAGCAACTGCGCAGCAGCTTGCAGGCAGCAGGCCTGCACGACGTCTCAGTCCAGGAAACCGGCAACGCCAATGCGGACGATCTGACAGGCAACAGCGCTTATCAGTTGCGCCAGCCCATACAAAACGAGCGCGACAACAATGCCGTGATTGAAGAGATCAGGGCCGCAGTATTACAGGCTTCACCGGAAGCAGAAGTACTGCGTTCGGACATGGTAGGGCCGCGCGTCAGCGGCGACTTTGCTGACCTGAGTATCCTGGCCGTGCTGCTGGCCGGCGGGGGTATGCTGCTGTACCTGTGGTATCGCTTTGAAAATCACTTTGCGGTGGCGGCGGTGATTACCATCGGCCTGGACCTGACCAAAACACTGGGCTTTTTTGTCCTGGCCGGTGTGGAGTTCAATCTGACAGCGGTGGCCGCTCTGCTGGCCCTGATCGGCTACTCGGTAAACGACAAGGTAGTGGTTTTTGACCGTATTCGTGAAAATCTGCGCGCCAAACCGGATCAGGATTTTGCCGCGCTGGTTGACCGCAGTATCAGCGCAACATTGACGCGAACCGTATTCACGTCAATGAGCACGCTGGTGGCGATCCTGCCCATGGCCATTGCCGGCGGCAGTGCGGTCGCCAGCTTTGCCTTGCCTATGCTGTTTGGTATTGTCATCAGTACCAGCTCATCAGTCTTTATCGCCGCCCCCATCGTATTGATGCTGGGCAAGCGGCGCGAGAACAGAGGTCTGGAGCAGTTACACATGCCAACGGATCTTGAACAAACGAGACCCTGATACTGAATGCCAGGGTTTTGGCACGGGGCTGTCTTGCATTGACACCACAGCCCCATTGCTAAAGTCTGCACCAGTTCTGCCGCTAACCCTTGCGTTAAAGCCTTCAAATCATGAATCGACGCCAGGACCCAGCATGAATCCTTCAACCATAATAGGCATGCTCGCCAGTATTGCACTGTTGGGCAGCGTGCTGTTTTTCTCTGCGGAGTCGGAGTCAAGCTTTCTCAATCTGCCAGGGCTGGCAATCGTCGTCACCGGCACCATGGCTGCCACGTTCATAAGCTACCCTCTGAAAGAGGTGGTACGTGTATTCGGCCTGGTGGCTCTGGTATTCCGGCGGGAAAATACCTATACCCGCGACGACATCAAGGAGATGGTGCAGGTATCCCGATTGTGGTTTCAGGGCAATATCAAGGATGTGGACGACGCGCTGGCGAAAATCAAGAATCCCTTCCTGCGCACCGGTATCCAGTTGGTCATTGCTAACACTGATGAACAGGAGATCATCGACACGCTGCGCTGGCGTATAGCCCGGGTCAAGGCCCGCGAGCGCGCCGAAGCGCACATATTCAGAACCATGTCGACCTATGCCGCGGCCTTTGGCATGATCGGCACGCTGGTCGGCCTGGTCAATATGCTCGCGGTCATGGACTCCGGCAGCCTGGACATGATTGGCCCGCAAATGGCCGTGGCGCTGCTGACCACGTTCTATGGCATCCTGCTGGGCAACGTGTTTCTGCAACCTATCGCAGTGAAGCTGGAGCGCCGCACGGAAGAGCGATTGATCGCCATGAACATGGTCCTGGAAGGCGTCGCCATGATGAGCAAGCGCCGCCCACCCTCGTTCATCGAGGACACTCTGAAGTCGTTTGCCGCAACCTACCAGGATGAAATACGCGACAAGGGCATGCCGCCCTTGAAAGGGTCGGCACGTGGAAAATAGTCGTTATGCCGTCGACATGATCGGCGACGAAAACACCTCGTCAGACAGCACCGATAACAGCTGGATGCTCAGCTATCTGGACGTATTGACTCTGCTGATAGCGTTTTTTGTGCTGCTGCTGGCGATGAGTGAGCCGAAAACCGATGACGACAGTACACCTGCAGAGATCGCGCAAACCGGATCGGCCGGCTCTGCCGCCGGATCAACCACTCAGGCGCCACTTGACCAAACTGGCGATGTGCTGCCGGGCGGCATTGGCGTATTGCCCGAATACAACGCGCTGCTTGAGGGCCGGACCGGAGAAACCACGCCCGACGCAGAGGACGAAGGCTCCAACGATGATTTTGACGAACGTATTGGGGACCTGGAAAACAGCCTGAATTCACTGTCGCTGCAGGGCGTTGATGCCCAGCCGGGGCGAGAGGGCCTGACCTTGCGCATCGCGGACAACCTGTTGTTTGCCAGCGGTCAGGCTGAGTTGATGTACGAAGGCATGATGCTGATCGGCCAGTTGACTGACTTTCTTAATGCGTTTGAGGGTGAGATTTCGATTGAGGGCCACACTGACAATATTCCCATCAATACACCGCAGTTTCCCTCCAATTGGGAACTTTCCAGCGATCGCGCGATTTCCGTGTTGCGCTATCTGGAGTACGACGGCATATCTGCCAACCGCATGCGCGCCGTGGGATATGCTGATACCCGCCCGTTGCTGCCCAACGACACGCCACAAAATCGCGCCGGCAATCGCCGTGTTGAGCTGATACTGCGCGAACCCTGACGTGTCAGGCCGAGTGTTGCCGGATAAAGTCGCCCATTTCCTGCATGACCTGGTTTGCTTCCGGTAATACCGGTACAAACAGCGGCCATACATGGGGCTGGCCACGCCAGACTCGCAAGTCTGTCGGTACCGCAGCCGCAGCAGCCCGCTCAGCAACGCGCAAGCCATCGTCGCGCAGCACTTCGTTATCACTGACATAGATCAACAGCGGCGGAAATCCGGCAAATTCAGCGTATAGCGGCGACGCCCGGGCATCAAGGGCCGAGGCACCATTCAGGTAGGTAGCCGCCGCCCGCCGGATGGCATCGCCACTGAACATGGCACAGGTGCGGGTGTTGCTGTCCACGGAGTCCCCGGTTACCGCAAGATCTGCATACGGCGACATCAGCACCGCGGCCGCCGGCATGGGCAAACCCGCGTCACGGATCTGTACCAGCAGGGACAACGACAGGCCGGCGCCTGCGGAATCCCCTGCCAGCACGATATTGGCAGCGTCGTGTTCACTCAGCAGATGACGATAGGCGGCGATGACGTCATCCGCAGCCCCGGGGAATGGGTGCTCTGGCGCCAGACGGTAATCCAGTACAAACACCCGTGCATCACAGGCCACTGCAAGCCGCGACGTGAAAGCCCGGTAGGACAAAGGTGACCCGAACAGATAGCCACCCCCGTGGCTGTAAAGAATTACTCGCTTGCTGCCGCAGTTTGCCGGCACCAACCATTCGCCATTGATGCCCATCTGCTGAACCGGCAACACATTAACGTTTTTTGCGATTGGGTTCTTGCCCATATCGCGATCCAGCGCTACGCGAAAGCGTGCCGGATCAAAGTCGGATCGCAACAACTTGGGCTTGAAACGGCGACGTAGAAACCAACTCAGAAATCGTGATCGCAAAGAGCGGCGTTTAACCGTGGTTCGGGTCAGCATTGGGGCACCTGTGGATTCAGTTTGAGTCGCCCGCTGTGGTCAGCATCCTGACTGCCTTCAGCTGGCGATGCAGGGAATCGCTGTCGACGCTGCGTACCGTGGCATGGCCAACTTTGCGCCCGTCCTTGAAGGCCTTGCCGTAGTCATGCAGGTGGCAGTCAGCAATTGCGGCAATTTCGGCTATTGCCGGCACACTGCCTATAAAGTTAATCATGGCGCTTTCACCAAGTTTGGCAGTGGAACCCAACGGCAAACCGGTAATGGCGCGCAGATGGTTTTCAAACTGACTGCACTCGGCACCTTCAATTGTCCAGTGTCCGGAGTTGTGCACTCGGGGTGCAATCTCATTGGCCTTCAGCCCGCCATCGACTTCGAAAAACTCAAATGCAATGACGCCCACGTAGTTGAGGTGATCAAGCACAGCAGCGGTATACTGTTCAGCCAGCGATTGCAGCGGATGCCGGTCGCTGGCAATCGATACCCGCAAAATACCATCGCTGTGGTTATTGTGTACCAGGGGATAGGACTTGCTGACACCATCGCGACCGCGCACGGCGATCAGCGACACCTCGCCACTGAACTCAACAAAATCTTCCAGAATGCAGGGGACGCTGCCCAGCTCGGCAAACGCACCGCTGACATCATCTGATTCGCGCAGGACTTTCTGGCCTTTGCCGTCATAGCCCAATGTGCGGGTCTTCAGTACAGCCGGCAAGCCGATTTCGGCAACGGCCTGCTCCAGCTCTGCCTGCGAATCAACTGCCGAATACGGGGCAACCGGTATCTCCAGACTGCGAAAGAGATTTTTCTCAAGCAATCTGTCCCGGGCGATGCGCAACGATTCGGCACAGGGGAATACCGGCACAAATTGTGATAAAAAAGCCACCGTATCCGCTGGCACACTTTCAAATTCGAACGTGACCATGTCGACCTGATCGGCCAGCTGACGCAGATGCTCATGGTCGTGATAGTCTGCGTGGATGTGTTCACCCAGGGTCGCGGCACAGGCATCCTGCGCCGGATCCAGAAATACAAACTTCATGCCCAGTGGGGTGCCGGCCAATGCCAACATTCTGCCTAGCTGGCCACCGCCGATTACGCCAATTTTCATGATGACTCAGGCCTGTCGCGGATCAGAATTTTCAAGCACATTACTGGTCTGCCTGGCACGGAATGCCTGCAGTGCCTGCTGGTGCTCAGGATACTTGTTGCCCAGGATGCTGGCCGCCAGCAACGCTGCGTTCACAGCACCGGCGCGGCCAATGGCTAACGTTGCCACGGCAATACCAGCGGGCATCTGCACGATCGACAGCAACGAGTCCACACCGGACAACATGGACGATTGCACAGGGACGCCCAGCACCGGCAAATGCGTCTTGGCCGCACACATGCCCGGCAGGTGCGCCGCACCACCGGCGCCAGCGATGATCACTTCAACGCCGCGTTCGGCAGCGGTCTCTGCATAGGAAAACAGCAGATCCGGCGTGCGGTGTGCCGAAACCACCTTCACTTCGTGCGGAATCCCCAGCTGTTCCAGCATATCAACCGTATGGCTCATGGTGGCCCAGTCAGATTTGGAACCCATGATCACGCCTACCAGTGCTGACATAGATGTCGCCCCTGTGCAAGAAAAAGCGCGTAGTATACCTGAAAACAGGTCGTTTCAGTAATGGTTTCAGAACTTGTGTGCGCGCAGTACTTCCACAGAAGACAGGTAGCAGATCATGGCGTAGTCCTGATAATAATGCTGTTGCACATGTTCACTGAGTTTCACGCCCAATTCCCGACTGCAGACAACCTCCACGCGCACATTACCATCGTTGTCCCAACCTGCGTTACGGACGCCGCGACTGCCACTGCCGCGCGCGTCGGACACCGTCCAGCCGGGTGCCCCCAGGGTTTCCAGGTCGTGTAGAAGGCGCGTCTCCAGTACCGCCTCACAGATAATGGTCAGCAATGTTCGGGTACCGCTGTTGTCAGCCATACTTACACTCCAGCCTGCAGCCATTGGGCGGCCTGCAGGTATAAAGGGATGCCAAAAATGATGTTAAACGGAAACGTGATGCCCAGCGACGCGCCCAGCGACAGCGAAGGATTGGCTTCCGGCAGGGCCAGGCGCATGGCGGCGGGGACGGCAATGTAGGAAGCACTGGCCCCCAGCGTCGCCAGCATCGCCGCGCCGCCAACCGACAGCCCCATCAAGGTGGCAAAGCCCAGGCCCGCGACCGCGCCCACCCAGGGCATGATCAACGCAAACACCACCAGTCTCAGGCCGGATTCGCGCAGGCTGCCCATGTGCCGCGAGGCGATCAGCCCCATTTCCAGCAGGAACAGCGCCAGCACCGGGGCAAACATACTGGTATACAGCGGCTCCAGCGGCGCAACCGCCTCTTTGCCGGCCAGCACACCAATCATCAAGCCACCCAGCAACAGCACAATGCTTTTGCCCAGGAAGATTTCCCGCCCCAATTCACCCCAATTGGTATTTGCACCAAGGCCCCGTGCCAAGACAATACCGACCAGAATTGCCGGAATTTCCAGAATCGCCACAAACAGCGGCATGTAACTTTCAAAGAAAATGCCTTCGGCCAGCATATAAGCGACCACGACAGCGAAAGTACCGGCGCTTACCGACCCATAGTGCGCTGCAATGCTGGCCGCATCAACTCTGCCAAATCGCAGCACGCGCAGCAGCGGAAACGCAATCAGGGGCAACACGATGCCCATTAACAGAACCAGCACCATCTGCCCTATCAGTGCGCCGCTTGCCTGTTCTGCCAGCTCCACACCACCGTGCAGGCCGATGGCCAGAAGCAACAGAATGGACAGGGTCTCATACAGCGCGGGCGGCAGCTTCAACTCACTACGCAACAACCCGGCAACAACGCCAAATACAAAAAACAGTACAACCGGATCCCAGCCCATAACGCTCTCCTAACCAACGCGTCAGCATAGAGAATTGCACCGCAAAAAACCAGAGTACCGATGGCAGCGGCCACTTCTTTGGTTGTGGCCCCTTCATTGGATGCGGAATACCTTGCAATTGCGGCTCTGTTCAGAAAAAATGGCGAAGATACACCCAATTTTAAGGGAGTTTACCAGCATGACGCACCACAATCGTTTTATCAGAAATTCACTTGCATCTTTTATCGTGTCCACGCCTATCCTGCTCGCAGGGTCATTCGCGTCCGCGCAGGACAGCGGTTTTTATCTTGGCGGCAGTTACGGCGAAAGTTATGGTCGACTGTCTCGCGCCGAAGTGGCCCAAACCTTTGCAGACAATGGCCGGCAGGTACTTACGCTGGACAAATCAGATGAAGATGGCGCCGGTAAACTTCTGCTCGGTTACGATATAAATCGAGTCTTCGCGGCCGAGTTCAGTTATTTTAATCTGGGCAAGTACGAATTCAACACCACTCTCGCACCGGCACAAAACATGAGAGGCAGAGCCGCCGTAGAAGGATTCGGGCTCGACCTGGTGACTAAAATGCCGATTACCGACAATCTATCGGCTTTGCTGCGGGCCGGTGTGGCACGCACCTCGGTCACCCAGTCGTTTTCCCGGTTCCCGGTAACACCTGCGGGCAGTTTTGATGGCCGAACGCCACGTGAGTTCGAGGGCAAGGCCGGATTTGGTCTCGAATATGACTTCAACGATGCCCTGTCTGCACGCGCAGAGCTGGACTACTTCAAGTTGCCGTCCAACCAGATGATCGGCGACAGTGCTCATATGGCAAGTGTCGGGATTGTCTACCGCTTTGGTCGCAGCGCAGCCCCCGCGCCTGTGGCACCGACACCGGCACCTGCACCAAGGCCGGAACCTACGCCACCACCAGCGCCAGAGCCCGTCAATGTTACCCTCGAGTCCGATGTCCTGTTTGGCTTTGACGACTCAACAATCACTGCCTCTGGTCGCCAGGAGCTTGACACTCTGCTGCGCCAGCTGAGTGAAATCGACTACGACGCGGCGATAGTGGTCGGCCACACAGACCGAATCGGCACCCGCGAGTACAATCTTGGCCTGTCCCAGCGCCGCGCCGACTCAGTACGCAACTATCTGGTTCAGGGTGGTGTGCCGGCCAATACAATCACTGCCAGAGGCGTTGCCAACGACGAGGCCACTATCCCGGCGAGCGCATGCCGTAACCTGGGAGGTGGCAACGCGGCTACCATCGCCTGCCTGGCGCCTGACCGTCGTGTCGTCATCGAAATCGACGGCACCCGCGAACCTTGATGGCTCGCTGACAGTGATCTAGGCCGGAAGTGCAGGGTGCAGTTCCGAGCCGTAAGCCACTGATTAAAAGACCCATTAAAAAAGGGCCAGCGCAAAAACGCTGGCCCTTTTTTGTGGGACTAACTATGGAAAGCCGGGCTTACATCATACCGCCCATGCCACCCATACCGCCCATGCCACCCATGCCGCCCATATCGGCGCCACCGGCAGGCTTGTCTTCGACGATTTCGGTGACCATGCATTCGGTAGTGATCATCAGGCCAGCCACTGAACCGGCAGCCTGCAGTGCACTGCGGGTTACCTTGGCCGGGTCAATGATACCTGCTTCAACCATGTCCACGTACTCGCCGTTAGCAGCGTTGTAACCCATGTTGCCGGTCAGGCTTTTCACCTTGTCCAGCACCACTGAAGGCTCGTCACCTGAGTTTTTCACGATCTGGCGCAGCGGTGCTGTCACAGCACGCAGCAACAGGGCAATGCCCACGCTCTGATCTTCGTTATCGCCTTTGACCTTGCCTTCAACCGCCTGCAGAGCGCGCACCAGGGCAACACCACCGCCAGGAACCACGCCTTCTTCAACCGCAGCACGGGTTGAGTGCAGTGCATCTTCAACACGAGCTTTTTTCTCTTTCATTTCCATCTCGGTGCCGGCACCGACTTTGATTACCGCAACACCGCCAGCCAGCTTGGCCACGCGCTCCTGCAGTTTCTCTTTGTCGTAGTCAGACGAGGTGTCTTCGATCTGCTTGCGGATCTGGCCAACGCGGGCTTCGATCGCTTTGGAGTCGCCGGAACCATCAACGATGATGGTGTTTTCCTTGGACAGTGTGACTGTCTTGGCGCTACCCAGATGTGATACATCCGCTTGCTCCAGGCTCAGACCCACTTCTTCGGAGATCACCGTACCACCGGTCAGGATAGCGATGTCTTCCAGCATGGCTTTACGACGGTCACCAAAACCCGGTGCCTTGGCAGCAGCCACTTTCACGATACCGCGCATGTTGTTGACGATCAGGGTGGCCAGCGCTTCGCCTTCCACGTCTTCTGCAATCACCAGCAACGGACGGCCGGACTTGGCCACGCCTTCCAGCAGCGGCAGCATTTCGCGGATGTTGGAGATTTTCTTGTCAACCAGCAGGATGTGCGGGTTTTCAAGTTCCGCGCTCATGTTGTCCTGATTGTTGATGAAGTAGGGAGACAGGTAGCCGCGGTCAAACTGCATACCTTCCACCACGTCCAGCTCGTTCTCAAAGCCTGAACCTTCCTCAACCGTGATCACGCCTTCTTTACCAACTTTTTCCATGGCCTGGGCAATGATCTCACCGATATCGGTGTCGGAGTTGGCAGAAATGGAACCGACCTGGGCAATGGCCCTGGAGTTGGCGCAAGGCGTCGACAGTTTGCCGATTTCCTCAACCAGGGCTTTTACAGCCTTGTCGATACCACGTTTGAGGTCCATCGGGTTCATGCCGGCGGCAACCGACTTGAGGCCTTCGTTAAGAATGGCCTGGGCCAGCACCGTTGCCGTGGTTGTACCGTCACCGGCAACGTCTGAAGTCTGGGAAGCCACTTCCTTGACCATCTGCGCGCCCATATTCTCGAACTTGTCCTGCAGCTCGATTTCCTTGGCCACAGAAACACCGTCCTTGGTCACGGTTGGTGCACCAAAGGACTTGTCCAGTACCACATTGCGGCCTTTGGGGCCCAGGGTTACCTTGACGGCATCAGCCAGTACGTTGACGCCCTTCAGCAGTTTCTGACGGGCGGAATCACCAAATTTTACGTCTTTAGCCATGTTATTTATTTCCTGTATCTACAATTGGGGAAATGATGTTGATCGGACAAATAAGCTGAGTGAGCGGCCGATCAGCCTTCAATCACACCGAAAATTTCGTTTTCGCTCAGAATGAGCAGCTCTTCGTCGTTAATTTTGACGGTATTGCTGGCATATTTGCCGAATACCACGGTGTCACCGACCTTCAGGTCTATCGGACGCTTTTCGCCGCTTTCCAGAATCCGGCCCGGGCCTACCGCCAGTACTTCGCCCTGAGCGGGTTTTTCCGCAGCAGAGCCAGGCAGCACGATACCGCCGGCGGTTTTGGTCTCTTCTTCCTTGCGGCGCACGACAACACGGTCTTGCAAAGGTCGAATCTTCATTGTTCGTATTCTCCTGACTTAACATCTATGGTGATGATGGACGAAACGCTGTCCGGCACTGACCGGCACAGCAAAACTCAATAACTGCTTGTGTCTGCGTTAATGGGGTTCAGGCAGCCGATTTCAATGGTGGCAGCGAAAAAAATTTCATTTTTTTCGCTTTCACGGAGGGTATCAGGCCAACATCCGATTGTGCCCGTGGCACATCCGGACAATACGACGCGCTTAGGGCCGATTTGGGTCGTTGTCGGACAGTTTTTCGTGGCTGCTGCCACCATCACGGTCGACAACTTCGCCATCAATGGTGTCGCCGCCCGCGCCAGAAGATCCCTGGTCCCGGCTACCACGATGCCCGGTGAAACCGCCACCAAACGTGGTGCCGCGCCCGCCCATGCCGCCGACAAAAAAGCCGGTGCCACTGCGCATCAGGCGGGCTGCCAGACGTTGTCGCAGCGGAGGTGTCAGCAGTACAAAACCAATGGCGTCAGTAATCAGGCCTGGTGTCAGCAACAGGGCGCCAGCGAAAGCCAGCAACAGGCCTTCAACGATTTCCTGACCGGGCAGCTCACCACCGGCCATTCGCTGATTTGCCCGGCTCAACGTGCTAAAACCCTGAATTCGAAGGACATTGATGCCGACGAACGCGGTCACGATGACCAGACCCAGGGTCGCCAGACCGCCAATCAGGTCGGCTACCTCAAACAGCAACAACAACTCGGCAATGGGTATGACTATAAAGGCCAGTAATGGAAAAGGCATAAGGTTTCTCGTATCGACAGATTTTCAAGGTTCCCGGTTCAGCGGCAACCTCAGCAATCAACAGGCTGATTTTCGGGCTGACGATCCCGGTACTCCGTCACCTGCTTGCCGATGTACCATAACATCAACAGCCCCGGAATCACCATGGCACCGGTCAGCACAAAGAACAGCGCCCAGTTGCCGCCCAGCGAATCCACCAGGAAACCGCTGCTGGCAGCCAGTGTGGTGCGACCGAAATTGGAGACTGAGGACATCAGTGCATACTGTGTACCCGTGTATGTGCGGCTGGTGAAATAGGAAATAAAGGATATGAACGCCACGGTCGCGAAGGCTGCCGTAAAGTTGTCGACGACCAGTGTCACCAGTAGCAGCGGAACACTGGGGCCCACCATGGCAATGATGGCAAACATGCAATTGGCGGCCCCCATGGCGATGCCGCCGACAAACAGGCCTTTCAGAACCCCAAACCGGGTATTGATCAGGGCGCCGGCCAGACAGAAAGTCGCCGTCATCAGACCACCAAAAAATTTGGTATAAAATGCGATCTCGTCGCGGCTGAAGCCGATCTCCACATAAAACACCAGCGACATGCGGCCCAGCATGGCATCACCCAGGCGAAACAGTATCAGCAATGCAAAAATGGATATCGCCAGTTTCCATCCACAGCGCTGAAAAAACTCCCGGAATGGCCCGATCAGCAAAGTACTGAACCACAACTTGACCTTGGGCCAGGCACGCAGTTCTTCCTCAGCAACAGTCGGGGCAACACCAGCCGAGCTCAGGGCCTGCGGATCATCGACGGCCAGCACGCTACTGGGTGAGGAAAACTCTGCGGCGCCTTCTTCTGCGGGTTCCCTGACCAGCATTACACAGATCATCAGACCGACATAGAGAAGTGCCAGCACCCGGTATACATCGGGCCAGGCCAACCCAATGGTTTCGCCGCCCAGACCCAGCCCCAATGCGCCGCCGATGAACCCGTAGCCCGCCCACCAGCCAGTGGTGGTGACTGCGGCGGCAAAAGGCATTTTGTCGTCCATCTCCCGCTGCGCAAAAATATTGATGCGGTAAGCATCCACGGCGATATCCTGCGTCGCGGAAAACACCGCCACACTCAGTGCGCATAAACTCACCAGCATCAGGTTTTCGCGCGGATCACCGGTACTGAGCAGAAGAATGGACAGTACGATGAACGATTGCGTCAGCAGGATCCATGAACGGCGCTGACCAAACATCCGGTACAGTAGGGGCAGGCGGATCTTGTCAACAAAAGGCGCCCACATCCAGTTGATGGCGTAAACGGTGGCCACTGCACCAATGTAGCCTATTGCCGATCGGGACAGACCGGAGGCCTGCATCCACAGTGTCAGCACAGAACCATGCAGCACCCAGGGAAAACCACTGGAAAAGCCCAGCAGGAAGATAGCAACAAAGCGCCGGTCTTGCAGCGTCAGCAGGGATTCACGAAAGGTCTTGACATGGTCGGGGAGCAAAAATCAGTCCCGGAAATTGTCAAATTGCAGCGGGATATCAAGCTTGGCTTCACGCAGCATGGCAATCACTTCTTGCAGGTCGTCGCGCTTCTTGCCGGTGACCCGCAGCTTTTCGCCCTGAATGGCGGTTTGCACTTTCATTTTTTTGTCTTTGATCATTTTGACAATCTTGCGCGCCATGTCGGCTTCGATGCCCTGCTTGATAACAACTTTCATCGTGGCTTTTTTGCCGGTTTCGACAATATCGCCTTCTTCCATGCTTTTGATATCGACATTGCGTTTGACCAGTTTGCCTTTGAGAATCTCCATCATCTGCTGAATCTGGAAATCGGACTCTGCGGTCACAGTAATATCAGCGTCGTTAAGCTCAAAGCTGGCGTCAACGCCTTTGAAGTCAAACCGGGTACCGACTTCGCGGCTGGCCTGGTCCACGGCATTGCGTACTTCGGGCAGTTCAACTTCGGATACAATATCAAACGATGGCATGGCCAAACCTCATTTCTGGAATCATCTGCAGACGGCGCAGACAGCGCCTGTCAATGCCGCCTATACTATCACCATGACCTTGACGGATAAACCAATACCACAGGTTGCCAACTGGCACATACTGGGCGCTGGTGCGATGGGATGCTTGTGGGCCTGCGCGCTGGCCAACCCCCTCCGGCAACCCGGGCACCCGGTTACCCAGGTCACTCTGTTATTGCGTGATCAGGCGACCCTGGCCGACTATCCTGGCCAGGTAAGGTCCAGCGACCTTGACCGCCCGCTGTCCATCCCTGCCATCGCCATCACCGGGCACCCTGGGCAGACACTGGTACAGATCGACAATCTGCTGGTCAGCACCAAGGCGCAGGACACGCTGGCAGCGGTTGCCAGCGTGGCATCGCAGCTGTCTTCCGGCGCCCGCATTGTGCTGCTGCAGAACGGCCTCAAGGTGCAACAGCAGCTGAGTCAGCGCTATGGCGCGGACCGGGTTTTCTGTCTATCCACCAGTCACGGCGCCTGGTTGCGGGCGCCTTTTGACGTGGTTCACGCCGGTAACGGTGAAGCCTGGCTGGGCCAGCTTGGACCAGGCGATGCGTCCAGCCGGGCGCGACTGCAATCGTTGCTGGCGCTGCTGCCGGCCCGAGAACTCAATATACAGACCGATGACAACATCACTGCCCGGCTGTGGCGCAAACTGGCCATCAACTGCGCGGTCAATGCCCTGACCGTTATTCATGACTGCCGCAACGGCGAGCTGCTGAACATGGCGCAGGCACGGCAGACTCTGGCCAGCCTGTGCACCGAGATCAGCACAGTGCTGCAGGCGATACCGGGGGCACCTGCCATGGTTGATCTGCAGGCGCAGGTCGATCGGGTATTGACGGTGACCGCCGACAATGTGTCGTCGACACTGCAGGACATCCGCCGCGGACGGCCAACCGAAATAGATCATCTAAATGGCTATCTTGGCGAACTGGCCAACCACCACCATATCCCCTGCCCGGTTAACGAGGCCGTCCTGCAGCAAATGCGTGTGATAGAATCCCGGGCTATTCGAGGCGACCCGCCAGCGCGCACCAGGTCCCCATCCACATAGCCGCAGCACAGGAGCATCGACCGGCAGTGAGCCCCATACGGCAATACGCGTTGCTGTCAGCACTGACAGTCTTGCTTGGCATCAGCACCGTGATTGCGCTGAGCAGCGGCAGTGTCTCAGTGCCCGTCAGCAGCGTATGGCAACAACTGGTGCATCCCACGCCGGGCATCGAGCAGCAGATCCTGTGGGAGCTTCGACTGCCCCGTGCCATGGCCGCCTTTGTCACCGGCGGCCTGTTGGCCCTGTCTGGCGTGATTATGCAGGTATTGCTGCGCAACCCGCTCGCTGACCCCTATATTCTCGGGATTTCCGGTGGTGCTGCCGTCGGTGCGCTGTGTGTCATTCTGCTGGGTGTTGCCAGTATCTGGATTACCCAGGCAGCATTTGCCGGCGCCCTGCTATCGGTGTTTGTGGTGTTCGGACTGGCTGGCAGACAACAATGGTCAGCCACCCGGCTGTTGCTGACCGGCGTGGTGGTCTCCGCCGGCTGGGGCGCTGTCATCAATGTCATGCTGACCACCAGCAACGGCAACAACGTGCAGAGTATGCTGTTCTGGCTGATGGGTGATCTCAGCCAGAGTCGCACGGGCAGCTGGCATTTTGTGCTGTTGCTGGCCGGCCTGTTGCTGATACTGAGCCAGGCCCGCGCACTCAATGCACTGGCTCGCGGCGAACTGATGGCTGCGGCACTGGGTGTCAATGTATCCCGCCTGAAACTGATACTGTACTTTACTGCCTCTATCCTGACGGCCACGGCAGTAACGGTCGCCGGTTCTGTCGGCTTTGTCGGCCTGGTCATTCCCCATATGCTGCGCCTGCTGGGCGCACGCGACCACCGCTGGCTGGTGCCGTGTTCGGTGCTGCTGGGAGGCAGCTTCCTGCTGCTCGCCGACAGCCTGGCACGCACCATCGTTGCCCCCCAACAACTGCCGGTCGGTGTGCTGACCGCGATGATCGGCGTACCTGCCTTTCTGTTTATTCTGCATCGGGGAGCACGCTCAGCATGATGCCGCCCATTGTCCAGACCCGGCAATTGCAACTGCGCATGGGTGACCGTACGTTGTGCGATCGACTTGACCTGTCCGTGCTGGCAGGTCAGCGCCTGGCGGTGCTGGGCCAAAACGGCAGTGGCAAAACTACCCTGCTGCATGCCTTGCTGAAACTGGGCCCGGTTGATGAAAGCCGCATCGAGATCGAAGGGCGCCTGCTGTCAACCTGGCCGCGGGCTGAACTGGCACGGCGGGTCGGCATACTGTTTCAGGACAATCGTGATGACATGCCGGCCTCCGTGTACGAAACCGTCATGCTGGGCCGCCTGCCACACCTGCCGGCCTGGCGCTGGGAAAGACCGGAGGACTATGCCCTGGCTGACCAGGCGTTAAAAACCGTCGGACTGGAACACCTGGCACGACGTGATGTCGGCAGCCTGTCAGGCGGCGAGCGTCAGCGACTGGCCATCGCCAGCCTGTTGACCCAGGCACCCAGGCTTTACCTGCTCGACGAACCCAGCAATCATCTGGACATCTCATTCCAGATAAAAACCCTGGCCCTGTTGACAGATACAGTCAAACGCGACAACAGCGCACTGATCATGGCCACCCACGATATTAATCTGGCGGCACGATTTTGCGATCACATTCTGCTGCTGTACGGGGATGGCTCTTACACCCTGGGCGCTCAGGCGGACGTTCTTACTGACGAAAAGCTGAGCAAGGCCTACGGTTGCGACATTCGCCATGTCAGCACTGACGCCGGACAATTCTACTTCCCGGCGGCCTGAACAGGGCTGACTGTTAATGATCGGATTCGACACTGCCGCAATTGATAAAGTCGTGGCGGTAGTTTACTCTGCATATCGACACAGACTAAAAAATCATTTTAATTTCAATTTATTACAAAACATTACAGTTGTAACACTAAGGAAACCAAACATGAAAAAGACATGTCTCTCCGCATTGTTCTCGGTGCTGACCGTTGTTGGTCTGGCTGCTGCCCCTGCGATGGCGCAGGATGACGTGCGACTGAACCGAAGCATTCAGACCCTGGAAAACGGCGACCCGGTATTCGGGTTGTTTACCGGCAACTTTTCTCTGGCCAACGCGCGCGGCCTGGCTCGTTCAGGTCTGGATTATATCCTCATTGATATGGAACATACCGCGCACGATATGGAAACCTTGCAGGCGTTTTTGCTGGGCCTGACAGATAAGGCCGCCGTTGCCAGACAGGGCCACGCGCAAATGCGCACGACGCCCATCGTTCGTATTCCTGCCAATGGCCGCAATGATCCGGAGTGGCTGGTCAAGCAGGTCCTCGACCTGGGTGCCTTCGGCGTCATGTTCCCCTATGTCGAAACTGCCGAGGAAGCCGAGCGCGCCGTACGCGCCATGCGTTATCCGCAGCCGCGTGGTTCTGCCATTGCTGAACCGCAGGGCATGCGCGGCGCTTCGCCAGGGGTTTCTGCCTGGTACTGGGGCGTCGCAGACTACGTGCAACGCGCCGATACCTGGCCACTGAACGAGCGCGGTGAACTGATCTCCTTTATCCAGATCGAATCCGCCAAGGGTGTCGAGAATGCCGAAGCCATCATACAGGTGCCTGGCGTGAGCGCCATTTTTGTCGGCCCGGCTGATCTGGGTATGTCCATGGGACTGCCCAGCGGCCACCCGGAAGTACAGGCAGCCATTGATAGCGTCCTGCAGTTGTGCCTGCAGTACGACGTACCCTGCGGCATCACGACCAATGCTGGCGATGTTGAGGCACGTCTGGAACAGGGTTTCCTGATGCCAACCGTTGGCTATTGGGGCGACGCGGGCATTGCCGGTGGTACTGCCGAGACATTGCGAATCGCTCGTGAAGCGTCGGGTCGCACTGACTGACAGGCAAAAAAAAGGCCGGGGTGCAGTTGCTGCATCCCGGCCTTTTTTGTGCCTGTGATTTACATCATCAACAGTCGTATATCAGACAGAATCTCTGCCAGGCGGGTGACAAACAAGCCTGCATCAACGCCATTCACTGCGCGGTGGTCATAACACAGCACAAATGGCAGCATCTGGCGCGGCACAAATTCATTATTGATATACACCGGTTTGACCTGGGTCTTGGATATGCCAAGAATACCGACTTCCGGGGCGTTAACAATAGGTGTAAACGACGTGCCGCCAATGGCACCGAGACTGGAGATGGTAAAGCAGGCACCCTGCATGTCTTCCTTGCTCAGTCGACGATTCTTGGCCTTGTCCGTCATCTCGGTCAGTTCCGCAGCAATCTGCCAGATATTCTTCTGATCAACATTACGGATGACCGGTACCACCAGCCCTGCTTCGGTCGCCACGGCAACGCCGATATGAATGTACTTTTTTTGAATCAGTACTTCACCGGAAGAATGCAATGAGACATTGAACTGCTTGTATTCATCCAGCACTTTGGCACAGGCTTTCAGCATGAACGGCAGTGGCGTCAGCTTGACACCGCGCTTGTCCGATTCCTTGCGCTGCGCATTGCGGAATTCTTCCAGCCCGGTCACATCTGCTTCGTTGAACTGAGCCACAGCCGGCACGTTGAGCCAGTTGCGGTGCATATTGGCAGCCGTCACCTTATGCAGTTTGCTCATCGGCCGCTCTTCGACTTCACCGAACTGGCTGAAATCAACATCAGGGATTGCCGGGATACCGGCGCCACTGCCAGCACCCGCCGTGGCAGGACCCTGCAGCCGGGACTTGACAAAATTCTGCACGTCTTCTTTCTGCACGCGCCCTTTGTTGCCTGAACCATCGACCAGAGTCAGGTCCACGCCCAGCTCGCGCGCCAGTTTGCGAACCGCCGGGCCCGCATAGACCTTGCTGTCGCTACGAGATGCTGCGGTTTCAGCAAATTCGGCCTGCTTTTTGGCCAGCCGTTTGTCGTCGAGTTTGGCAGACGCTGAGTCAGTTTCGCTGGCAGCCTCGGACTTGTCAGTTTTCTCTGCCTTGTCGCTTTTTTCTGCTTTTTGCGCAGCGCCACCTGTCGATGATGTGACTTCCATTTCCAGCACCGGTGAATCCTTTGACACCTTGTCGCCGACCTTGATCTTCAGCGACTTGACGATGCCCGAGGCCGGCGATGGCACGTCCATCGCCGCCTTGTCGGATTCCAGCGTGATCAGTGCATCTTCAGCGTTGACCTCATCGCCTTCCTTGACATGAATCTCAATGACTTCAACATCACTGTCGCCACCAATATCCGGCACCCGGATCAGCTCCACTGATTTCTCCGCAGGTTTGTCGGCTTCCTTACCGGACTCTTTCACTGACTCTTGCCCGGAATCCTGTTGCGGTTTCTCGGCCTTGGTGTCGCTCTTGGGCGCGGCTTTTTGGTCAGCCTGCTTGTCCGAGTCGTTTTCTGCTTTGGCGTCGCCTTCAACTTCCATGCTGAAAATCTCGTCGCCCTTGTTCACCTCATCGCCCACTTTGACAATGATCTTTTTGATCACGCCGCTGCGCGGTGACGGAATTTCCATGGCGGCCTTGTCACTTTCCAATACCAGCAGGGAATCATTCTCCTGCACACTATCGCCTTCCTTGACCAGGATTTCGATAACTTCAACGTCTTTGGTATCCCCCAAATCGGGTACTTTTATACTTTCTACAGGCACCTTGCATGCTCCTGAACTGTAATTCGTTCCAGTTGTTGTTGTGTGTTAAACCGTCAGCGGATTGGGCTTGTCCGGATCTATCCCCATTTCCTTGATCGCCTTGGTAATCACATCAGCACTGACAACTCCTTTGGCGGCCAGTTCGGTGAGCGCGGCCACCACAATATAACCACGATCCACCTCGAAAAAGCGACGCAACTGCTGACGTGTGTCACTGCGACCGAAACCGTCGGTACCCAGCACACGGTAGGCAGCCGGCACATATTCACGAACCTGATCGGCATAGATGCGCATGTAGTCCGTGGCGGCGATAACCGGGCCTTCCTGGTCTTCCAGCGACTTGGTGACAAAAGGCACTTTTGCTTTCTTGCCCGGATGCAGCATGTTCCAGCGGCTGACATCCATGCCATCACGACGCAGCTCATTGAAACTGGTCACGCTCCACACATCCACAATCACCTTGTAGCGTTCACGCAGGATTGTTGCCGCTTCGCGTACCTCACGCAGGATGGTGCCACATCCCAGCAGCCGCACATGCTGATCGCTGAGCGCCTTGCCGGAAACCTTGTACTCCTTGGCGGTACCGTCTTCCAACAGATACATGCCCTTGAGAATACCTTTCTCCACACCTTTTGGCATTTCCGGGTGTGTGTAGTTTTCGTTCATGGTGGTGATGTAGTAATACACCGACTCCTTGTCCTGGTACATGCGACGCAGGCCGTCATTGATGATCACCGCCAGTTCATAGGAGTAGGTCGGATCATAGGTCACACAGTTGGGGATGGTCGACGCCAGCAGGTGGCTGTGACCATCCTGGTGCTGCAAGCCTTCGCCGTTGAGTGTGGTACGACCAGCCGTGGCACCGATCAGGAATCCGCGCGCCTGGCTGTCTCCTGCAGCCCACGCCAGATCGCCGATTCGCTGGAAACCAAACATGGAATAGTAGATGTAGAACGGAATCAGCGGGAAATCATTAACGCTGTATGACGTTGCCGCCGCCAGCCAGGATGAGAACGCGCCCGCTTCGCTGATGCCCTCTTCCAGCATCTGGCCGGTCTTGTCTTCACGATAATACATGACCTGGTTGGAATCAGCAGGATCGTACAGCTGCCCTACGGATGAGTAGATACCCAACTGCCGGAACATGCCCTCCATACCAAACGTACGTGCCTCATCCGGCACAATCGGCACGATCCGGTGACCGATCTCCTTGTCCTTGCACAATGTATTCAGAATGCGCACAAAGGCCATGGTTGTGGATATTTCCCGATCGCCGGTACCCTTGAGCTGTGCATCAAAGGCGCTGATATCCGGTGTTGGCAGAGAGTAGCTTTGCGCCCGGCGCTGCGGCACTGCGCCACCCAGCGCTTCGCGCATCTTGCGCATGTAGCGCATTTCCAGACTGTCCTCAGCCGGGCGGTAATACGGTACCGATTCCAGTTGGTCATCGGGAATTGGAATATTAAACCGATCACGGAATCCCTTGAGCCCTTCAATGTTCAGCTTCTTGGTCTGGTGTGAGGCATTCTGTGCTTCGGCACCGGCACCAAACGCATAACCTTTGACCGTTTTGGCCAGAATCACCGTGGGCTTGCCCTTGGTATTCATCGCCTCAGCGTAAGCCGCATACATCTTGAACGGATCGTGGCCGCCGCGGTTCAACGCCATGATGTCGTCGTCCGACAGGTGCTCAACCATTTTCAGCAGCTCAGGGCTCTTGCCGAAGAAGTGCTCACGGGTATAGGCGCCACCGCGCCCCCAGTAGTTCTGGTACTCACCGTCCACAACTTCATCCATACGTGCCTGCAGCAGTCCGTCTTTGTCATTGGCCAGCAGGGTGTCCCAGTGACGACCCCAGATGACCTTGATCACGTTCCAGCCAGCGCCACGGAAGATGCCTTCCAGCTCCTGGATGATCTTGCCATTACCACGTACCGGCCCGTCGAGACGCTGCAGGTTACAGTTGATGACAAAAATCAGGTTATCGAGTTTTTCACGACCCGCCTTGCCGATGGCACCCAGCGATTCCGGCTCGTCCATCTCGCCGTCACCCAGGAATGCCCAGACCTTGCGATCGCCCTGATCCAGCAATTCGCGGCTGGACAGGTATTTCATCACGTGTGCCTGGTAGATGGCCTGCAGCGGTCCCAGACCCATGGAAACGGTCGGGAACTGCCAGTAGTCCGGCATCAACCAGGGATGCGGGTAAGACGACAGACCGTCGCCGTTGACTTCACGGCGGAACTTGTCGAGCTGGTCTTCAGTAATACGACCTTCCAGATAGGAGCGTGCGTAGATACCCGGCGCGGAGTGGCCCTGAAAGTAGATCAGATCGCCGCCATGATTCTCTGTTGGCCCACGGAAAAAGTAGTTGAACGCAACGTCGTACAGGGTTGCCGACGATGAGAAGGTGGAAATGTGCCCACCCAACTCGGAATTGTCCAGGTTGGCACGCATCACCATGGCCAGCGCATTCCAGCGGATAAAACCGCGGATCTGGCGCTCCATGAACATGTCACCCGGCATGCGATCCTCTTCCTGCGGCGGAATGGTATTGCGGTACGGCGTTGTTATCGCCGACGCTGATACCTGTAACGTTTGCCGCGAGGCCTTGTCCGACAGGCGGCCAAGCAGATAATTGGCGCGATCGGCGCCTTCGTGGTCAATTACGGAACCCAGCGCCTCAAGCCATTCTTCGGTTTCGGTGGGGTTATAGTCTTCCTGATGATCGGTCATAAGCGTCAATTCTGTTTTGTTGGTTTTGAATATGTAGCGGTTACATATGTGACAAGCTGTCGTCGAGTGTGGCAGAAACCCATTCACACGACAATATTTGTAATTAAATTACATGACAAGCTAAATAATACCTTCCAGGGGCCCGCATTTCAAGCCCCCATAGTAATTCTTGTAGTTAAACTACAAGAATTATCAGAGCCACAGCAATGACCCAGACGATCTGACTGCGCAACACCAGATCACGCAACGCTTCCAGACGCCATACGGCCTGCACGCTGTATTCCGCATCGCCAATGGCCGTATCCGGCTTGCCAATTGCCGAGACCGCACAGTCATTGAGCAATGCCACATTGTGGCCTGGCTGCAGATTATCGAACAGGCGCTCGCGTAAACGCTGGAATGCAGCAACAAAATCGCCAGCCAGGGCAAATGCCAGTGCCAGCAATCGTGCTGGCACCCATTCAGCCGTTGACAGCACGCGCTGCCAGGCGCGAACGTCGGCCCTGTCTTCCATCAGCACATCGGCATTGAGCATCTGTTGCAACAGAAAGTAGAAAAGCGCCCCCAACGGACCCAGCACGATATACCAGAACAGCATCGCAAACAGTCGGCGCAGGCTGACTGTCACCACATATTCGAGAAATTGCTGGTGCATGACCGTGTAGTCATCCACGCGTGTATGAAAAGCATCGGGTGCCTGTTCCGCTGCCTCCAGGTAAGCAACCTCATAGCTGCCCAGACGCCAGCAGGCGAGATAATTCTCAATTAACACCACCAGGTTAAACCGGGTCAGACAGTAGGTCACGATCAGTACGTGCAGGCCGAACGACAGCAGCCCAAACAGACGCTCCTCAGCCAGCCACAGCAGAAGCGCTGGCGGAACAATCGGCAACAGCAAAGCCAGCAGCGGCAGGGTACCGGACCAGTGACGCATAAACGCCGGCAGTCGATGGGCATGGCTTATCAGCCAGGCCTGCCACGCGTCAAACCAGCCGTCGACCGGCAGCCGGCGCTCGCGTCGCCAGTAATGGTTAATCAACAGGCAGGTGATCACGGTCAGAAAAATCATGATAGGGCCTCTTTGTAGCGGCGCCAGTCGAAACAGGGGCCGGGATCGGTCTTACGGCCCGGAGCAATATCGCTGTGCCCAACGATATGTTCCGAAGTGATCGCAGGGTACACATCCTGAAGATGACGGGTTAGTGCAATCAGGCATTGATACTGCGCATCGGTAAACGGTTGATCGTCACAGCCTTCCAACTCAATGCCAATGGAGAAATCATTACATTGTTGCCGCCCGGAGAAACAGGACTGACCGGCATGCCAGGCTTTCTTGTCGAATGCCACATACTGAGTGAGTTGCCCTTGGCGGTCAATCAGCGCATGTGCGGACACGCGCAAATCAACAATGTCGCGGAAATATGGATGCGCCGACGGATCCAGCTGATTACAGAACAGATCATCAATCCAGCAACCGCCGAATTCTCCGGGCGGCAGGCTGATGTTATGGATGACCAGAACATCAATGGCGGTGCCTGCGGGCCGCTCGCTAAAATTCGGCGATGCCACATGCCTGGCTGCTGGCAAATCCTTGTGCCGGCCGTTGTCCGTACTCTTGTACAACCAGTGGTCCCGAATCAAGCAGGTAACCTCATTGTTATGCTAAAGTCAGCACTGAGTATAGCACTGAAGCCAAAGCCTATGAGCGAGAACCGTGAGCAAAAGCCGGGCCGTCATGCCGGCCTGGGAATGCTGATTATCAGTTTTGCACTCGGTCTCGGTCTGCTGACGCTGTTTTTTGACGACATGCTGGAGCGACAGTTTAATCCCAATCAGCGCCCGAACACGCAGGCCCTGCAGAACGGTGGTTTTGAACTGGCACTGCAACGCAATCGCCAGGGTCACTACGTGATGAGTGGCGACATCAGTGAAGAGCCGGCGACCTTCCTGCTGGACACCGGTGCCACCGATGTGGTGATCCCGGCCGAGCTTGCCAACCGCGCCGGCCTGCAGCCCGGGCAGGCAATGCGGGCAATGACTGCCAACGGCCCGGTGACAGTTTACACCACTACTATCCCGATACTTCATCTCGGCGACATCACGCTGTATGATGTGCGCGCCAGCATCAACCCGGCCATGCAAGGTGATACAGTGCTGCTGGGCATGAGCGCTCTGCGCCATGTCGAGTTCAGCCAGCGAGCCGACACCCTGACGTTACGCATGGTGCCTTAAACAATTGCGCCTTAAACAACTGCCGCCCAGCACCGGACCGGCCACCGGACAGATGCGCCATCGCCAACAGTGAATGCCACCATGAGAAAAATCCCAACTATCCCCGTTGACCTGCCGCAAATCGTCAGTCTGGCCCTGGCCGAAGACATCGGCGACGGCGACATTACTGCCACACTGATAGCCGCTGACGCTACTGCCCATGCCAGTATTGTCTGCCGGGAGGACGCCGTGCTGTGTGGCATTCCGTGGGCAGAAGAGGTCATCCGCCAGCTGGATGCCGGCGCTGTGACGCTGGACTGGCTGCTACCGGAGGGCAGTGACATTGCGGCCAATCAGACTATCGCCCGTTTTGCCGGACCCGCCAGAACCCTGCTCAGCGCCGAACGCTGCATGCTCAATTTTCTGCAGACGCTGTCTGGCACGGCAACCCTGAGCCGCGCGTATGCCCGCCTGGTAGCGCACACCGGGTGCCAGTTGCTGGACACCCGGAAAACCATTCCCGGATTGCGGACTGCGCAAAAATACGCGGTCGCGGTGGGTGGCTGTGGCAATCATCGCATGGGCCTCTATGACGCCTTTCTGATCAAGGAGAACCATATCAGTGCCTGTGGTTCCATCACCCACGCCGTCGACAACGCCCGCAGCCTGGCACCCGGCAAAGCTGTCGAGGTGGAAGTGGAATCGTTTGCCGAGTTGGATGAAGCACTTACCGCAGGTGCCGATATCATCATGCTAGACAATTTCAGCATTGCCGAGATGCGCGAAGCTGTGCAGCGAAACCATACCCGCGGAGACGGGCGCAGTCGCCTGGAGGCTTCCGGTGGCATTACCAGAGAGCGGCTGGCAGAAGTCGCGGAAACCGGCGTTGATTACATATCAATCGGCGCGCTGACCAAGGATCTAAAAGCCATCGACTTGTCCATGCGCTTTGACCGCCTGCAGTAGCCGGTCAGGCAGACATAAAAAAGGCGAGCACCTGGCTCGCCTTTTTTGTGTCTGCAATTGTGTTCACCCGTTGCCCGGGCAACAAACCGCTTCAGTCTTTCGGTGGCACAATATTGACTGTGTGCATGGTGCCACTGGCGTAATCCAGTGGGGCATCGCCAGCGGGATAACCCGTCAGCTGCAGGATATGCGCGAGAATGGCTTCATATTCCGCATCCATCAGCGAGCCGGGCATATCGGCGGGCATGGTGACCAGAATTTCTTCAAACAGGTAAGCCAGCGGCTGATTGTTGCGATTGGACAGGGTGCCACGGTAAAAATCAGCATTGTGGCATGCCGAGCAGCGCTGCTCGAACAGTGGCTGGCCGGTCTCGGCCTGCTCTGCTGTGTACACACCATCTTCAATGGTTTTTGGCTGAGCCGCTACACCGCAAGCCATAACGACAGACACTGCCGCGGACATCATGGATAATCTGAACTTGTTCATACACTTTCACTCCGACACCCACTGGCGTCCACAACTGTTAATCAGATACTGCTTACAGGCCTACTGGCAATCAACGCTGTCAGGATAAAACCAACCGCCTTAATGCTGCCTTAACGGTATCTGCATCTGTTCAAGTGGCGCTAATGTATCAAAAAACATCAACACAAACCACTGGCCAGACATCCAGAGCCGGTATCTTCCGACCAGATAACCGATCCGCCGCTGACCTGACCGTTGAGGACATAGGTGTCCGTGGCAGAGATCCCGGCATAGGCACCCGTGGGCGTCACCGTCACCTGAAAGACATCATCGGTCAGCGCGATCACGACTGAATCGACTTCGGCCGAGGCCGACCATCCCGGCTGGGCGGCGATCGCATCGCAGCTGCCGATGCCACGCGACTGTACGCACAGGTCCACTGCGGTCCTGGCTGGCGTTGCCGCCGCAACCAGTTCCGCAAATTTGGCTCTGGCCGCGTAACCCTGGTAGGCCGGCAACGCTACTGAAGCCAGTATGCCGATGATGGCGACGACCATCATCAGTTCAATCAGTGTAAACCCCTTGTTGTTCGCCGGAACCGGCAGCGGTCTGTCAGTCATCATGCGTCCTCCCTAGACCTGTGGCGGGCATCCTGCCCGATTGGTTGAGTCAGGCGGCCAGGCGCCGCCTCGCACACAAGGCGATACGTCCCCTCTGCGCCTGGCATCGTGCTCTCTGAGTATATAGCAGACCTTAGCCACAGCTGCTATATAACTCCCACAGACAAAACGGGAGTCGGATATATGTTGCCTCAGGGACTGGCAAGAACCCTGGTCGAATCAGGACTGCTGCTGGCAGAGCAGGCAGAGTCGGCATTGGTGATGGCACAGCAGGAAAGTATTCCGTTTGTCACCTTGCTGATCCGGCAGGGCATCACCGACAGCCAGCTTCTGGCCGCAGCCATTGCCAGAAGCTTCGGTTACCCGTTGCTGGACCTGGACGTGGTCGATCCCGGCGCCAGTCCGCGCGACATTCTCGATCGCGACTTTCTGCAAAAGCACCGTATTCTGCCACTGTCTGCGCAATCGCCGGTGTCGCCCGCAGCGCCGGACTCGCCCCTGATCATCGTATTCGCTGACCCGGTCAGCCTGCAGGCCCTGGACGACATCCGCATCCACACAGGACGCCCGGTAGAAGCTGTGGTGACCGACGGCGCCAGACTCTGGTGCCTGCTCGATCGCCTGCTGACGGAAACAGCGACAGATGCTACACCCGACCCGATATCAATCGACAATGCCCTCAATGCGATCAATGCCGACGACGCCCGTCGGGCAGATGATGGCGCTATGGCTGACACCGAACTGGCCGGCGCGGGCAACAAGGCTGATGACGCACCCCTGGTGCGTTTTGTCGACAACATCCTTCGTGATGCCATGCGCTCACAGGCATCAGACATCCACATCGAACCGTTCGAAGCATTTGTTCGCATCCGCTGCCGCATTGACGGCTGTCTGCGCGAGATCAGTCGCCCACCGGCGACGCTGGCACCGCGCATCATCTCCCGCATCAAGGTCATGGCAGACATGGATATCAGTGAACGGCGCCTGCCACAGGATGGCCGAATGCGAATGACCGCAGGCACACATGACGGTCGTGCCACCGGGCATCAGCACATTGATTTCCGGGTCAGCAGCATGCCCACACTGTGGGGTGAAAAGGTCGTTCTGCGACTGCTGGACAGTGCCGTCACCCGCAAAACGCTCAACGACCTGGGATATACGCAGCACCAGTACACACTGTATCGCCAGGCACTGCACAAGAACCAGGGTCTTATCCTGATAACCGGCCCCACCGGCAGCGGCAAAACGGTCTCTCTGTATGCCGGCCTGGGCCTGCTTAACACCATGGAGAAGAATATCTCGACGGTGGAAGACCCGATAGAAATGCAGATTCCGGGCATCAACCAACTGGCGGTCAACAAACGCACCGGCCTTGATTTTGCATCGGCCCTGAAGGCTTTCATGCGGCAGGATCCGGACGTCATCATGGTGGGCGAAATAAGGGACAGGGAAACCGCCGACATTGCTATCAAGGCCGCCCAGACCGGCCACCTGGTATTGTCTACCCTGCACACCAACAGCGCCGCTGACAGCATTACCCGCCTGCTGAACATGGGCGTTCCGGCCTACAATCTGTGTGGTTCACTCAGCCTGATCATTGCCCAACGACTGGTCCGCCGCCTGTGCACATTCTGCAAAGTGACTGCCAATGTCAGTGACAGCCACTTGCGGGCAGCGGGCATGACGGCCGAACAGGCAGCACAGGCGCGGGTCTGCCTGCCGGCCGGCTGCAATCGTTGCCATCACGGATATCGTGGCCGGGTCTGCATTGCCGAAGTTCTGCCCGTGACCGCAGCCATCAGCGCGCTGGTATTGGACGGCGGCAGCGCCAGTGACATCGCTCAGGCCGCCGCTGCCGGGGGTCTGCTGTCCTTGCGTGACTCGGCGCTGGCCAGGGTGGCCGCCGGCGATATCTCGCTCGCCGATGCCGACAGGCTGATACTGTGAATCGCCCCGATCCGGGGTACCATTGGCGTGGCATTGATCGCCAGGGTAAGCGTCAGCAGGGCCACATGCAGGCTGCCAGTGCGGCACAGGTCCGCCTGACCCTGCATCAGCAGGGAATTCGCGCGACCCGGGTGTACCCGGCCAGATCACCGTCACGGGCCAGAATACCCTGGCAATGGGGGTCGGCTTCAGGCATCCGCACACAGGATCTGAGCCTGATCACGCAGCAGACAGCCAACATGATCAAGGCCGGATTGCCTCTGCTGCAGGCCCTCAGTATCGTCGCCGCTGGCAGCGAGCAGCCACGCGTTCGGCAACTGCTGTTGGCATTGCATGATCGGGTAGCCACCGGCGGCAGATTCAGCGAAGCACTCGCCGAACACCCACAATATTTTGACCGACTGTTCATCAGTCTGATCAGTGTCGGCGAACAGACCGGCACCGTGGATACCGCCCTGGAGCGCATTGCTATCGGCCAGCAACGGGATGCAAGCATCATCAGCCAGGTGAAAAAGGCTCTGAGTTACCCTCTGGCAGTGCTGGTAACCGCCATGGCAGTTACCGCCGTCCTGTTGGTCAAAGTGGTCCCCCAGTTTGCTGCCACTTTTGCTGACCTGGGGGCACCGCTGCCGGCGCTGACACAAACGGTCCTGAATCTGTCTGACCTGGTCATCCGCTACGGGTGGCTGGGGCTGGCGCTATTGGTGGGCGCCCTGCTGTGCTGTTGCCATGCCATTCGGAGTAAACCTGGCGCCCGCCTGATATTCCATCAGCTGTTGCTGCGCTTGCCGGTGCTTGGCGTCGTGGTGCGCAATGCAGCCCTGGCACGCATCTGTCGGACGCTGTCGACGACGCTGGCGGCAGGACTCACTGTCATCGAAGCACTGCGTTTGAGCGCTGCCGCTGCTGGCAATCTGCCTTTCCGGAAAGTCTGCCTCGACATTCTGGCAGATGTGGAACAGGGGCAATCCCTGGGTTTCTCCATTCGCAAGACTGCGGCATTTCCGGTTATGATTACGCAGCTGACCCATGTCGGTGAGGAGTCCGGCACGCTTGACACCATGCTGGCACGTTGCGCTGATCATTACGAACATAGCGTCAATGACCTGCTCGATGGACTCACCGGCTTGCTGGAACCACTGATCATGGCTGCTCTTGGCGTACTGGTGGGCGGACTGATGGTCGCCATGTATCTGCCGATATTTCGTCTGGGTGGGGCTCTCTAGCACCACTCTGAGGCATCAACGGCTACAACAACAGGAATACTCGATGGCCACACTCGTGGAACTGATGCAAGGATCAATGCCGCTGACGATCGCGCTGGCAGCATTGCTGGGCCTGCTGGTGGGCAGCTTTCTGAATGTTGTTATCTATCGCCTGCCATTGATGCTGCAACGCGAATGGCGCAGCCAGTGCCTCGAATACCTGCAGGTCGATGCAAAAAAGACCAAAATTGCCGAGCCTGCCGCCGGACACAAGACCTTCAATCTGCTGAAACCGGACTCACATTGTCCGGTCTGTCACAAGCCGGTCAGACCCTGGCAGAACATCCCGGTGATCAGTTATCTGTTGTTGCGCGGGCGCTGCAGTCAATGTCAGACAACCATCCATTGGCGATACCCGGTAGTGGAAATTGTCACAGCAGTGCTGTCAGCGCTGGTGGCATGGCATTTCGGCGCGAACTGGGCCGCCCTGGCGGCACTGGTATTTACCTGGTGTCTGATCAGCCTGACGGTCATAGATATCGACCATCAGCTGCTGCCCGACAATATTACCCTGCCGCTGTTGTGGCTGGGCCTGATACTCAGCGTCACCGGACATGGCACGGGCGTATCTCCGGCTGATGCCCTGATCGGCGCCAGCGCTGGTTACCTGAGTCTGTGGAGCATTTACTGGATATTCAAGCTACTGACTGGCCGTGAAGGCATGGGCTACGGTGATTTCAAACTGCTGGCGGCAATCGGCGCTTGGCTGGGCTGGCAGCAACTGCTGACGGTGGTCATTCTGTCGTCACTGGCCGGCGCCGTCATCGGTATCACGCTGGCCGTGATTGCCGGGCGTGACAAGAATATACCCATGTCATTCGGTCCCTACCTGGCCATCGCCGGGTTTGCCGCACTGATATGGGGGGATGCCATCAGCAATACCTACGTCTCCATGCTGGTAATGCGACCGTGAGCGGGCATCAGGCATTGGTCATTGGCATCACCGGCGGCATAGGCAGCGGTAAAACTGCCGCCACCGATGCCTTTGCGGCACTGGGCATCACCGTTGTCGACGCCGATCTGGTCGCACGCGATGTGGTAAAACCCGGTCAGCCGGCGCTGTCAGCCATCGCGACACATTTTGGTGACCACATTCTGCTGGCCGATGGCAACCTTGATCGCAAAGCCCTGCGCGAGATCATTTTCCGTCAGCCAGTTGCAAAGCAGTGGCTGGAAGCCTTGTTGCACCCATTGATACGCGAGGAAATAAAGTCGCAACTACGGCACAGCGGCTCAGCATATACCCTGCTGTCCTCACCCCTGTTACTGGAAACCGATCAGCAGACTTTGTGCCACCGGGTACTGGTCATTGATGCACCCGAGAGCCTGCAACTGTCGCGCACCATGACCCGCGACAGCAGCAGCGCCGAAACCATCAAGGCCATCATGGCCAGCCAGATGGGACGCCAGCAGCGACTGGCGAAGGCAGACGATATCATTGTCAACGATGGTGATCTTAGCGCGTTGCACGATGCCGTGCAGGCCATGCATGAAACCTATCTTGAATTGAGTTCTGAAAAAGCGACATGACCTTTATGAATGATCGAGTACTTAAAGTGAATTGCCCGACCTGCAAGGAAATTGTGATCTGGAACGACAGCAATGCATTCCGGCCATTCTGTTCTGAACGCTGCAAGCTCATTGATTTTGGCGAATGGGCCAGTGAACGGCACAGCATCGCCGGTGATCCGGTCGATCCGGAAGAATACCCGCAGATCAGTGGTGGCCGTCAGTCCGATGACTGAGCAACAGACAGGCAAACGTATCCATGTCGCTGTCGGTGTGATTCTCGACGCTCGTGGCCAGGTGCTGGTTGCCAGGCGCGCCGAACAGCAACACCTGGGCGGCCTTTGGGAATTCCCCGGGGGCAAACTGGAACCCGGTGAGAATGTGCAACAGGCGCTTTATCGTGAGCTCAAGGAAGAGTTGGCCATCGAGGTGCAACAGTCACACCCGTTGTGCCGCATCGAGCACAATTATCCTGGCAAGTCGGTGCTGCTGGATGTGTGGATCGTGGACAGATTTAGTGGCGAACCCACCGGTGTTGAACAACAACCGTTGCGCTGGCTGACCACGGCGCAACTTGACCCGGCGCAATTCCCGCCTGCCAACCGGCTGATCATCCGCCGCCTGCAGTTACGCGACCGGATTGCCATCATCAACGTCCCGGATAGCTCGGCAGATGCATTGCAGCTGCCGGGCGACGCACTGGTCAGGCTCCGCTGTCAGCACAAGGGCCAGTACAGTGACTATCTGACTGCCGCACAATCGACCCTGTCGGCGCTGTCCGGCGTCACCGCCGGCGTCATGATTGATCTGTCAACAACGCAGATCGCGGGTGACGGGCTGATTCACCAGGCGCTGTGTGATCTTGCGGGCCTCAAAGGCCTGCATGCACACAGCGGACTGCTACATACCTTGACCACCCGGCCGGTGCCTGAACACCTGTTGTTTGGCGTTTCCTGTCATACCGGCGAGGACCTGGCACAGGCGCAGACACTCGACGCCGACTACGCCCTGCTCTCCCCGGTGCTGGCCACTGCCAGCCATCCCGATGACCTGCCACTGGGTTGGGACAGATTTGCAACGCTGGCGGCCGCCAGCTCGGTGCCGGTGTATGCCCTGGGTGGTATGACCGCGCCCGACCTGGCGATTGCCAGGGCCAGAGGTGGCAGAGGCATTGCCGGCATCAGCCTGTTCAGCTCCGGTAGGACGCGTTGATTCTCACATATTCCTCAGACAGATCAGCAGTCCACACCTGCTCATTGACATCGCCACGGGCAAGCTCCACCCGCAGACAGATATCTTCCTGATTCATCACCGCCTGACCCATTGCTTCGCGGTAATCCGGCGCCAGACCACCCTTTTTGACAATACACACATCATCCAGATACAGGTCGATGCGTGACACATCCAGATCGGCAACACCGGCGCGGCCCACTGCCGCCAGAATCCGGCCCCAGTTCGGATCGGATGCCGACAATGCGGTCTTCACCAGCGGCGATTCGGCTATCGCATACGCTACCTGCAGACACTCAGTGGTATTGGCACCACCACGCACATCAACAGTAACGAATTTTTTAGCGCCCTCCGCATCGCGAATGATCAGCTTGGCAAGGTCCAGTATCAACTCATGCAAGGCCCTGCTGAACGCATCGAACAGCCCTGCATCCGATCGGTCGACCTTGATACCACTTTTACCCGTGGCACTGAGCACACAACAGTCATTGGTGGAGGTATCGCCATCCACGGTAATCCGGTTGAATGACTGCTCAACCGCGGACATCAACAGGTCCTGCAGCAGGTCCTGTTCGATATCCGCATCAGTGCCTATAAAAGCCAGCATGGTTGCCATGTTCGGTTTGATCATGCCGGCACCCTTGGTAATGCCGGTGATGGTAATAAATTCACCGTTGTGGGTAACGATCGCAGACACTGCTTTGGGCCGGGTGTCGGTGGTCATGATACCTTTGGCTGCTACCAGCCACTGGTCATTCTGCAAGGCAGCCAGCGCAGCAGGCGCCGCCGCTGCGATCTTCTCCGCCGGCAAGCGCTCGCCAATCACACCGGTAGAGAATGGCAATACCTGCGCCAAATCAATCTCTGCTGCGTCTGCCAGGGCCTGACAGCAATGCAATGCGTCGGTCATTCCCTGCGCACCGGTCCCGGCATTGGCATTGCCGGTATTGATCAGCAGATAACGCACATCACCCGCCGTGGCAGTCAGGTGTTTGCGCGCCAGTACTACAGGGGCAGCACAAAATGCATTGCGAGTGAACACACCTGCTGTACGGGTACCCGGTGCCAACTCAAACAGCACCAGATCGAGTCGATTCTGGTAACGCACACCGGCGCTGACCGCTGCCATCCTGATACCCGATACCGGCACCAACGTTCCTGTTTCCGCTTTTCCTGTTGCCATATTCTTACCCAACCTGTTGATCAGCTTAATCGCCCGTGACAATGCTTGAATTTTTTGCCGGAACCACAATGGCAGGGATCGTTGCGTCCCAATTTGGGCTCCTCGCGGACAAAGGGTGCGCCATTGTCCTGTGCACTTGCACTGCCCTCTGCCGCACTGCTGGCGCCCTCTGACTGCATGGCCGAGGCCTCGGCGTGTTGAAACTTGATTTTTTCCCTGGCTCGCTCCGCGTCACGGGCGCGCTCAATGGCATCAATTTCTTCCGGCGAACGCACCTGTACATGACTGAGGAAGCGGATGACATCATGCTGCAACCGCGATAGCAGATTCTGGAACAGGGCAAAGGCTTCGCGCTTGTACTCCTGCTTCGGATTCTTGCCCGCATATCCTCTCAGGAAAATACCCTGCCGCAACTGGTCCATCGCCGCCAGATGCTCCTTCCACAGCGTATCGAGAATCTGCAGCACAATCTGCTTCTCCAGCAATGCCATTTTTTCGCCCACGGTTTCGCGCTTAGTCGTGTAGGCGTCGGTCAGCGCCTGCTTGATTTTTTCGCGCAGGGTTTCTTCATACAGTTTTTCATCTTCTTCCAGCCATGCCTTGACCGGCAGGTGGATGGCAAACTCCGCCTCCATGGCCTGTTCCAGGCCATCAAGATCCCATTGTTCAAAAATACTTTGCGGCGGAATATGGCTGCTGATGACTTCATCAGCCACTTCATCGCGCATACTGCCAACCAGCTCACCAATGTCGTCACTGGCCATCACCTGGTTGCGCTGGCGGTAGACGATGGTGCGCTGGTCATTGGCGACATTGTCGTATTCCAGCAACTGTTTGCGAATATCGAAGTTGCGACCTTCAACCTTGCGCTGTGCCTTCTCAATGGACTTGGACACCATGCCATGCTCGATGGCCTCGCCGCGCTCCATGCCCAGCTTCTGCATAAAGCTTTTAACGCGGTCTGAGGCAAAAATGCGCATCAGGCTGTCTTCCAGTGACAGGTAGAATCGCGAGTAACCCGGATCACCCTGTCGGCCCGAGCGGCCACGCAACTGGTTGTCGATACGGCGCGATTCGTGACGTTCGGTACCAATGATATGCAGACCACCTGCCTCCAGCACCTGATCATGGCGTTGCTGCCAGGCATCCTTGGCAGCCGCTATCTGCTCCGGCGTGGGACTGTCCATGGCCGCAACTTCGGTTTCCCAGTTGCCGCCCAGCACAATGTCGGTACCACGACCGGCCATATTGGTGGCGATAGTGACCACTCCCGGACGCCCGGCCTGCGCGATAATAAAGGCTTCCTTTTCATGGAATTTTGCGTTCAGCACTTCATGCTTGATCTTTTCCTTGGTCAGAAACTTGGACAGCATCTCCGACGTTTCAATGGACGCCGTACCTACCAGAATGGGCGCGCCCTTGGCACTGAACTCCTTGATATCATTAACTATTGCTTCAAACTTCTCCTCCATGGACAGGAACACCAGGTCATTCTTGTCGATACGCTGCATGGGAGTATTGGGCGGAATCACTACCACATCAAGGTCGTAAATCTGTTTGAACTCAAAGGCTTCTGTATCTGCCGTACCAGTCATGCCAGACAGGGTGTTGTAGAGGCGAAAATAGTTCTGGAACGTAGTGGACGCAAGCGTCTGACTCTCGCTTTGTATTTCCAGCCCTTCCTTGGCTTCGATGGCCTGATGCAGACCTTCAGACAGGCGCCGCCCCTCCATGGTCCGACCAGTGTGTTCATCAATCAGAACAATTCGCCCGTCCTTGACGATGTACTCCACGTCTTTGTGAAACAGGTAGTGGGCCTTCAACGCTGAATGAATATGGTGCAGCAATCCAAGGTTGGCGGCTGAATACAGACTTTCACCTTCGTTAAGCAGCTTGCGTTGCGTCAGCAACTCCTCCAGGTGTTCATGGCCGGCTTCAGTCAGCTCAACCTGTCGTGTTTTTTCGTCAACCATGAAGTGCCCGGACTCTACCTTTTCCTCGCGCTCCAGGGCCATGGTGGGGCCGGTCTCTGCCGGCGCTTCGCCACGCTCCAGACCCGGTATCAGTTCATTGATGGCGAGATACTGTTTAGAGCTGTCCTGCGCGGCACCGGAGATGATCAGTGGCGTTCGCGCTTCGTCAATGAGGATGGAGTCCACCTCGTCAACAATGGCGAAGTTGAGCTTGCGCTGCAGCTTGTCTTCAATGCGAAACGCCATATTGTCACGCAGGTAGTCAAAGCCGAACTCGTTATTGGTACCATAGGTGATGGAGGCATTATAGGCGGCCTTTTTTTCCTGCTGCATCTGGCCACCGACAATGACACCGACAGTCAGTCCCAGAAATTCGTACAGGGGCCGCATCCAGTTGGCGTCACGGCTGGCAAGGTAATCATTGACAGTCACAATATGCACGCCATTGCCGGTCAGGCCGTTAAGATAGGCGGGCAATGTAGCGACCAGGGTTTTACCTTCACCGGTTTTCATTTCCGCAATATCACCCTGATGCAGGACAATGCCACCGATCATCTGGACGTCAAAGTGGCGCAAACCCAGGGTGCGTTTGCTCGCCTCGCGAACGACGGCAAATGCTTCGGGTAACAATTTATCCAGTGCTTCACCTTCGTCAAACCGGGCCTTGAATGCTGCCGTCTTGTCGCGCAACGCCTCGTCGGTCAACCCCTGTATGCTTTCTTCAAAGGCGTTAATCTGCCTGACGATTTTATGCAATTTCTTGAGTTTGCGAGAATTGCTACTGCCAAATATTTTTCTGAAAAACTGTAAGCTCATGATGACCTGTTGTAACTGAATAATGAAACATACGGAAACATGACGACCTGACTTGCGGCGTCATCTGCAAAGCATTGGAGGAGTCTGTATTAGCGGAGAGTGCGCCGTATGTAGGAGGCCGGATCGACCACGCGACCGTTCTTGTACACTTCAAAATGTACGTGGGGGCCGGTGGAACGGCCGGTGCTGCCGATCAGGGCAATTGCCTGTCCCTGGTTGACGATCTCGCCCTGCTCGACCAGCAGGTCCTGGGCATGGGCATAGCGGGTTAGATAGCCGTTGCCATGGTCGATTTCAACCATCAGGCCGTAACCCGGGCGAGCGCCCGAGTAGGTCACCACACCGGTGCCGACGCTGACAATGTCTTCACCGGCGGTACCGGCAAAATCGATGCCGTTGTGCCAGGCTATGCGCCCGGTAAACGGATCCGCTCTGCGACCAAAACCGGATGACAGCCACCCGGCATTAACAGGACGGCCGGCGATGGTTGCCTCCTGTTGATACTGTTGGCCGTTGATCAGCCCGGAAACTGTTTCCAGCTGATGACCCCGGGCCTCGATTTCCTGCTCCAGACGGGTAATTGCACGAATGAAGTCAGGTGGCTGCATGGCGCCGCCATCTTCCAGTAGTACACCCCCAACGCCCGGGGACTGCTGGCTGAAATCAAACTCGGTGGGATCCAGGTTGGCGACTTCGGTCAACCGCAGGCCCAGTGCATCCAGCCGCAACAGGCGTGCCTGCAGGGTTGCCAGGCGCTGGGTAAGTGCCTCTACCTGCTGCTCGGCGTTCTGTTTCACTTCCGACAGCGCCTGCGCCTGCTCATCAAGCTGCTGTTCCCAGCCCTCCGCTGACTTTTCGCTGACGATGTGATTGGCGGTATTGGCCAGGGCCAGGTGATAGCCCATATACCCCAGCGCCACGGGGGCACCGAGCAGGCACAGCGACAACAGGCCCTTGAGCCAGCCTTTGATCACAATCGTGCGACTGTGTCCGTAACGCTGATTAACCAGTATGAGCTTCATAAGCCAGGCCTGCCCCGTTTTGCGGTGCCTCGGGGTCTCCCTTAGGCAGCCAGTCCGGGCTTGAGATAAGAAATGGGTACCTGGGATTCGGAGTCAAAACTGACCAGTTCCCATGCATCCCGGGTTGCCTCCAGCTTGCGCAAAAGGTTGTTGTTCAGCGCATGACCGGATTTGTAACCCTTGAATTCACCCAGCAGGCTGTGCCCCAGCAGGTACAGATCACCAATGGAATCCAGGATTTTGTGCTTCACAAATTCGTCTTCGTAACGAAGGCCGTCTTCGTTCAGCACCTTATAATCGCCTACCGCAATGGCATTGTCCATACTGGCACCCAGCGCCAGGTTGCGATTTCGCAGTTCCTCGAACTCGTGCATAAAGCCAAAGGTGCGTGCCCGACTGACTTCCTTGACGAAGGAAGTGCTGGAAAAATCAATGGTTGCCGACTTGGTATAACGCCGGTACACCGGATGATCATACAGCAGCGTGTAACTGACCTTGAAACCGTCAAATGGCTCCAGACTGACCGATTTGTCACCGTCTTCCAGGTGAATGGGCTTGAGAATGCGGATAAATTTCTTTGGCGCATCCTGCTCCTCGATACCAGCTGACTGGATCAGAAACACAAACGGACCCGCACTGCCATCCATGATCGGCACTTCTGGCGCGCTGACCTCAACGTAGGCATTATCGATACCCAATCCCGACATGGCGGACATCAGATGCTCGATGGTTGAGACCCGGACATCATCCTGTATCAGCGTGGTGGACAGGGTGGTGTCACCAACCAGATGCGCCAGCGCGGGAATCTGCGCAGGTGGCTGCAGGTCTGTTCGCACAAAAATGATACCCGTATCAATCGGCGCCGGTCTCAAGGTGAGATAGACCTTGGTGCCGGTATGCAAACCCACGCCAGTAGCACGGATGACGTTCTTGAGGGTACGCTGTTTCAACATAGTTGATATAAATCCCGGAATAAGCGGCGCCCAGGGAGGCTACTCCCTGCGCATTTCGGCCGATGATAGCAAATAACAGTTGAGAACCCAAACACTGAATTGGCCGTGTTCAGGCCCCAACCACCCTGGCGTCAGCGCTGTTTCAGTCTGCCTGACGACGCAGAAACGCCGGTATGTCCAGGTAGTCCATGCTGTCCTCGGCACCCACCGCCTTGGCAAATCCACTGTTCTGCGGCATGGTATGCGAACTGGCCGCCGGACGCGGACGGGCAGCAGGCGCTGAAGGTCGCTCTACGGGCCGGTAATTGCCACCAGCAACCTGGACCGCGCGGGTATTATCAACCACCTTGGTTGGACGGGCTTCAGCTGCACGCATCTCGCCCAGACCAGTCGCTACCACAGTGACACGAATCTCGTCGCCCATGTCCGCGTCAATCACAGTACCCACAACAACGGTCGCATCGTCTGAGGCAAACTCGGAAATGGTGTCACCCACTTCGGAGAATTCACCCAACGACAGGTTTTCACCCGCGGTGATGTTGACCAGAATGCCGCGTGCGCCATGCAGATTCACATCTTCCAGCAACGGACTGCGAATTGCCGCTTCTGCCGCTTCACGCGCCCGACCTTCACCGGTTGCATACCCGGTCCCCATCATGGCCATGCCCATTTCCGACATCACCGTGCGCACATCGGCAAAATCCACGTTGATCATACCTGGCCTGATGATCAGATCGGCAATACCTTTGACGGCACCCAGCAACACATCGTTGGCCGCCTTGAAGGCTTCAAGCAGCGAGGCATTCTTGCCCAGCACAGACAACAGCTTTTCATTGGGGATGGTGATCAGCGAGTCAACGTGCTGTGACAGCTCCATGATGCCCTGGTCGGCGATCAGCGACCTTTTCTTGCCTTCGAACGGGAACGGACGGGTGACTACGGCAACAGTCAGTATACCCAGCTCGCGCGCGACCTCAGCGAAGATTGGCGCCGCACCGGTGCCGGTACCACCACCCATACCTGCCGTGATAAAGACCATATCAGCCCCGCTCAGGATCTCCGCGATCTCCTCGCGATCTTCCAGTGCTGCCTGGCGCCCGATTTCCGGGTTGGCACCGGCGCCAAGTCCTTTAGTAACCGTGCTACCCATCTGCAGCAGCGTCTTGGCCTGCAGATTGGTCAGTGCCTGCGCATCCGTGTTGGCACATACAAACTCGACGCCTTCGACCTGATTGCTGATCATGTGACGAACGGCATTACCGCCGCCTCCGCCAACACCGATAACCTTTATGACGGCACTTTGTGGAATACTATCTAGAAGTTCAAACATACGGCCCCCTGTCATGCCTTGGATTTATTGATGTAAAAAATTGCTAATCTTTTGGTTCAAAATTTACGGCCTAAAAGTTTTCCTTAAGCCAGTTCTTTACCCTTTCAACGATACTTATCTTTGGTTCTTTGACGGTAACCGGGTGGTGGCTGCGTTCCTGCTGTTGCAGCTGACGCATGCCATACAGCAGCAAACCAACACCCGTGGAGTAAATGGGATTGCGCACGATATCTGCCAGGCCCTTGACACTTTGTGGCATACCGATACGTACCGGCATATGGAATATCTCTTCTGCCAGCTCAATGACACCTTCCATCTTGCTGGTGCCGCCGGTCAGCACGACACCCGCCGCCAGCAGGTTTTCGTAGCCGCTGCGCTGCAGTTCCGCCTTTACCAGCGTAAACAGTTCGTCATAACGTGGCTCGACAACTTCCGCCAGTGCCTGGCGCGAAAGTTCACGTGCGGGTCTTTCACCAACACCCGGCACCTTGATCATTTCGCCGGCGCTGGCGAGCTGAGTCAGGGCACAGGCGTACTTGATTTTGATCTCATCGGCATTGTCAGTCGGTGTGCGCAATGCCATGGCGATATCATTGGTGACCTGATCGCCAGCTATGGGAATAACACCTGTGTGGCGAATGGCGCCTTCGGTGAATATCGCGATGTCTGTAGTGCCACCGCCGATATCAACCATGCATACACCGAGCTCCTTCTCATCCTCGGTGAGCACTGCATAGCTGGACGCGAGTTGTTCAAGAATGATTTCCTCGGTCTGCAGGCCACAACGCTTGATACATTTCTCGATATTCTGCACGGCATTGATGGCACAGGTGACCAGGTGCACTTTGGCTTCCAGTCGGACACCTGACATGCCCAGCGGCTCCTTGACCCCTTCCTGGGAATCAATGATGTACTCTTGCGGCAGAATATGCAGGACGCGCTGATCGGCGGGAATGGCAACCGCCTGCGCGGCATCAATGACACGGTCTATATCAGCACGGGTGACTTCCCGGTCACGTATCGCCACGATGCCGTGGGAGTTCATGCTGCGGATATGGCTGCCGGCGATGCCTGCGTAGACGGAATGTATTCGGCACCCGGCCATCAGTTCCGCTTCTTCCACGGCACGTTGTATCGACTCTACCGTCGATTCGATATTGACGACGGTGCCTTTCTTCAGGCCACGTGACCGATGGCTGCCAATACCGACAATATTCAGACTGCCATCCGCCTTCACTTCGCCCACGATGGCAACCACCTTGGACGTGCCGATATCCAGGCCTACGATCATGTTGCTGTTATCTGGAGCGCTCATATGTCACACCTGCTCTCACCGACGGGCCACAGCATCTGCGGTTACCGTATTTTTACTGACTGAAAATCCATTCCCGTACCGCAAGTCGATTGTGCGTGCGTCTGCCAAATGGTCCTGTAATCCGCTGCGATAAACCGATACCAGCCGGTCCAGTCGCGGCTCCACATCGTCGCGGCCCAGATGCAATACCGGACCCCCGTCGACTTCCAGCGTCCAGCTGCCACGCTGACTCAGGGTTACCGATGCCAGCGTCATCTCCAGTGGCGCCAGTGTTTCTGCGAACACCCCGTATTGCGACAACACCAGCGCTTCGGAGCCTTCCGGCCCTGCCAATGCCGGCAGCGCCGACTCCTGGCCACGCAATGGTGGTGTGAATACCACGCCAGCTTCATTGAGTAGCGAGGCATCCCCCCAGCGCGCGATTGGCTGCTGCTCACGGATACTGACTACCAGCACATCCGGCCATACCCGACGAACTGTCGCGTGGGCAACCCACGGGTTCTGTTGCAGCTCATCGCGCAGATCCTGGACGTCCACTCCCAGGAAGCCTGAGTCGGTGTATTTTGCCAGCAGCGTTCTGACTTCCTGTCCGGTCAGGCGGTGCAACGGTGAATCCAGCCTGACCGTATTGATCTCCCTGTTTATTACCGGCCGGTTTAGTTCCGGCATATTCAGTGCCGGCATCCGGTCTGCCACCATGGACAGGTAGTCTGCGGCAACGCCGCGATACTGGTGAACTGCAACACCCGCGGCGCCGGTCAGAATCAGCCCCAGCAACACCAGACGCAGAGCACCACCCGATCGCTTCGGCGCCTGCTCCTCAGCTGCTGTGTGTCGGGCTTCGGCACGCATCGGGGCGAAGTCCATTGGCACATCAGTGGCACCCGCATACGCTGAGAATGTTGATCGGCTTCGGGAATCGCTCATAGGGTTTCGCTGACAGCGCCTCCACTCAGTATGTGCAGCACCAGTGCCGGAAAATTCAGACCTTTGCTGGCCGCCGATAGCGGCACCAGGCTGTGATCGGTCATGCCCGGCACGGTATTCAGCTCCAGCAACCAGAACCGGCCCTGCTGATCCTGCATGACATCAACACGCCCCCACCCTTCAGCCCCCAGAATCGAAAATGCCTGCAGGCACAACTCGGCCAGCTCGAGGGATTTTTCTTGCGCCAACGGTGCCGGGCAGATATAGCGGGTGTCGTTGGCAACATATTTGGCATCATAGTCGTAGAATTCATGACTGGTGCTCAGCTCGATAGCAGGAAACGCCTCACCATGAATCACCGGCACCGTAAACTCTGCGCCACGGATACGCTGCTCCGCCATCACCGCGGTATCGTAGGTACTGGCTTTCCGATAGGCCTCGCGCAACGCAGCCGGATCGGTGGCCATGGACATGCCGATGCTTGACCCTTCGTGCGCAGGTTTGACAACCACCTCGCCCAGCTCATCGATCAGCCCATGCCAGTCACTGTTGTCATTCAGGACACTGAAGCGTGGTGTGGGCAGACCACTTGCCGCCCACAACTGCTTGGTTTTTACCTTGTCCATGGCCAGCGCCGACGCAAGCACACCGCTACCGGTATAGGGTATGCGCATCATTTCCAGCAGACCCTGCAGTTTGCCGTCTTCGCCGCCGCGACCGTGCAATATATTGAATACCTGATCTATTTTCTGAGCACGCAGTTGTTCGGCGATATCCGCACCCACATCTATACCAACAACATCAACGCCCTGACTCTGCAGTGCGGAAAGCACGGCCCGACCGCTCAGCAGCGATATTTCCCGCTCAGCCGAGTCGCCGCCCATGAGCACCGCTACCCGTCCCAGGCGCCTGATTGAATTTTCTGTCATGCTGACAACACCCATCACATCAACCCCTGTGTAGCCAGCGTCCGCGCCAGAGCGCCGACACTGCCTGCACCTTGTGTAATCACGATATCACCGTCCTTCGCCAGATCTTTCAGTACACCGCGAATATCAGCCTCATCCATGACAAACACCGGATCCACTTTGCCGCGCATACGAATACTGCGACACAGACTGCGGGAATCCGCGCCTGGCACCGGATCCTCGCCGGCGGAGTACACATCCAGCATCAGCAACACATCTACTTCCGAGAGCACCCGGACAAAGTCGTCGTAAAGATCTTTGGTGCGTGAGAAGCGGTGTGGCTGGTAAATCATCACCAGCCTTGACTCTGGCCAGCCAGCGCGCAGCGCCGCTACCGTGGCAGCCACCTCACTGGGATGATGGCCGTAGTCATCCAGCAACATGATCTTGCCATCACGGATCGGGAACTCGCCCTGAATATCGAATCGTCGGCCGACGCCGGCAAACTCGGCCAGCCCCTTGCAAATCGCAGCATCGGAAATTCCTTCATCGGTTGCTACAGCAATTGCCGCAGTCGCATTCAGCGCGTTGTGGCGACCAGGTATGCCAAGACTGATATGCAGGGGCTCGCGGCCATCGGGACGATAGACATCGAAATCGGTAAACTGTTTGACCTGACGCAGATTGGCAATGCGGTAGTCGGCGTTGTCGGCAAAACCGTAGGTCAGAATGGGCCGGGAAACCCGCGGCAGTATCTCACTCACCACCGGGTCGTCAATACACAGCACAGCGAGCCCGTAGAACGGCAGGTTATGCAGGAATTCGACGAAATAGCTTTTCATTTTATTGAAGTCGCCGTCATAGGATCCCATATGATCGGCATCAATGTTGGTGACCACAGCAACCATGGGTTGCAGATGCAGAAACGAAACATCGCTTTCATCCGCCTCACAGACCAGATAACGGCTTTCGCCAAGACCGGCATTGGCGCCGGCGCTGTTCAGCCGACCGCCAATGACAAATGTTGGCGCCAGTCTGGCTTCAGCAAATATGGAGGCTACCAGGCTGGTTGTTGTGGTTTTACCATGGGTGCCGGCAATCGCCACGGCATGACGGTAGCGCATCAGCTCCGATAACATCTCGGCCCGGGGAATGATGGGCTTGCCCGCTTGCTTGGCAGCAACCAGTTCCGGATTGTCACTGCGCACGGCGCTGGAATATACCACCACATCAGCGCTGGCTATATTGTCACTGGCATGACCGACAAATATCTGCGCACCCATACCGGCCAGGCGCTCGGTCACGGCCGATGCCTTGATGTCCGAACCGGTAATTCTGTAACCCTGGTTCAGCAGGACTTCAGCGATACCACACATACCCGCACCACCAATACCAACAAAGTGGATGGTTTTGATCCGGCGCATCTCAGGCACCTGATAATAGCGTTGATCAGCCACGGCAAACCTCCAGACATATATCCGAGATGCGCTCAGCGGCGTTGTCAATTGACAGGTTGCGGGCGTGCTGCGCCATGCCCTGCAAGCGTTGTTTGTCTGCCATAAATTCCTCTAGTAGTTGCTGCAAACTGTCCCTGTTGAAACCGGTCTGTGGTATCAACACCGCAGCACCGGCATCCACCAGCCAGCCCGCATTGCGGGTCTGGTGATCGTCCACTGCATGTGGATAAGGCACCAGAATCGATGGCACGCCGGCAGCTGCCAGTTCCGCAACAGTGCTGGCACCGGCACGACACAACACCAGATCGGCCCAGGCGTAGGCGGATGCCATATCGCCGATGAAGGGTTCCACCTGTCTCTTGAGACCCTTGTCAGCACCGGTCGATGCCTGCTGGTAGGCATGCATCGTGACCTCTTGTTTATTGCGGCCGGTCTGGTGCCAGATCTCGATATCACTGCCGATACCGGCGACTGCCTGCGGAACCACGTCATTAATGGCCGCTGCGCCCAGGCTGCCACCCAGCACCAGCAGACGCAGGGGGCGTAATTCGTCAGCCTCAAGACCAGGTTTGCCACCAAGGCCGGCGATATCGGCCCGTACCGGATTGCCGGTATGAATCACTTTGGTGCTCGCCACAAAGGTGTCGGGAAACGCTTCCATCACTCGGCTTGCCAGCGGCTTCAGCAGTCGATTACTCAGCCCTGCCACGGCATTCTGTTCATGAATCACCAGTGGACGACGTAGCAGCCAGGCGGCAACGCCACCCGGACCGGTCACATAACCGCCCATGCCCAGCACGCAACAGGGGCGCAGCCTCTGCAGCAGACGTAGCGATTGCCAGATGCTGGCCAGCAACATGAAGGGCGCTTTCAGCAATGCCAGACTGCCCTTGCCACGCAGACCATTGACCGGCAGGCGATGTAACCTGATACCGGTATCGCGCAACACGTCATTCTCCATGCCAGCGGGTGTACCCAGCCACTCGACCCGAACATCACGGCTCTGCAGCACACGCGCAATACTCAAGGCCGGGAAAATGTGCCCACCGGTGCCGGCAGCCATGATCAACACTGTTTGCTGACTCATGGTTCACCTCCGGCAGGGTCCGGATCCGGCTGCGTGCGCAATTCGAATTCGATCCGCATCAGGATTGCCACCATAAAACAACTGATCAGCAGGCTGTTGCCGCCGTAACTCAGGAATGGCAGGGTCAGGCCTTTGGTAGGCAACAGCCCGGTGTTGACACCAAAATTGATGAACACCTGCGTGGCAAACAGCATACCCGTGCCATACGCCACGTATGCCTCGAAAAGACGACCTCTGGCTTCGCACTCGCGTCCCAGACGCAACGCCGTCCAGATCAGGGCGACAAACAGCGCCATAACCAGCAGCACACCCAGCAGCCCCATTTCCTCGGCGATAATCGACAGCACAAAATCAGTGTGGGCCTCGGGCAGGAAGTACAGTTTCTGGATGCTGTTGCCCAGGCCAACGCCGAACCATTCGCCGCGCCCGAACGCAATCAGTGCCTGCGTCAATTGATAACCTTCGCCATAGACATACTCTGCCGCCCACGGATTCAGAAACGACGTCAGGCGATTGATGACATAAGGTTTCATGATTGCCAGCGCAACAACACCGGCAAAACACACCATCACGATCAGCACAAAGCGATGCAACCTGGCGCCCGCCAGGAATAGCATGGTGAAGGTGGTCAGCATCATGATGACCATGGCCCCGTGATCCGGCTCAAAATGCAGCAGCGTAATTGCGGCCGCCAGAATGACCATGGGTTTCAGAAACCCTGACCAGCGCTCATGCACTTCGTCCCGGTGACGCTGCAGGTAGGCAGCCATGTACAGCACCATGAATATCTTGGCCATTTCTGAAGGCTGCAATCGGTAAAATCCCAGATCAATCCAGCGCGCGCTGCCGTTGACCACTGTACCCAGCCCCGGTACCAGCACCGCTGCCAGCAGCACCAGCGCCAGACACAGCAGCAGCGGGCTGCTGCGATACCACAGGTTCATGTTTATGTGCAGGGTTATCAGCATCACCACCAGGGCAACGCCAATAAAAAATACCTGGCGCTTGAAGAAATAGAACGGATCACCAGCCAGACTGTTGGCTATCTCCATGGACGCAGACGTCATCATGATCAGGCCGGTACCCAGCAACAGCAACAATACCAGCAACAGGGTATTGACCGGACGCTCGTTGGCTCGGGCTTTGACCCTGATTGCGCCTCTGCCCCTGTTCAGCACCATACTCATGACAGTGCCTCCACAGCGGCAGCAAAGACCCGCCCGCGATGGGCAAAATCCTTGAACATATCGAAACTGGCACAGGCCGGTGACAGCAACACGGCATCACCTTCAACGGCACTGCTCGCTGCCTCGGTAACAGCCTCTTCCATTGAACTGGCGCGCATGATGTCTGCACGGTTGCCAATAAGTCTGGCCAGCTTGTCAGCATCACGACCGATCAGCACAACGCGCTTCACATAGCGCTCAAGCGCAGGCAGCAACGGCGAAAAGTCCGCGTCCTTGCCAATACCACCGGCAATCAGCACGATCTCGCCCCGGCTGCGCTCGGCCACAGACTCGATGGCAACCAGCGTCGCACCGACATTGGTACCCTTGGAGTCATTGTAATAGTCCACGCCGCGCAAATTGCGCAGCAGCTGGCAGCGGTGTGGCAACCCTGGAAATTCGCGCAACGTGGTAATCATGGCGGCTTCGGGAATACCCACCGCGTGTCCCAGTGCCAATGCCGCCATGGCATTGCCAATGTTGTGTCGACCCACCAGTGCGATATCGCCAACCGGCATCAGGCGACTGGCGCCGCGCATCAGCCAGGTGCTGCCATCCTGCACTGCCAGACCAAAATCCTGATCGCCGGTTGCCGGCGTCAGCCCGTAGCTCCAGCGTTTGGCCATGCCTGGCTGCCAGGGCTCGCTGGCCGGATCGTCGCGATTCACCAGCACCTGTCCGGCACCGTGAAAGATTCGCTGTTTGGCAGCGGCATAATCCTGCATGGAGGCATAACGGTCCAGGTGGTCCTCGGTCAGGTTCAGTATCACCGCGATCTCGGCATTAAGCTGCCGGGTGGTCTCCAACTGAAAACTGGATAGCTCCAGCACATAAAGGTCGCGTTCGCCGCTGCGCAACAGATCCAGTGCCGGCATGCTGGCCCGACCGTCCAGGTTGCCACCTACCGCCACCCTGATGCCTACCTGGCGGGCCATTTCTGACACCAGCGTCACGACCGTACTTTTACCATTGGAACCGGTCACCGCAATGACCGGCGCCTGTACTTCCCGACTGAAAATATCGATATCGCCGGTCACCGGCACGCCCTGGCTGATGGCGAAGGCAATTTCCGGCGTCTGCAAACTGATGCCCGGGCTCAGGACAATCTCTCCGGCCTGCAACAGACTTTGCTGCGAGAAACCGCCCAGCTCTATACTTTCCCTGGGAAACTCCGTTTCGAACTCGGCCAGCGATGGTGGACTAAAGCGACTGTCCATGACTTTAAATGGACGCCCCTGGGCATGGAAATAACGCGCGCAGGAAAGCCCGGTCTTGCCCAGACCGACGATCACTGCCAGCTTGTTGTCCATTGCCTGCGTCATTGACGCGTCTCCACCAGAAAATTGTTTTATCGTTATCTCAGTTTCAGTGTGGCCAGCCCAAACAGCACCAGCATCACGGTAATAATCCAGAACCGTACGATAACGCGCGGCTCAGGCCAGCCCTTCAGTTCAAAATGATGATGCAGGGGCGCCATGCGAAAAATGCGCTTGCCGGTCAATTTGAATGACGCCACCTGCAGAATCACTGACAGGGTTTCCATAACAAAAATGCCGCCCATGATGAACAGCACTATTTCATGTCGCGATATGACAGCAACGATACCCAGCGCCGCGCCCAGCGCCAGCGCCCCGACATCGCCCATAAAAACCTGTGCGGGATAGGTGTTGAACCACAGGAATCCGAGGCCGGCGCCCAGCAGGGCGCCACAGAAAATGACCAACTCGCCGGCACCCGTCACTGTAGGGATGTTCAGATACACCGAAAACTCTGCGTGCCCGGACAGATACGCAATGATGCCCAGTGCTCCGCCAACCATGACCGTGGGGAGGATGGCCAGGCCGTCAAGGCCATCGGTCAGATTGACGGCATTACTGCTGCCTACAATGACAAAATAGGTGACCACAACAAACAGCAGACCCACTTCGATGGAAACGTCCTTGAAGAAAGGTACGATGTAGGCGGTCTGCACCGGATCCGTGGCAGTGTAATAAAGGAACAGTGCCGCGCCCAGTCCAATCAGCGATTGCCAGAAGTACTTCCACTTCGCCGGCAGACCTTTTGGATCCTTACGGAAGACTTTCCGGTAATCATCAACCCAGCCGATCGCGCCAAATAGCACAGTTACCAGCATGGTGACCCAGACATAGGCATTGCGCAGGTCAGCCCAGATCAGCGTACTTAACACGATGCTCACCAGGATAAGCGCACCGCCCATGGTCGGTGTGCCAGCCTTGCTGAAGTGCGTCTGGGGACCATCGGTCCTGACCACCTGCCCGATCTGGTGATAGTTGAGCCGACGGATCATCCAGGGCCCGATCAGCAACGAGATTATCAGTGCTGTCAGAATGCCCATGATGCCACGTACGGTAATGTACTGGACAACAGCAAAACCGGGATCAATCTGTATGAGGTATTCGGCAAGCAGCACCAGCATCAGACACTCTCCGTGTTGCGTAATTGTTGTACGACATAATCCATGCCCGCGCTGCGCGAGCCCTTAACCAGCACCACCGCCTTGTCATCCAGCCGCTCTCTGGCAAAACTGATCAATGCGTCCCGATCGTCAAAATGACGACTGCCTTCGCCAAATGCCTGGCTCGCCAGTTCACTGCAGGCCCCTGTCGTCCACAGTTCGTCAATGCCACGGTCGCGTGCGTAACGCCCGACATCGCGATGTGCCTGCACCGTCAGCGCGCCCAGTTCTGCCATGTCGCCCATGACCAGCACCCGACGGGTAGCCTCATGCCCCGCGACGGCTGCCAGCACATCGATGGCCGCCCTGAACGAAGATGGGCTGGCGTTGTAGCTGTCATCCAGCAAGCGGCTGTCCCTGATACCTGCTACCGGGCACAGACGACCCGGTACTGCAGTGACCCGGGCCAGGCCATCGCAGACGCTTGTGGCTGACGCGCCGGCCTCCAGACACAATGCGGCCGCCGCCAGTGCATTGGCAACATTGTGACGCCCGGGCAAGGGCAGGAAGCAGGCGATTCGCCCACGCACCGACTCTATATCAAACCGCGTGCCGTTGGCGGTCAGCGTCAGATTTTTTGCCTGATAGTCAGCCTCGTGGTCCAGACCAAAGGTGACACAGCGCCTTCTTCCTGCGCGCGCGCGCCAGTGCACCGTATTCGGATCGTCAGCATTCAGTATCACTGTGTGTGTTGACGGCGCAGAGTCGATGATTTCGCCTTTCGCCTGCACCACGCCCGCCAGACTGCCAAAGCCTTCAATATGGGTTTCGGCGGCATTATTGATCAGTACGATATGGGGATCTGCCAGCATCGCCGTCCAGGCAATTTCACCGGCGGCATTGGCGCCAAGTTCGATGACCGCCTGCTGATGGTCCTGCTCAAGCTCAAGCAACATCAGCGGCGCGCCAATGTTGTTATTCAGGTTGCCACGGGTAACCAGAACCTTGAACTGTTGCGACAAAATGGAGCCTGTTATCTCTTTTACCGAGGTCTTGCCCTGGCTACCGGTAATGGCAACAATATTGGCGCGCGAGCGTTTGCGGTTAATATGTCCCAGCCAACCCAGCGCCGACGTCGTATCCCCGACCACCAGCTGCGGTATTGACGTGTCCTGGGCCTTGCTGACAATCGCAGCGACTGCGCGCTTCTCCGCCACCTGGGCGACAAAGCGATTGCCATCAAAATTTTCACCGCTGAGCGCCACAAACAGATCTCCCGCTTGCAGATTGCGGGAGTCCGTACTGACGCGAGAGAATGCCACATCCGTGCCGGTCAGCTTGGCTGGCATGAACTCGCCTGGCGCGCTCAGGTTCATGGTGCCAATCATGATGCCACCTCACTGTCCGATGCCGGCCCGGTCGATTGACACAAACGTTTCTGCAGCGCCAGACGCACTTGTGCCGTATCACTGAAGGCCATGCGCTGGCCGCAGATATCCTGGTAGCTTTCGTGGCCCTTGCCAGCAACCAGCACTATGTCTCCCGGCGCTGCAGAAGCGATCGCATAGGCGATGGCACTGGCCCGATCCCGTTCCACATAAACACCGTCACGTGCACTAAATCCGAGCAGAATCTGACGGATGATATCGTCCGGATTCTCATTGCGCGGATTGTCATCAGTGAGCACCACAAAATCCGCCAGTTCCTCCGCCACTTCGGCCATCAGCGGGCGCTTGCCCTGGTCCCGGTTGCCGCCGCAACCAAAGACACACCAGATGCGGCCATCGACGTGTTCGTGAATGGCCCTGAGGGCCGAGCGCAATCCGTCAGGCGTGTGTGCATAATCGACCACGGCGGTGACATCCGAACCGGCGCCCCCGATCAGCTCCATACGGCCACTGACCGGCTTCAGCAGTTCGGCCTGCGCCAGCACATCCGCCAGTAGCATTTCCTGTGGCAGGGTCATGACAGCGGTGATGGCTGCCAGCACATTACTGAAATTGAATGACCCCAACAGGCGCCCCTGGATATCACCTTCACCCCAGGGGGTGTGCACGCGCGCGCGATAGCCATCAGGCTCAAAACTCAGTTCACGTGCGTACACATCAGCCCGGTGGTCCCGCAGACTGTAGGTCAGACTTTGCGCTGATCTGGGTAAGGCATTGAGCATACAGGCGGCGTAACTGTCATCGGCATTGACGATGCCCAGCTTCAGCGCATCGTGCTCGAACAGTCGCCGTTTGGCTTCGGCATAGGCTGCCATACTGCCATGGTAGTCCAGGTGGTCGCGCGTCAGGTTGGTAAAGATGGCGCTGTGGAAACGCACACCATTGAGGCGATGCTGATGCAGGCCCTGCGAGGAAACTTCCATGGCCACGCAAGTGGCTCTTTGCTGCACAACATCGGCAAGTGCCGCCTGCAGAATGATCGGATCAGGCGTGGTAAAACCGGTATCTTCCAGCATTGGGAATACGCCGTATCCCAGTGTCCCGACAATGCCGCAGCGCTGGCCAAGTGCTGACAGTATCTGACCGATAAACTGCGTACAACTGGTTTTGCCATTGGTACCGGTCACGCCCATCACCGGCAGCTGAACCGACGGCTGTGCGTAGAATCTGGCGGCAATTTCGCCCAGCCGAATGCGCAGAGAATTGATCGCAATAACCGGCACACCACCTACCCAGCGACAGCCCTGCCACTGGCCACCTTCATCGGCAAGAACCGCTGCCGCGCCGCTCTCTACGGCCAGGTCAATATAATCGCGGGCATCATGGTTTTTGCCAAACAGGGCGACAAACAATTCGCCGGATTTGACTTTGCGGCTGTCCAACGTCAAGCCGCGGACTGAAATGCCCTCACTTGCCTGGCGGCATTCAGCTTCCAGGGGCAGTCCTTCAAGCAACTGGGGCAATGACATTTCGGCAGCAGTCTGTCTGGCAGTATTCACAGTTCTCACCTCGCGCTCAATGTCATAATGCGTGATGGATCAATGGCATCCGGCGTTACCTCGAGCAGCCGCATAGCGCCCGCCGCTATACGGGCAAATACCGGTGCCGCCACCTGACTGCCGTAGTGCTGTGCGCCCTTGGGCTCATTGACAATAATGATGACCACAATGCGCGGGTCACTCGCCGGCACATAACCGGCAAACATGGAATTGTGCAGATTGGCGTCGTAGCCGTTGGCACCCACCACACGCGCCGTTCCGGTTTTGCCGGCAATGCTGTAAAAAGGCACACTGGCTCCACCGAAGCCACCCTGGTCGGGATCCAGAACAGCTTCCAGCATGTCCTGAACCTGGGCAATCACATTGGCATCAACCACGCGCTGCGGTTCGCTGGCGCCGGCCATCTGGTTACCATCCTTGAGTAAGGTCACCGGCACTCGCAGCCCGCCATTGGCAATCACCGAATAGGCCTGCGCCAATTGCAGAGTTGATGTCGACATCCCGTAACCAAAAGACAGCGTGGCCAGTTCGATATCGTGCCAGATGCGATGATTGGGCATTACCCCGGCCCGCTCGCCAGGGAAACCGCTGGCCGGGTTTTCGCCAAACCCGACGCGCAGCAACACATCGCGCAGCGCCTCATGACCGACAGCCAGCGCTACTTTTGAGGACGCGATATTGCTGGAGTTGACCAGCATGCCTTGCAGCGTCACATCGCCAAAATTCAGACCCCGATCCTGAACCACATCGCGACCCACGCGCATCCTGCCCGGATGGGTGCTGATGATGGTCTCGCGGTTGTACAGCCCTGACTCCAGGCCGGCGATTGCAGTAAACGGCTTCAGGGTTGACCCGGGCTCGAACAGATCAGTCACCGACCGGTTACGCAGCGCGCCGAAATCGGCCAGACTGGCACGATTGTGAGGATTAAAGGAAGGCTGGTTGACCATGGCCAGCACTTCACCGGTCTTCACATCCAGCACGACCGCAGACGCAGCACGTGCGTCGCGGTGCACAAATTCAGCTTTCAGTTCTTTGTAGGCCAGGTTCTGGATACGAAAGTCAATGCTCAGCGCCAGCGTGTTACCAGGCTGTGCCGTCTGGATTGTATCCAGTTGACGGATGATGCGTCCGCGACGATCCTTGATGACCTGTTGCCGCCCGGGCACACCTTTAAGCCAATCATCAAACGCCAGCTCAAGGCCCTCCTGGCCAATGTCGTCGACATTGCTGAAGCCGAGCACGTGTGCGGTCACCTCGCCCTGCGGATAGTAGCGCTGATATTCCTGGCGCGCATACACGCCTGGCAAAGACATGGCCAGCACCGCGTCAGCTTCGGCCGGCGGCATGCGCCGACGCACATAGAGGAATTCACGCTCAGCGTTGGCTTCCACGGAAGCCAGCAGGCTGTCTTCATTCAACTGCAGGGAGCGCGCCAACCGACGCACCACACTCTGATCACCGGCAATCTCGCGCGGATTGACCCAGATAGACTTGACGGGCGTGCTGATAGCGAGCGGCTCACCGTTGCGATCGGTGATCATGCCACGATGCGCCACCAACGGCTCTATACGAATGGTCCGGGCATCACCCTGTCCCTGCAGGAAGTCACGATCAACCAGCAGCAGTGTCAGCAGCTTCCACAGCAAGGCCAGCACGGCAAGCGCCAGCGCCCCCCATACCAGCGACAAACGCCAGCTGCCAAATCGTTTTACTGTGTGCGGATCACTCATGGCGCACCATTATTATTTTTGACCAGTCAGGCAGTGTCATATCGAGCTCTTCCGTGGCTTTCTGTTCAATCCGGCCCTCCAGGCCGAACGTACTCTGTTCAATCAGCAGTTGTCCTCGCTGCACATCCAGCTCGTTGCTCTCCGCACGCAACTTTTGCAGCTCATGAAACACGGTCCGGCTCTTGAAGCTGGTATTGACCACAGCCAGCGCCGACCCCATGATGGCTGCCAGCAGGACCAACACACCCAGGTTGCGGGCGTTGAACAGGTGCAACCAGCCAAACACAGACACAGGCGTATCAGTCACCCTGTCGCCGGCCGGTGCTACTGATTCATCTCTGGTCTGCTCTGTTTTCATCATGACATCTTGTCTGTTATAGGTTTTCCTGCATGCGACCGATTGATCAGGCCGGTTTCTCTGCTACCCTCATGACCGCACTGCGCGCCCGCGGGTTGTGTCTTATCTCAAGCTCCGACGGCTTGACTGCCTTGCCGATCTTTATCAGCCTGGGGCTCAGAGCCGACACTGGCACCGGCAGATCCCTGGGAAAGTCATCCCCCTTGCTCTGTTTCTGAATAAACTGTTTGACCAACCGATCCTCAAGCGAGTGAAAACTGATCACCACCAGTCGACCGCCCGGTCTGAGCGCCGCCAGCGCCTTTTCCAGCACCTTCTCCAGCGACACCAGCTCTTCATTTATGTGGATACGGATGGCCTGAAATGCCCGGGTCGCAGGATGTTTGTGCTTTTCCCAGGCTGGATTGGCCTGTTTCACGATCTCCGCCAGTTGCAGTGTCCGGCTTATAGGCGCCACTTCTCGCTCTTTGACGATGGCGCGCGCTATGCGTCGCGAAAACCGATCTTCGCCATAGCGATAGATCACATCAGCAATGTCCTGTTCGGCAGCCGTTGCCAGCCATTCGGCGGCGCTCGGTCCAACGTCGGGGTTCATGCGCATGTCCAACGGACCGTCCTGGGTAAAACTGAAACCGCGCGATGCTTCATCAAGCTGCGGCGATGAGACTCCCAGGTCCAGCAATATGCCGTCGGCCTGACCGACTGCTTCCAGGTCAGCGAGCATGACATCCAGATCATCAAAGGATCCCTGCCGGATGGTGAATCGCGTATCACGTTCCATCAGCGCCAGACCCACTTCAATAGCCCGCGGGTCCTTGTCAATGCCCAGCAACCTGCCCTGCTCGCTCAGCTTCTCCAGAATCAGTCGCGAATGCCCACCCCGGCCAAATGTGCCATCGACATAGAGCCCTGCCGGGTCGCTCAGCAGAGCCTCCACTGCGGGCTGCAGCAGTACTGTTTCATGACCCTGTGTTTCATGAGCCTGTATCGTCATAACACACCGTTCCGAGAAGACTGACGCCCTGTTCCAAAAATAAAAATCAGCTTACAGCGACAGACTTAACAGGGCTGGCGGCAATTCCGCCTGACCTGCTGTACCGGCGAACCAGCTGTCTGCCTGTTCGTTCCAGTTCTCTTCACTCCAGATCTCGAATTTCATGCCCTGGCCGACTAGCGCCAGATGCTTGTCCAATTGTGCCCGCGTGCGCAGAATCTGTGGCAACAGCAGACGGCCACTGCCATCCATCTCCAGATCGTGGGCGTGACCGATCAACATGCGCTGGACACGTCGACTTGCCTCATCAAAACTCGACAGGCTCTCGACCTTCTGTTGAATCACTTCCCACTCATCGATGGGATAAAGCAACAGGCAGCGCCCAGTAAAATCGACGGTCGCCACCAGGCGACCGCCATATTTTTCTGTCAACAGATCCCGATAGCGCGCTGGCATGGCCATGCGCCCTTTGGCATCGAGATTGATTGTATTGACACCTCTGAACACGTTGCTGCTCCGGAGCATTGGGTCCGGCTTACCACTGCCGCCACCCCAAAACCCACTTTAGTGCATATTTATCCACTTCATGCCACTTTGCGACACTATATGCACACGTATAACCGAGCGCAAGTACTATTTGCACTTTTTCAGCACGTAAAGCGCCTGAAATTACAGGGAAAATTACCCAATCTTGAGAATGCAAACGAAGCCAGATGGCAAACAAAATATTTATCAGCAGGCTAAGGAATTTACTTAAAGTAAATTGTAAGAAGATGGTGGTGAACGGCGGTTAAACGCGTAACCGCCTGGTCAAAAAGCCGGATTTCAGGCCATGGCAGCCTGCCAGCGACAAACAGCAAAATTCGCCCCGGGCGGGACAAATCAGAATAATTGAGTCGGCCGATAAGCCGGGTTCTGTCGGGGACAGTCATTCATCTGGGACCAGCATCACTGCTAGCCTCAAGCAGCCTACCCGGATCCAGTGCGAGCCGCACCTTTGGATCCCTATTTGGCCTTGCTCCGAACGGGGTTTGCCGTGCCACGAACTGTTACCAGTCGCGCGGTGCGCTCTTACCGCACCCTTTCACCCTTACCGCCCAGCCGAAGCCGGGGTTGGCGGTCTACTCTCTGCTGCACTTTCCGTAGGCTTTCGCCTCCCAGGCGTTACCTGGCGTTCTGCTCTGCGGAGCCCGGACTTTCCTCCACCAGGTGCCTCCTTTACCGCCAAAAACGGTAATGGACGCAGATCTGGCAGCGACTGTCTGGCCGACTCGGCGGCAAGGTTAAGCGAGCACCGATGCAAAGACAAGTATTTTATCCACATCCGCCATGGCAAACTGTGCCCATGAACAACGCAACCTCCACAGCCTATCCCGACAGACCGGTCAGGCGCCGATACTGGCTGCCATGGCTGCTGGCTATCCTGACCATCCTGGCCGTACTGGGCGGGGCCACCTATCAGCAACGCACCTCCCTGCTCACTCGTTCTGCGAACGCGCTGTTGCAACCTTACGGTCTGCAGATCGAGTCTCTCCACGCTCTGCGAATGAACACGTCGTCACTGCGTATCCGGCAACTTGTGCTGAGACGCATTGACAGCGGTGCACAACAGACGTTGCGTGGCATTGTCATTGATTACGATGCTTCCGGCCTGCTGCGCGGGCAGGTCGAATCCATCTCAATCGATTCTGCGGACATCAACCTGCCGGCCCCTGAGGCCTTAACGGCAGACCCCGCCGCGCCAGCTATTGCTGGTGGCGTCGAGCGTCCCACGCCGGCCGCCCAACCACCACTGGCAGACAGGCTGGCCAGCATTCCTTTTGCCAGCCTCAGCATTGATGCCCTGCAGATTACCGTTGAGGCACTGACAACCGGCCCCATTGCTGCGGAAAACCTGGCAGCGACGCTGACCGCGATGCAGATGCGTTGCCAGCCCGGCCGCTGCCAGATCAACACCGGTATCAGGCTGACCCTGGACAAGCTGCAATACCATGATGACATGCGCTCGATAGAGTTGGCGCTCATTGCTTTCAACACCAACAGGCCAGTCAGCGCCACCCTGGATGCCGGCAGCAACACTGTCGCTCTGGCAGCCCCGTCATCCACGCTGACGCTCCCGTCGATCCGCGCTGACGGCACGCTGACCGCCCTGGTCAGCTCCATCAACCGCCTGGACCTTTCCCAGACGCTGTCGTCGCGGGGTATCGATCCCGCGGGTCTGTATGCGTATGCTGAAGTGTCAGTAGGCGATCTCTATACCAATCTGGTCAACGTCAACCTGGGGTCAATGCAGCTTGATCAGCGCCTGACCTTGCAACAAGGCATCCTCCACGCGAGCGGCAGCCTCGCGCACAACAGTCGCCCCCTGCTGCTCAATACTCTGCAACATGATTTCGACGATATGGCGGGTCGGGGCACGCTGGAAGTGCCGGCCATCGAGTTTGCTGACAACCTCAAGCTGAGCGACCTGTGGTCACCCCTGCCCTGGCACGCTGACCTATTGTCCGGCTCTGCCAGCGCCTCCGCCCGGCTGAACTGGCAAACCGGCGATCGCACAGTCATTGTGACTGGTCCGGTACAGCTTAACCTGGAGCGACTCAGCGGCTACGTCAACGAAATTGCGTTTCTGCGCCTGAGCACTGATTTTGCCGCAGAGCTGTTACCGGACTGGCAGTTGCGCAGCACGCGCACCGCGCCGGTCCATCTGGATTCGCTGGACGCTGGCATTGAGCTGACCAACATCCGCAGCGATGTCCGGGTAGACGCCACTGACGACTCCATTACCCTGACCGATACATCACTCAGTGTCTTTGGCGGCACTGTCAGCAGCCAGTTTATCGACTATCACCTGCAGGACAATGACAGTCGCTTTACCATTGTCATCGACAGCATCGATCTGAACCGGGTACTGGGCATGAGCGCCTATCGGGGCGTCAGTGCCACGGGGCTGGTCAGTGGCCAGTTGCCAGTCCGATTACAGGGGCTCACGCCCAGCATCAGTGGCGGCACACTGAACGCACTATCACCAGGTGGCACCATACGGTACAGCAGCGGCACGACTGCTTCTGCGTCGGGCAATGCGTCGGCAGGCAGCCAGAGCCTTGATCTTGTCTACCAGGCATTGGAGCACTACCGCTTCAACCTGATGGAAACCCAGGTGGACTATCAGCAGAGTGGCGAACTCGACCTGGCCATTCGCATGGAAGGCGTCAGCCCGGAGCTCAACGGCGGCCAGCGCATCAACCTCAACCTGAACATCAACGATAATATCCCGGCACTGCTGCAAAGCCTGCAGGCAGCCCGTTCGGTGACCGACAGCATCCAGTCGCGGCTGGACGACGCGCAGGAATGACAACTGTGTTCAGCCGTTATTCAGCGCACTCTGTTATAGTGATGTCCATGTCCAGGCCATCATCACTGTAGAGTTGAGCATCATGACAAACTATCAAACCTGTTCCAGTTCGCCGCCGGCACGCCGCCTGACGCTGGCCGCCCTGGCTAGCGCCATTACCCTGAGTGGCATTGTCGCCTGTACGCCCACTGTGCGGGTTGAAGCACCAACCGAGCCCATCACCATCAACCTGAATGTGCGGATTGAACACGAAATCCGGGTCAGGGTTGATCGGGAGCTGGATGATATTTTCGCCGCCGATAGCGGTCTGTTTTAACAAAACCGAGGTTACCGACATGACACATCATGCCAGCATCAAAGTGATCACCCGGGCAGTCGCCATGTGCCTGCTGCTGTTTGCCGGCTTCGCCAATGCCCAAAGCCTGGACGAAGCCAAGGCTGCCGGCCTGATTGGTGAAAAAAGTGACGGTTACATTGGCCTCGTTCAGCAGAATACGCCCGACGCTGTGATTGAACTGGTGAGAAGTGTCAACCGCCAGCGCCGGGAACGTTATCAGCAGATTGCCCGCGACAATGACATCCCCATCAACACCGTGGCGCAGCTGGCCTATGCCCGAGCCGTTGAAGCAACACGCTCGGGCAACTTCATTGAGGATGCCAATGGCGACTGGGTGAGAAAACCCTGATCAGGGCTGGGTGTCATCGCCCAGCTCAAGCGCCCGCTTGTATAAGGCATTCTTTTTATAGCCGGTAATATCTGCGGCCAGGGCTGCCGCCTGCTTGAGTGGTAGATCCCGCATCAGGATTTTGAGCGTCCGCTCCGCCTCAGCGCTCAATGCCGACTTTGCCACGCTGGCGGCACCGTGGACCACCACCACAAACTCGCCGCGCCGATTGTTGTCATCCTGGTGCAGCCATTCGCACAGGCCGCCCAGCGAATCGCCGTGAATGGTCTCCCAGGTTTTGGTCAGCTCCCGACAGATGACTGCCTGCCTCTCAGCACCAAAGGCCTGCGCCATGTCAGCCAGCGATTCGCTGATACGATGGGGAGATTCATAAAACACCAGGGTTCGCTGGTCGTCGGCCAGCGCTTCATACATTTGCCGGCGACCAGCAGCTTTATGGGGCGGAAACCCTTCAAAACTGAACCGGTCACTGGGCAGGCCGGCGGCACTGATCGCCGCCGTGATGGCACTGGCGCCGGGCACCGGCAACACCGGATAGGATCCGGCCCGCACCCGAACCACCAGTCCGTACCCGGGGTCTGATATCAGTGGCGTGCCGGCATCAGATATCAGGGCAACCGCCTTGCCGTCAGCCAGCGCCTTGAGAATGGCATCTTCCCGGGCGCTGCCACTGTGTTCATGGTAGGAGATCAGGCGCGTGCCAATCGCGAAGTGCTGCATCAGCCGGGCGCTGTGACGGGTATCTTCAGCCGCGATCAGATCAACACTTTTCAGCGTCTCGATGGCCCGCTGGCTGATGTCGCCAAGGTTGCCAATAGGCGTGGCCACGACATAAAGTGCGGGCCGGAGTAGCGTTGCGTCGGTGAAGGTCTGAGTCATCTGGATTGCCTGGCCCTGGCGTTGCCCGCCAGTGTAAATTGAACTGCATGATAACGGTTTGTCCGCGGTCGCAACAACATGAGTCGCCTGCTATGATCTATAATACTGTTGCCGGACACGCCCGCAGTCCTGGTAGTAATTCCGGCGTATTCAATATCGATCAATATCGTTCACTATCGAGAGCCCTATCCAGTGAGTTCGTTGAAGGCCATTAATCGTTGCACCCTGCTGCTCGGCGCGGTCCTGCTGTTGAGCTTCTGTGGCAGTACACCGATCCCCGAGACCCACGATGTGACGCCGGCCACGATCAATAACAGCAGCGTCAATGACCTGTTGCGTCTCGCTGCGGATGCCGAGTCGCCACAGGCAGAGTCATATATCCTGCAGGCCAGTGCCATTGCCCTGGCCGCCGGTGAGCTCGACAACGCTGCCGCCATTCTGGCGGGCGTGTCATCTGAGGATGAATTACCAACTGAACTGGCCATTGAAGCAACACGACAGAAAGCAGAACTGGCGCTGTTGCGTAACAACGCGCGGGACGCACTGACACTGGCCAATGCCCAGATACTGGAACTGACCACTGAACTGCCGGTGGACACCCAGCAGGCCCTGATGCGCTTGCGTGCAGCGGCCTTCCTGGAGCTGGAACAGTACCTGGCGGCGGCCCGTGAACATACACGCATGGCTGCCACGCTCAGCGATCCGGACCAGATAGCCGACAACAACAATCGCATCTGGCAGATCCTGACATCAGCCCCGGCTGGCACACTGAGCAGCCAGCCTGCCCTGGTGGACTCCTACGAATTACGCGGCTGGCTTGAGCTGATCAATATGGTCAACAGCGAACAGAACAATATTGAAAGGCAGGTGGCTGCCATCACCCGTTGGCAGAATCGCTGGAATCAGCACACTGCCGCCGCAATCCTGCCTGATGCACTGGCGTTCGCCGTTGAGATTCTCAATAACCGCCCACTACATATCGCCCTGATGCTGCCCCTTGGCGAGGCTGCCGGACAGGCAGTCAATGAAGGTTTCCTGGCCGCCTACTATAACGCAGTCAGTCAGAACCAGCAGGTTCCCGAAGTCGAAGTCATCGACACCACCGGCGTCCGGGATATCACCAGCCTGTATCAGCAGGCCGTTGAACTCGGCGTGGACATGATTATCGGACCCCTGCTCAAGGAGTCAGTCAGACAACTGCAAAGCATGGAGCAACTGCCCGTGCCCACCCTGGCACTAAACTACGGCGACGACTGGCGCAGCAATCCGGCCGGTTTTTATCAGTTCGGCCTGGCTCCCGAAGATGAAATACGCCAGGCCGCACGCATGGCCTGGCAAGCTGGCCACCGAAATGCTGCGGTGTTGACGCCGGCCGGGGAGGATTACCGGCGAATACAGGATGGGTTTGCTGAATACTGGCAATCGCTTGGTGGTCAGGTTGTCAGCCGGGCCAGTTTCACCAATGCGTCCGGTTACTCTGACATCATCAGGCAGCTGATGAGCATCGACGCCAGCGAAGCACGCGCGCTGCGACTGCGCGAAGTACTGCCCCGCAGCAGCATGGAGTTCATCCCGCGCCGGCGCCAGGATGTGGACTTCATCTTCATGCTCGCCAACCCCGGTGAGGGACGCCAGATTAAACCCACCATGGCGTTTCATTTTGTCGGCGATGTACCCGTCTATGCCATGCCGGCAATTTATGATGGCCGCCGCGACGCCACTGGCAATCGCGACCTCAACGGCGTTACGTTTGTTGACGCCCCCTGGGTACTGGGTGGCAATGACCCGCTGCGCAGCACCACCAGTGCGGTGTGGCCCCAGGCCGCCGGACCCGTCCAGCGCTTGCGGGCCATGGGTATAGACAGCTTCCGGCTCCATGCCCGGATAAGCCAACTGGAGAATTTCCCGGGCATCCGATTGCAGGGTGCCACTGGGGTATTGTCCATGCGCGACGATGGCAGCATCATGCGAGAGCTGCTTGGTGCACAATTTGTGGATGGCACTGTGGTGGTTTTGACGCCTGAAGTGCCAGCACCCGCCACAACGGGCAGTCCGGCGACCGCTTCTGGTCCCTGAGCTGAGAGCAAAGAAACCCCAACCCGGCAGAAAAGGATATCTGCACATGAGCCGCAGGCACCATTCCTGTTTCGACTCGTCACCCAGGCCCGTTGCGCCCGACCGGCGCCGCGAAACCGGCCTTGCCCAGGAGGCACATGCGGCACAGTACCTGATGCGACAGGGCCTGCAACTGATCAAAAGAAATTACACTTGCCGCGTCGGCGAAATCGACCTGATCATGAGGGACGGAGACACGCTGGTTTTTGTCGAGGTCCGTTTTCGCACCCGTTCCGACTTCATCGACCCTGTCACCAGTGTCAACTATCGCAAACAGAAAAAATTATTGCGCACCGCAGCAACTTACTTGAAGCATTATGGACTAACAAATAGCGTTCCGTGTCGTATCGATGTACTTGGCCTCAGTGGGTCCGACAACAATGAGGGCATCCAATTCAACTGGATCAGAAACGCCATACAGCCACTGTATTGAGCGAACCGATCAGACAACACATAGGCAGCTGATTGCAGTAAACTGGCGATCTGACCACCACTGGGCATCAACATGGATCCTCAACAGCGCGTACAGCAACATATTCAGCATAACATCGCCACTTTGCGCGAAACCCAGGGCAGTCAGTCCGATGTATTGTGCGCAGCCGCCAACCGATTGGCCACCGCGCTGGTGCATGGCGGCAAAATTCTGATTTGTGGCAATGGTGGCTCGGCCGCACTGGCACAATACCTGTCGGCACTGTTCATCAATCGCTTCGACCGCGAACGCCCGGGGCTGCCGGCATTAGCCCTGTCTGCCGATGCCGTCTGTCTGTCGACCATTGCCACTGATCAGCAATATAAAACCGGATACGCACAACAGATTCGGGCGCTGGCCCAGCCTGCTGATATACTGCTGGTCATGGCGGCCGGCAAAAGCAGCGCGAACTTGCGCGAAGCCATAACTGCTGCGTATGATCGCGATATTGCCGTGATACTGCTGAGCAGCGAGGAAAGCAGCAATCTGGCAGAAATGCTGCACGCCGATGACATAGAGATTCGGGTCCCCGCCCGTGTTTCCTACCGCAGCCAGGAAGTTCACCTGGTACTGATTCACTGTTTGTGTGACCTGATCGACATTGAAATTTTTGGAGAAGAGTTGTGAGCATCAAACGACTATCGATTATTGCGTTGCTGTTGAGCACCACAGCGTGTACCACTGTCCTGACACAAACAACCGGCGAAGACGGTATCAGGGAAGACCCTTATCTGCGCACTGCCGGCACTGTGGTGGAGGATGAATCCATCGAAACCAAAGTGGTTGTGAACATGCGATCGCAGAACGAATCCTTCAGAGACGCCAGCTTTGATGTGGTGAGCCACAACGGAGTGGTGTTGCTGGTCGGACAGGTACAATCAGAAGCACTCAAGAACGAGGCAACCCAGATTGCATCAGAAGCCAGCGTTCACGTCCGCCGGGTTCATAACGAAATGGAAGTTGCCGGGCGCCGAAGCCTGCTCTCGCGCAGTAATGACACCTGGCTGGCCACCAAGGTCCGCACCCAGTTGACCGCCAACGACAGCGTCAACGCCAACCGTATGCGGGTTGTCGCAAATAATGGCACGATTTACCTGATGGGTATTGTCGGCCGCAATGAAGGCAGCCGGGCAACAGAGCTGGCCCGCAGCGTGGGGGGGGTTCAGCGGGTAGTCAACGTTTTTGAGTATCTTTGAACCCAGCCAGCCGGCAAGGATGCCGGCTGCCGCTACTTGACCACGCGCAACGACGCTCGCGAACGCGACTTGGTTGCTGACGCCGGAGATTTATCCGACTTGCTTTCGTTTTTCACCGGCTTGGGCGAAGTGGGTGGCGGCTCAGGCGGCGGGCTCTCAGTCTCGAATACCATGCCCTGACCGTTTTCACGCGCGTAAATCCCCATCACAGCAGTTACCGGCACATAAACCGGCGTTGGAATGCCGGAAAAACGACCACTGAAGTTTACCGCCTCATTGGTCATTTCCAGGGCATGAACGGCTGCCGGTGAAATATTGAGGATGATCTGCCCATCCTTGACATACTCCTGCGGCACCATCACCTCATTGGCGTATGCGTTAACCACAATGTACGGTGTACACTGATTTTCCAGTATCCACTCGTACAGGGCACGCAGCATATACGGGCGACTCGAGGTCATGCTCACGCTTATACCATCTCTTTTTCCTGATCCGACAGACTGGCTCTGACTGAATCACGGGAAAACAGTCGCGCCCGGTACTGCAGCAGCGGCTGAACGGATTTATGATTGCCAAGGTCAATGCCCAGCGATGGCAAACGCCACAGTATGGGAGTGACGCAGCAATCAACGATAGTGAATTCATCACTCATGAAAAAGGGTTTTTCGGAAAAAATGGGAGCAATGGAGATCAGACTCTCACGCAGCTCCTTTTTCATTTTTTCCTGTTGTGCCGCCGTGCCTTTACCAGCTGTCAGGTCGTCAACGACCTGACACCAGTCACGCTGAATGCGATACATCCACAGGCGGCTTTGTGCCCTGGCTACCGGATAAACCGGAAACAGGGGGGGATGCGGGAACCTCTCATCAAGGTACTCCATCATGATATTGGCTTCATACAGCACCAGGTCACGATCCACAAGCGTGGGCAGACTGTTATAGGGATTCAACGAAGCCAGATCTTCTGGTGTGTTCGCCGGGTCAACATTGACAGTTTCAACAGTAACCCCTTTCTCGGCCAGCACTATCCGTACCCGATGGCTGTATTGTGAGCTGCCATCAGAATAGAACGTCATGGAAGAGCGTTTTGCTACAACACCCATAAACCTTACCTCAAAAAATCGAATTAGCCTGATCGCTACATCACGCGCTTGTCACCGAACGGCGCTCCTTAATGGATGCGCCGCCAGTATTCACGATTGAGCAATGTCACCAGCACAAACAGTATGGCCAGGAAACCCAGTACATAGACTCCAATTTCCTGCCGCTTCAAGCGTACAGGCTCGCCGACGTAATAGAGGAAGTTGACCATGTCATAGATGAATGCATCAAACTCTTCAGGCGTCAATTCACCAGTGCCCGCCACATGGCTGAGCTCGCAGTCTTCCGGCGCTTCCGCATTGTTGGTACACACCACGTCACCCTGTAATTCATACAGCACGTTGGGCATGCCCACATTGGGGAACACGGTGTTGTTAACACCCCAGACACGGCTGGTGTCAGTGTAGAAGGAGCGCAGGTAGCCATACAGCCATGCCGGGCTGTGGAGGCGGCCGGCCAGCGTCAGGTCAGGTGGTGTCTTACCGAACCAGTTATTGCTGTCGTCCGCATCCATGTTGTTTTCTATCAGATCACCGATGGCTGCATCACCAAACACCAGGTTGTCCATCACCAGATCGGTGGGAATACCCAGGTCGTCGGCAGTACGCTGGTAACGTGCGTACTGCAGCGAATGGCATGAATGACAGTAGTTCATGTAGGACGTGAAACCGCGCTGCAGAGACGCTTCATCACGCAGGTCCATATCCACCGGTTCAAGATCCACCGTCACCTCTGCACCCACTGCTTTAAGCGGCAGGAACACCAGCGCCGCCAGCAGAGCCAGCGTAATGGCCAGCTGCTTGTTGGTGATCCAGCGGCCCGTCACGCGCTGGGGCTCGGCAAACGTCTCTTCTTTCTTCGTGTACCAGGGCATCAGGAAGAAGAACAGGAAGTACAGTACGGTACAGAACTGTGCCAACGCGATACGCGGTGCGCTGGTCCCCAGTGTGCCCAGGTAACCCAGGATCAGGAAGCTGGCGGTAAAGATCAGCAACGCTATGCGGCTGTACCAGCCTTTATAACGAATCGAACGAACCTGACTGCGATCCAGCCATGGCAGCACGAACAGAATGGCAATCGCGCCAAACATGACAATCATGCCCCAGAATTTGGCGTCAATACCAAACAGTGGAACGGTTACCGCACGCAGCATGGAGTAGAACGGCGTGAAGTACCAGACCGGTGGCACGTGCTCAGGCGTGACCAGCGGGTTGGCTTCCTGGAAGTTTGGTGGCTCAAGGAAGTAGCCGCCCATCTCAGGCGCAAAGAAGATGACAAAACAGAACACAAACAGGAAGACAGTGATGCCAACCAGGTCATGGACCGTATAGAACGGATGGAAAGGCACACCATCAACCGGGATGCCATCCGGGCCCTTGTTCTTCTTGATGTCGATACCGTCGGGATTGTTGGAGCCCACTTCGTGCAGCGCCAGCAGGTGCAATACCACCAGCCCGATCAGAATGATGGGCAGCGCCACCACATGCAGAGCAAAGAAGCGGTTCAATGTAGCGCCGGAAATCAGGAAGTCACCCCGGACCCAGATCAGCAGGTCCTCACCGATGATCGGGATGGCGCCAACCAGAGATACAATAACGTTTGCACCCCAGTACGACATCTGACCCCAGGGCAGTACATAACCCATGAAGCCTTCCATCATCAGAATCAGGTAAATGGCCATGCCAAATACCCAGATCAGTTCACGTGGCTTCTTGTACGACCCGTACATCAGACCCCGGAACATGTGCAGGTAAACGACTACGAAGAATGCGGAAGCGCCGGTGGAATGGATGTAGCGCAACAACCAGCCGAACTCTACGTCCCGCATAATGTATTCAACCGAGGCAAATGCCCCTTCAGCACTGTTGGTGTAGTGCATGGTCAGGAATATACCTGACACCAGCTGGATCACCAGCACCACCAGCGACAGCACACCAAAGAAGTACCAGAAATTGAAGTTCTTCGGCGCGTAATACTTGCTCATATGCTTTTCCCAAGCATTTACGATGGGCAAGCGGTCATTCGTCCAGTCTCGTAAACCCACCAGGGCAGATACGACAAAGCCTTGTTTTTTAGTATCGCTCATTATGCGTCCACCCCGTCTTCACCAATCACCAGGATATTGTCGGATTCAAAATAGTGAGGTGGTACTTCCATATTGCGCGACGCCGGCGAACCGTTGTAAACACGGCCAGCCAAGTCAAACTTGGAGCCATGACATGGGCAATAGAAGCCACCTTTCCAATTCGCTTCAAACGGCTCGGGCCTGATCGACAGGCGCGGCGTTGGCGAACAGAACAGGTGTGGGCAGAGACCGATCAGTACCAGCACTTCAGGACTGCGCGATCGATACTGGTTGGTCGCGTATTCCGGTTGTTCCGGTTGCTCCGAGTTGGGATCCTGTACTTCGGAATCCAGTGTCGGCAGGGCATCCAGAGCTTCCTGGGTGCGACGCACGACAAAAATGGGTCGTCCGCGCCAGGCGGGAATCGGGCCGAGAATGGCGCCCTCTTCAATACGACTGATATCAACCCTTACCGGTGCTCCCGCTGCACGCGCCTTGGCGCTGGGATTCCAGGAACCGACGAAAGGGACAACAGCCCCTACCACACCGGCAGCCCCTACGACCGAGGTTGATCCCAATAAAAACCGTCTGCGGCCAGAATCAGTACCGTCTTCACTCACCGTGTATTCTCCTGAGCTTTGTCGTCTTCAAAAAAGAGTAGTGCCTGCCCTGATATCAGACCAGAGACAGGCGAAAATCTGCTAATGCTGCGTTGCTGCGCTTGTAATTATGCTGGCCTGTTGACTCCGGACCCCGCGAAAGGCTCCGGGCTGACAGCGTCAGTCCCTGCTGTCTGACAAACGTGGTACTGGCTGGAAAGGCGCAAACCGGCAAACGGGCGGAATGGTAGTCAATTTTGCGATTTTTTTCAAGCACGCTATCTCGGCAATTGCAGTTAAGCGGTTGAATAAAAAAGGAATTTATTTTTTCAACAAAAACAAAAAAAGCGCCTGCCTCTCGGCAACAGCGCTTTTTCTGTGAGTCAAGGGCTGATAAGGCCGGGATAACCCGGAGCCATCAACGCTTGGAGTACTGAGGACGTTTGCGAGCCTTACGCAGACCGATCTTCTTACGCTCAACCTCACGGGCATCGCGGGTTACGAAGCCGGCTTTGCGCAGTGGCGAGCGAAGCTCTTCGTCATAGGCGATCAGGGCACGGGTCAGACCGTGGCGAATCGCGCCTGCCTGACCAAAACTACCGCCGCCTTTAACGGTGACCTTGATATCGAACTTGCCGGACATCTCCAGCAGCTCAAGTGGCTGCTGAACAATCATGCGGGCAACTTCACGGCCAAAAAAGCCGTCGAGCGTGCGCTGGTTGACCGTGATATTGCCACTGCCCTTGGTGATGAACACGCGAGCAGTCGCTGTTTTACGTCGGCCAGTGCCGTAGTATTGAGTCGTTGACATAGGAATTCAGTGAGCCTCGTAAATCCTTTGTAAATTCTTACAGTTGCAGTGCCTGCGGCTGTTGGGCCGCGTGAGGATGCTCAGTACCAGCATAAACCTTGAGCTTCTTGAACATCGCCCGACCCAGCGGCGTGCGAGGCAACATGCCTTTCACAGCCAGCTTGAGCACACGCTCGGGAGAGCGGTCGATGAGCTTCTCGAAGCTGAAAGTTTTCAGGCCGCCCGGGTATCCCGAGTGGCTGTAATACATTTTGTCTTTTGCTTTCTTGCCGGTTACCCGGACCTTCTCAGCATTTACCACAACAATAAAGTCACCGGTATCCACGTGAGGCGTGTACTCAGGTTTGTGTTTTCCACGCAGGCGGCTGGCGATTTCAGTTGCCATACGCCCAAGCGTTTGGCCTTCTGCATCAACGAGCAGCCAGTTATGTTCTACATTCTGTGGTTTTGCACTAAAAGTCTTCATGTAACGTCACCGAACGGGCATTATCTTCAGGGAGCGCGAATACTACCGAAGCGCCTGTCATTATTCAAGCATTTTATGGATAGAAAAGTACTAAATTGATCAGGGGCGGTGTTCGCGGGCCAGATATTCCTCTGACTGCATCTCCAGCAGTCGACTGCGGGTGCGCTCAAACACAAACGCCAGACCCTGCCCAATGTACAAATCGGACAGCGGCACAGCGGCGGACAAAATCAATTTCACGTGACGATCATACAGCTCATCGACCAGAGAGACAAATCGGCGTGCCACATCATCCTGCGCGCTGTCCATCTGCGGCACGTTGCCTAGCACCACGGCATGATAGACTTTTGCCAGCTCAATGTAGTCATAGGCGCTACGGGCACCATCACACAAATCGACAAAATCAAACCAGACCACATCATCAGCCACCTGCCTGACCGGCAGTGACCTGCCCAGAATCTCGATCACGCCGCCCTGCTGGGAATCGGCATGTTCAGGTGCGAGCTGCTCAAATGCCGTATGCAATGCCTGGTCAGCCTCATCGCCCAGCGGGGCGAAATACAGACAGGCCTGCTTCAGCGCCCGCAGCCGGTAGTCCACGCCGCCGTCCAATTCGATGATGTCGGTGTATTTATGCAGCAGTGCGATAGCAGGCAGAAAGCGCTCACGCTGCAGGCCGTTAGCATACAAGCCGTCAGGGTGGATGTTGGAGGTCGCAATCAACACCACGCCGGCTTCCAGCAGGTGCTCCAGCAGACGCCCCAGAATCATGGCATCACCAATATCCGACACAAAGAACTCATCGAAACACAGCACACGGGCGCTGTCAGCGATATCAGCCGCCACCTGCTCAAGCGGGTTTTTCTGTCCCTTCAGAGCCGTCAGACGACCATGCACCATCTGCATGAAACGGTGAAAATGGGTACGCTGCTTGGCGGCCAGCGGCAGGCACTCATAGAACGTGTCCATGATGTAGGTCTTGCCCCGACCGACACCGCCATAAAAATAGATACCCTTGACCGGACCGCCAGACTTGCCGCTCAGCAACCCGGCCCAGCCGGAACGCGATGCCAGCCTGCCCAGCAATGAGCCACTACCGGCGCGCCGTTCAGCGGCCAGCACATCGTCATAAACGCGCTGCACATGGGTTATGGCCTGTGCCTGCGCCTCGTCGGGCAGCATTGCACCACGAGCCAGATCATCCTGGTAACGCTGTAGAGGTGTCATCATCAGAAAACCGGCACCGATTGAAAACCCCGCATTCTAGACCCGTAAAGGGGACGGAGGGAATAACTAAACAGCTTATAGGCTGTTTAGTTATTCCCTCCGTCCCCTTTACGGGTTGCATCGTTCAACACCAGGCAGACATCATGCTAGAATAGCCGCAGGCCTTCTGGCCAGTTTCGCGTTATACTTGCGCCTACTCAAGCGAAGGAAGAGTTTTAATATGTTGTGGTTAACCGGTATCGTTTGCCTGGCCGTCGGCCTGGTGGCAGGTTTGCTTATTGCCAAGCGAATCAACAGCAGCAGCCCTGCCAAAGTCTCCGAACTGGAAGCACGGGTGCAGGAATTGCAGCGCCATCACGCCCAGTACAGGGAGAATGTCAGTGAGCATTTCAATACCACGGCAGAACTGGTGCAGCACATGACCGAGAGCTACCGTGACGTCTACCAGCACCTGGCTGGTGGCGCACAGGATCTTTGTAGCGAGGATGTGGCCAGCAAATTGCTTCCGGCCGCCGAACAATCGGTGTTTTATCACGCGGACGATGATGCACTGGAGCCCCCCAAGGACTACGCGCCCAAAAAGGGCCCTGGTCAGTCCGGCGCCCTGGCGGAAAATTTTGGTCTGAAAGCTGACGGCGGAGTGGGCAATATCAAGAGCCCGGCACCAGGCACAGACAAAAACAGAGACACCAGGCAGGCCGTCAACGAAGACTGATCGACTCCCGAACCCATATGAACCATCGCAGCGCCGTTACGTCGGCCGCGCTGCAGCACCCGGTACACAAATCATGGCTGATTACAACCTGACACACCTGAAACAACTGGAAGCGGAAAGCATTCACATCATGCGGGAGGTCGCTGCCGAGTTCAGCAACCCGGTGATGCTGTATTCGATAGGCAAGGATTCCTCGGTGATGCTGCACCTGGCGCTGAAAGCGTTCTACCCCGGCCGCCTGCCCTTCCCCCTCATGCATGTTGATACCACCTGGAAATTCCGCGAAATGATCGAGTTTCGCGACGCCCAGATGGAAAAGCTTGGACTCGACCTGATTGTCCATATCAATCAGGAAGGTGTCGACGCCGGCATTGGCCCGTTCACGCACGGCAGTGAAAAGCACACCGATGTGATGAAAACCCAGTCCTTGCGACAGGCACTGGACAAGCACAAGTTTGACGCCGCATTCGGCGGTGGCCGTCGCGATGAAGAAAAATCACGTGCCAAGGAACGGGTATTTTCATTCCGCGACAAGAACCATCGCTGGGACCCGAAGAATCAGCGCCCGGAGTTATGGAACATCTACAACGGCAAGGTCAATCGTGGCGAAAGTATTCGGGTATTCCCGCTGTCCAACTGGACCGAGCTGGATATCTGGCAATACATTTATCTGAACAATATCGACATATCGCCCCTGTATTTTGCCAAGGAACGTCCCGTGGTCAACATGGACGGCATCGACATCATGGTTGATGACGACCGCATGCCTATCCCGGCCGACAAGAAAATCCAGCACAAGATGGTGCGATTCCGCACGCTGGGCTGTTACCCGTTGACCGGCGCAGTGGAATCAACAGCAACCACGCTGCCGGACATCATCCAGGAAATGCTGTTGACCACCAGCTCGGAACGCCAGGGACGACTGATCGATTCCGATCAGGCTGGTTCCATGGAAGAAAAGAAACGCAAAGGGTACTTCTGACATGTCGCACCAATCAGAGCTTATCAGCACCGATATAACCGCCTACCTGGCACAACACGAACGCAAGGAAATGCTGCGCCTGCTGACCTGCGGCAGCGTTGACGATGGCAAAAGCACCCTGATCGGCCGACTGCTGCACGACTCCAAGATGATCTACGAGGATCAACTGGCCGCCATTACCGCCGACAGCGTCAAGTCCGGCACCACCGGTGGCAAGATTGATCTGGCCTTGCTGGTAGACGGCCTGCAGGCGGAGCGCGAACAGGGCATCACCATAGATGTGGCCTATCGTTATTTCTCCACATCAAAACGCAAATTCATCATTGCCGACACCCCCGGTCATGAACAGTACACGCGCAACATGGCCACCGGCGCCTCAACCTGTGATCTGGCCATCATCCTCATTGATGCCCGCCATGGTGTGCAGGTGCAGACCCGTCGTCACAGCTTTATCACCTCCCTGCTGGGCATCCGGCATATTGTCGTGGCGATCAACAAAATGGACCTGATGGATTACAGCGAAGACGTCTTTGCCCGCATCAAGGCTGACTTTCTGAAATTCAGCGAAAAGCTGCGCGATGCCGAGTTCCATTTTATACCGATGTCAGCGCTTGATGGCGACAACGTCGTCAACCCCAGCGACAACATGCCCTGGTACGAAGGGCCGACGCTGATGTCACTGCTCGAAAATGTGCAGATCGCCGAAGACCGCAACTACGACGACTTCCGCTACCCGGTGCAGTACGTCAATCGACCCAACCTGAACTTCCGTGGCTTCTGCGGCACCGTTGCCTCCGGCGTGGTCCGCAAGGGCGACGAAATCATGGTACTGCCGTCGCGCAAAAAGAGTCGCATCAAGTCCATTGTCACCATGGATGAAGAACTGGAACTCGCGCACGCGGAAATGGCCATCACCCTGACTCTGGAAGATGAAGTGGACGTCAGCCGTGGTGACATGATTGTGCACCAGGACAACCTGCCCATCATCAGCGAAGATTTTGACGCCACTGTAGTGTGGATGACCGACGCCGCCATGCTGCCGGGCAAGCTTTATGATTTCAAACTGGGCACCAAAACCGTCAGTGGTCGCGTCAATGCCCTTAAGCACCAGATTGACGTCAACAGCCTGGAAGAAAAACCGGCACCCGGGCTGGAGCTCAATGAAATTGGTCTGTGCGAAATCAGCGTCGACCAGCCGGTGTGCATCGACAGCTATGAAAAAAATCGTAGCACGGGTGCGTTTATTGTCGTCGACCGGCTGACCAATGTCACCGTGGGTGCGGGCATGATCAATCTGGAGAGTGCCGCCGCCCGCCGCCGCAAGGCACGCAGCAGTGCTACCCATGTCACCCGTGAAGAGCGCGCTGCACGTTATGGCCAGAAACCCGCCACCGTCATGTTTATCGGCGTTTCCGGCGCTGGCAAATCCACACTGGCGCACGGCCTGGAGCGACGCCTGTTCGACATGGGTCGGGTCAGCACGGTACTGGACGGCAAGGCCATGCGCCTGGGCATCAGCAAGGACCTGCCTCATGATGCCATGGGCCGCGCCGAGAACCTGCGCCGCAGCGCCCATATTGCCCGCTTCCTGAATGACTCGGGGATGATCTGCTGTGCGGCATTTGTCGCACCCAATCCTGATTCGCGCGAACATGCGGTCAGCGTCATCGGCAAGGACAATTGCTACATTGTCTATCTGAACCCACCCATTGCGGCCTGTCAGCAACGCGACCCCAGCGGCATCTACGCTGCCGCGGAAACCACAGGTTCGGCGGATATACCTGGCATTTCCTTCCCTTATGCGCCGCCGGAAAAGGTCGACCTGGAACTGGATACCGAAAGCCTGTCAGTCGAGGATTGCCTGGACCAGGTCATTGCCCTGATGCAGGAAAAAGGTGTTATCAGAAAGTAGCGCTAAACCGGGTTATCGATATCGATAAACTGATGCTGCAGATCAAAGCGCTGGGCCAGCATTCTGCCCAGCGCCTGCACACCATACCGCTCGGTGGCATGATGCCCGGCTGCGAAATAGTGGACACCATGCTCACGGGCGCTATGCACCGTCGGCTCAGAAATTTCACCGGAAATATAGGCATCAGCACCGGCGGCCACCGCCTGTTCGATATACCCCTGCGCCGCACCCGTGCACCATGCCACGGTGCTGATGGCGTGTTCTGATCCGGCAATATGCAAAGGTTCACGCTGCAAACGCTCAGCGAGCAGTGCAGCGAATTCAGTGCCGGAAACCGGCGCCGGCAGCTTGGCTATCAGTCCCATATCGTGATTGTTCTGTCGGCTCAGTGCCGCATGGGGCTCCAGCCCCAGTATCTGCGCCAGTTGCACGTTGTTACCCAACTCAGGGTGTGCATCCAGCGGCAGATGATAGGCAATCAGGCTGATATCATGCTCCATCAGCGTTTTGATGCGTCGACGTTTGATGCCGGTCAGCGCCGCATCTTCACCACGCCAGAAGTAGCCGTGATGAACCAGAATGGCATCAGCCTCCTGTTCAATCGCCGCATCAATCAATGCCTGGCAGGCGGTGACACCGGTCACCAGACGCGCGATCCGGCTACGCCCCTCAACCTGCAGGCCGTTGGGACAATAATCCTTGAATTGCTCTGGTTTCAGCTCCCGGGTCAGGGCGCTCATCAACTCATCTAAACTGATTGTCATTCCGATTTACCTTCACATAAGCAGGATTTGTTCGCATAATGCATTACGCCTGAGTAATATCCGAGTATCAAAGAAGTCGGCGACTATTGCAATTCACAAGAACGACAGCGGCCTAATGAAGAAATTTCTGCAGTTTATAAGTTGGCCGGTAATGACCGGTGTGCTCCTTGCTGTTGTACTGCTCCAGTATCAGCAACTGCAAGAGCTTTCCGGGCGAATTACAGACCACCAGACCAACCGCACTGTACCCGCAGCCGCAGCCAATCAGGCGCCAGCAACAACACTTCCCAGCTACGCCAACGCAGTCGAGCGCGCAGCTCCGTCAGTGGTCAGTATTCACTCCACCATTCGCGAACAGATCGAACTGCCGCCAGCAGATGAGTTGCCACCCGCATTCCGCGAGTTGCTGCAGACCATCCCCTCCGAGCGTCTGTGGGACAGCCTGGGATCAGGTGTTGCTGTCAGCAGTGAAGGCCATATTCTCACCGCGCTTCACGTCATTGAAGGCGCAGAGGATATCGAGGTGCACTTCACCGATGAACAGGGCAACAACGTCAACGCAAGAGCCCAACTGATAGGCTTTGACACCAGTACCGACCTGGCGCTACTGAAAGTCGACAGCACCCTGCTGCCGCCCCCGGTTCCGATAGGTTCCTCCGATGGCCTCCGGGTCGGCGACTCGGTACTGACCATTGGCTACCCACGGCGCGACCTGATGAACCAGAAATCGGTGTCCCTGGGCGTCGTCAGCGCACTGGGCATCCCGCGCGACGGTCTGCCGATTGTGCAGTATATCCAGACCGACGCAGCGATGAATTATGGCAACTCGGGCGGTGCACTGATTGATGCCAGCGGGTCACTGATTGGTATCAATTCATTTATCTATTCAGAGTCCGGTGGTTCAGACGGTATCGGTTTTGCCGTACCGGTCAACAAAGCCATGATCATTGTCGAGCAGCTGATCCAGCATGGCGAGGTCACACCGGGCTATCTGGGTGTGATTACCGGCGAACTGTTAACTGAGGAGACAAGTCGCACTTTTTTCGGTAATGCCGATGTAGAGGGTCTGTTGATTGAGCAGGTTACCGACCGCAGCCCGGCCGGGGAAGCCGGCATTCGTGCCGGTGATGTCATGGTAGCCATTGACGGTAGCGCGATAAGCAGCGTCATCGGCGCCATTGAGCAGATCAACCGAAAAGCCCCGGGGCAAATGGTGGAACTGACCATATTCCGCGCCGGTGAATATCAGACCATCAATGTCACTCTGGGTACCGGCACAGCGCAGTACCGGACCCAGTTCAACAACAATGACGCGATACCGGAAAACGGGCTGGACTGAGTTTCACGGCGGCTGGCCGCGGCCTGCCAGCATTTTTGTTATTCGCGTCGCCCCGGGATACGCCACGCCGCTGACAATGCGTGTGCCTGCAACTGCTCATGGTACGCCAGCTTCTCCGCCACCGGCGCCAGCCGCGCTGCACCCGCCGGCGAGCAGTTTATGATGGAACTGCGTTTCTGGAAGTCGTAGACACCCAGCGGTGAAAAGAAACGCGCCGTACCTGACGTCGGCAGGACATGACAAGGTCCTGCACAATAGTCACCCAGTGCTTCGGGTGTATGGCGACCCAGAAATATTGCCCCGGCATGACGCACTTTTTTCAGCCAGAGCTCGGGCTCATCCACTGACAGTTCCAGATGTTCAGGCGCAATCTGATTGCAGATGTTCATGGCCGTATCCAGATCCGGGGCGTAGATCAATGCCCCCCGGTTCTGCATCGACGTTGCTATGATGTCGCGCCGCTCCATGGTCGGCAACAGACGGTCGATACTGGCGGCCACCTTGTCCAGAAATGCCTTGTCAGTACTGATCAGAATGGACTGGGCCTGTTCATCATGTTCTGCCTGGGAGAACAGATCCATGGCAATCCAGTCGGGATCGGTTTTGCCGTCGCAGACCACAGTCAACTCTGACGGACCGGCGATCATGTCGATGCCCACCTCACCAAAAACCTGTTTCTTGGCAGCTGTCACATAGACGTTGCCGGGGCCGGTGATTTTGTCGACGCGGGGAATTGTTTCGGTACCAAAGGCCAGCGCGGCGATGGCCTGGGCTCCACCAATGGTAAACAGCCGATCCACGCCAGCAACGGCTGCTGCCGCAAAAATGAGCCGCCCGGCACCACCGGCATCGGCACCATAGGGCGTCGGCACAACGGCAATCACTTCATCAACGCCGGCAACCTTGGCCGGAATGGCGTTCATCAGCACCGAGGAAGGGTAGTTGGCTTTGCCGCCAGGCACGTAAATACCTACCCGCTCCAGCGCAACCACAACCTGGCCGTATACGGAGCCATCTGCCTCTTCATATTGCCATGATGGCTGCAGCTGTCGCTCGTGGTAAGTGCGAATGCGATCCGCTGCGGTATGCAGCGCCTCAGCCAGCGAAGGTTCCAGACTATCCAGCGAAGCCTGCATTTGCGCCCTGCTCACTTCCAGTTCGGCCACCGCGTTGCCTGCGAAGCGATCAAATTTGCGGCTGTACCTGACCAGTGCCTCATCACCATGGCTGCGAATATCATGCAGAATATCAGCGACGACCTTGCTGGTTTGCGGATCTTCTATCATGCGGCGATCCAGCAGGGCGTCGAGCGCCGCGGCAAAGTCCGCCTGCTCTATTGTCAGTCTTTTGATGTTAATGCGTTCAGCCATTATCAACCTCGTTCCGGTCCTGTCTGTTGCCAGCGCTTAACCGGCATTCGTCCTGGCCTGTCCGGCACTGATAACCTGCTCAATGCTGGCCAGCAAGCCACTGAGTTCGGTGTGCTTGATCTTCATCGCAGCCTTGTTGACGATGATTCTTGAGCTGATGTCGGCAATCAGTTCAAGCGGTTCCAGGCCATTGGCACGCAAGGTGTTACCACTGTCGACGATATCCACAATCCAGTCTGCCAGTCCCATGGACGGTGCCAGCTCCAGCGCGCCATTGAGTTTGATGATATCGGTTTGCAGTCCTTGCTCGGCAAAGTAGCGTCGGGCGATATTAACGAATTTGCTGGCTACCCTGACCCGCCCTTGCGGGGCAACTGCTCCCACTGGTGCTGCGGTCATCAACCGGCATCTGGCGATGCCCAGATCAAGCGGTTCGTAAAATGCGCTTTCGCCATATTCCATCAGCAGGTCTTTGCCAACCACACCCAGGTCAGCACTGCCAAATTCCACATAGGTGGGCACATCCGAACCGCGGACGATCATGATACGAAGGCCGGCCCTGTTGGTATCAAAAATGAGTTTGCGGCTTTTGCGGTAATCTTCCAGCAGGCTGATACCGGCCTGCTCCAGCAGCGGCATCACCTCTTCCAGAATACGGCCCTTGGTCAACGCCATGACCAGAGGCTGTTTTGTGTTTTCCATCATGATTGTTCCCTGTCCGCCCGGCTCAGGACGGCACGCGACGTATTATTGCACCCAGCGACTGCATTTTTTCTTCGATGCATTCATAACCGCGATCGATATGATAGATCCGATCGATCAGGGTTTCGTTGTCACTTACCAGCCCGGCAATGACCAGGCTGGCCGATGCTCGCAGATCTGTTGCCATGACCGGGGCACCTTTTAATCTTGCCACACCATTGACAATGACGGTGTTGCCCTGAACCTGCATGGAGGCACCCATCCGGTTCATTTCATGCACATGCATGAAGCGGTTTTCAAACACCGTCTCGGTGATCGAACCGGTACCGCTGGCAATGGCATTCATGGCGGTAAATTGTGCCTGCATGTCGGTCGGAAACGCCGGATACGGGGCGGTGCGCAATGACACGGCCTTGGGGCGCCGACCGTGCATATCCAGTTCTATCCAGTCATCTCCCACCCGCACATCGGCGCCGGCCTCTTCCAGTTTGCTCAGTACCGCTTCCAGCGTATCGGGCCGGGTATCCTTTATCTTGATCTTGCCTCGTGTGGCCGCCGCCGCAATCAGATAGGTGCCGGTTTCGATCCGGTCAGGCATGACCGAATAGCTGCAACCGTGCAGACTGGCCTTGCCATTGATGACAATGGTATCGGTACCGTGGCCGTGAATATCGGCACCCATGGCAATCAGGCAATCGGCCAGATCAACCACTTCCGGCTCACGGGCGGCGTTTTCGATAACTGTCTGACCATCAGCCAGCGTCGCAGCCATCAGCACGTTTTCGGTGCCAGTGACCGTGCACATATCCATAAAGATATGACAACCTTTCAACCGACCGTCCACTGACGCTTTGATGTAACCGTCTTCCACAACAATATTGGCACCCATTTTCTGCAGGGCGGTAATATGCAGATTCACCGGTCGGCTGCCTATGGCACAGCCGCCAGGCAATGCCACTTCCGCCTTGCCAAAGTGTGCCAGCAGGGGCCCCAGCACTAGAATGGATGCCCGCATGGTTTTTACCAGGTCATAGGGCGCATTGCAGTGAGTAATCGAAGCCGCACAAATATCCACATTCAGCTGGGCATCAACCACCGACTCGGCGCCCATGCAACCCAGCAACTCCAGCATGGTAGTGATGTCATAAAGATGCGGCAGATTGCATATCTGCACGGTCTCGCGCGTCAGCAGCGTGGCTGCCAGAATCGGCAAGGCCGAGTTCTTGGCGCCGGCGGCACGGATTTCTCCGTTCAGGCTGGCGCCACCCTGAATTAAAAGCTTGTCCATGAATGATCCTGGTACCGAGGTGAGCGAGGAAGAGGAGCGGGAGTCAGGCCGTGGCCGACTCCGCCGGCGTAAGCAGATTCATGGACACGGCATGAACTGCCCCGGAGCGGATATGGGCATTCAGATGCTGGTACACCAATTGCTGCCGTTTAACGGCATTCAACCCGGCGAATGCCTCGCCTACCATGGCGACCTGGAACTTGCCGCCACCGCCTTCAACCCGCACCTGGCAGTCCGGAAACACGGACTGCAGCATCTCCTCTAGGGCACGGGCATCAACATTTACATCAGTCATCAAACTTTCTCCACCGGTCAGCATCTACGGCTGCCACCACAACCGCAGCTTATTGCCAGGCTTCGATGACAGCATCTATATCATTGTTGTGCCGGGCCATCAGCGCGGCAAACTGGGTATGGTACTGGCGGCGCAGATTGATGCCTCCGACGTACAGATTGCGCAACTTCCACTCCCTGTTGTCATTCAGGAACATGGCATATTGCAGTTCGATTCGGGTGCCGTCAGATACTATTTGCATACGGACATTGGTCGGTGCAGTCGGATCCTCCGGCGGATTCTGCGGAGGCATGTAATTCAGCTCCTGACCGCCATACTCGACCAGCGCCGAACCATAGAACCGGGTCAGTGTCGCGCGCAGTTTTTCACCAAACGCTTCGATCTGTGCATCCGTGGCATCCTCCGAAAAGCGTGCCATCACACCCGTTGCAACCTGGCTGAAATCGACAAACTTGCCGACTTCTTCCTCAATACCGGCGTAATACCTGTCCGTGTCGGACTCGAAATAGGGTCGTAATTCCTCGACTCGCTGCAGCAACTGGGTAACGGATTGCTCCGCCGCCTCGACTGCAGACAGGGTCGGCGCCTGTGCATGCACTGCCATCACTGGCATGAGCATCAGAGCAAAACTCAAGGCAATCAATTTAGTGATAAACTTCATATAGTTAAAACTCCAATCAGGCCTGGCGAAGCAATGCCGCCATGGCAGGCCGCTAATGACGACAGATGCAATTATTTGAGAATAACGGTAACATCGGCCGACTAGTCGGGACACTGTTGCAGTGTACCTCAATTAACACAGCCAATAAATTACTACTTGCAAGGCCGGACATTCATCCGTCTAATGAGCCACCCGCGACCACCCCATCCATGACTCTGTATTGGACACTATGCTGCTAGATGTAATCATTATCTGCCTTGGATTTGCCGGTTTGATCTGGGGCGCTGACAAATTTGTATTCGGCGCCTCGGCCCTGGCACGCAATCTGGGCATCTCACCACTGGTGATCGGCCTGACCATTGTTGCTTTCGGCACATCGGCGCCGGAGATATTCTCATCCGCCGCCTCCGCCCTGGTCGGCGAACCCGAACTGGCCATTGGCAATGCCATCGGATCGAACATATTCAATCTGGGCATCGCACTGGGTGTTGCCATTATCATCAAACCCATTACCCCGCCCAAGTCCCTGTCCCGCAAAGAGATGCCGGCCCTGCTGCTGGTGAGCGTGGTATGCGGCCTGCTGATGGCCAACCTGTATATGGGAGCAATGGACGCACTGATACTGATTGGTGTGGTCGCCTACTTTATCTACTACCTGTTTACGCGCAAGGCGGCAGGTCTCGAAGAAGACGATACCGAGCTTCCTGAGCAGATGACCACCTGGCGAGCCAGCGCCTATCTGGCCCTGGGCCTCACCTTGCTTATTATCGGTGCCGAGGCGCTGGTCAATGGTGCCATTTCCATTGCCGACACCCTGGGGGTCTCTTCCGGCATTATCGGTCTGACGCTGGTCGCGCTGGGCACCAGTCTGCCTGAGTTGGCAGCCACCGTCACCTGCGCCCTGCGCGGACATCATGAATTGGCCATTGGCAACATCATCGGCTCCAACATCCTCAATATTCTGGTGGTTCTGCCCTTCCCCGGCCTGCTCGCCGCAGGCAGCTTCAACGCAGACCTGTTCTATCGCGACTACACCGCCATGATGGTCATGACCCTGTTGCTGGCCATACTGTGCTTTGTGGCGATCCGCCGCGGCAAACAGATTGGCCGACTCAGCGGCATTGCCTTTGTGCTGCTTTATGCCGGCTGGTTCGGCATAATGTACTACCAGATTCACTAGTCAAACGGATGCACATGAGCATGGAACAGAGGCAGTCGCTGATCAACAGTGCGTTGCGCACTATTCGAATCGAGCACCAGGCCATTGGCGCACTGACTGGGCGGATTGATGAGCAGTTTGCCCGCGCCTGCGAATTGATGCTGGCTTGCGACGGCCGCATCGTGGTCACCGGCATGGGCAAATCCGGCCATATCGCACGCAAGATCGCCGCGACCCTGTCCAGCACCGGCAGCCCTGCCATGTTTGTGCACCCGGCCGAAGCCAGTCATGGCGACCTGGGCATGATCACTGACCGCGACGTGGTGCTGGCACTGTCCAATTCCGGCACCACCGAAGAGCTGATCAACATCCTGCCGCTGTTCAAGCGCAAGGGCGTGCCCTTTATCACCATGACCGGCAATCCTGACTCCATGCTGGCCCATAGCGCCGATGTCAATCTGGATGCCAGTGTTGACGAAGAAGCCTGTCCCCTGGGGCAGGCACCGACTTCCAGCACCACTGCGGCCCTGGTACTGGGCGATGCCATCGCCATGGCACTGCTGGAGGCCAAGGGTTTTACCCAGGAGGATTTTGCCATTTCCCACCCAGGCGGGCGACTGGGCCGCCGCCTGCTGCTCAAGGTTGCCGATATCATGCACGGTGGCGATGCCATTCCACGGGTACAGGAAAACACCCTGCTGAAAGATGCCCTGTACGAGATCAGCAGCAAGGGGCTGGGCATGACCACCGTTGTTGATGAACATGGCGACCTGGCCGGCGTATTCACCGACGGCGACTTGCGCCGGGCGCTGGATGCCGGTCGTGACATTCTGGCAACGCGCATGCAGGACGTGATGTCCCGCAACAGCAAAACCGTCAAGGCGCAGGCCCTGGCAACCGAAGCCGCCAAACTGATGGAAGACAACCGCGTGTATACTCTGGTGGTGACCGATGAAGCGTCACGCATGAGCGGCATCATTCGCATGCACGACCTGTTGCAAGCCAATGTCATCTGATCGCTGCTGGAGCACCAGCTTATGAAATACTACGATACCGCTGACAACGTACTAAAACGCGCCGAAACCATCCGTCTGTTGCTGCTCGATGTTGACGGCGTGCTGACCAACGGCCAGCTGTTTTATGGCGAACACGGCGAGGTCATGAAGGCCTTTAATACACTGGACGGCCAGGGCATCAAGCTACTGCAGCAGAACGGCATCACGGTGGGCATCATCAGTGGGCGCAAGTCCGCCGCCCTGGAGCGACGGGCGGCAGCGCTGGGCATCGCATTGATGGCACAGGGGCGCGAAGACAAGGGCAATGCCCTGGATGAACTGCTGCAGAGTCACCCCTGCCCGCTGGACCAGATCGCTTACGTGGGTGACGACCTGCCGGACTTGCTGGTGATGCGGCGCATCGGCCTGCCCATCGCCGTGCCCAATGCCCATGACAGTGTTCACCACTGTGCGGCGCTGTGCACCACCCGGGCCGGCGGCGACGGGGCCGTGCGCGATGTTGCCGACTTTCTGCTGCGCTGCCAGGGCAAATACGACGATGCCCTGCGCGCATTTTCCTGAACCGACACCGGCACTGAGCTGATATGAAACGCATACGATACCGATGGCTGTTGGCGCTGATTCCGGCGATATTGATTGCCTGGTTGCTGACCGAACGCACCGGCGTGGCACCGGTTCAGAATGACAACCTCAGTACCTTGTCCGACCCGGAAACCGGTTATGACGGCTTTGGCCGGGGCATACGCAGCGTCATCTACGATGAAAACGGGCAGATGGCTTACACGCTGTCAGCCAGTCAGCAGAAACTGTTCCCGGGCCAGGTGACCGAGCTAACCGAGCCGGTCATGCAAATGTTTGAGGGCAGCCGGGAACGCTGGAATATCTCCGCCGCTTCAGGCAGAATTCAGGCCACCAGCGGTGGAGACATTGTGGCGTTGACCCTGAACGATGCGGTACAGATTCTGCATCGCACTGAAGGGAGCAGCAATGTGCGCCTGACCAGTAACCGGCTCACCGTAGAACCTCCGACACAGACCATGTTTACTGACGCCAGGGTCCGGGTGACCGGCGACGGTCTGGAGCAGACATCCCAGGGCATGCATGCTGACCTGAGCGTGGACACCATTACTTTTTTATCGGATATACAGGGCCGCTACTATCGTGTTGACAATTGAACACCCAACCAGCCTGTTACGCGCGGCGACCCTGCTGGTAGCGCTGTGTATCAGTCCCCTGCTGGCCGCCCAGACAGCCCTGGCGCCCGATGATTCGTCCGCACAGCAAGCAACAGCGCCTGAACCGGAGACATCACCAACGCCGAATACGCGCACTGCCACGCCCGCCGACGACGACGTCCTGACTGTCGATGCGGCCGGGCCCAGCAGCATCGAATTTTCCGGGGAGATGCAGATCGCCACGTTTAGCGACAGCGTCATCTTCAGGCGGGGCGCCATCGAGATTCTGGGTGACACTGCCCGCCTGGAAAGAGATATCGACACGGGTGAGCTGATCAAGGTCACTGTCGAGGGCGACCCGGCGCGTTTTTCTCGTGGCGCCGAGCTCAATGCGGAAATAATCACCGGACACAGTGACTCGATCGTTTACTATAACGAGACCGTCAATGACACCCAGCTGTCCGTGGTCGAATTCATCGGCGGCGCCAGCTTCAATCGTGGTCGCACGGCATTCGAGTGCACGCAGATCAAGCACATCATTGAAACCGGCGCTACCGATTCACCGGGTCCTTGCAGCGGCCTGTTGGCACCAACATCGCAGACCGAGCCGCCGGCATCGGCAGCAGACACCACACCGACGCCGGATAACAGCGAGAACTGATGGATACCCTGACAGCCAGACACCTGGCCAAATCATACAAAGGCCGGCAAGTGGTCCGCGATGTGTCCCTGAGCGTGAACAGCGGCCAGATCGTCGGCCTGCTTGGCCCCAACGGCGCGGGCAAGACCACCTGTTTTTACATGATTGTCGGCCTGGTCAAGGCTGATGCAGGCAATATTCAACTCAACGATACCGAACTGTCAGGGCTGCCAATCTATTCCCGGGCCCGCCTGGGAGTAGGCTATCTGCCGCAGGATTCGTCGATCTTTCGCAATCTCAGCGTCGAAGACAATATCATGGCCATCCTGCAGACCCGCAAGGACCTGGACTCAGGCCAGCGCCATGAAAAAATGGAAAGCCTGTTGCAGGAGTTCCATATCACCCACATACGCCACAATAAGGGTATGAGCCTGTCCGGTGGCGAACGCAGACGCACAGAGATTGCCCGGGCGCTGGCCAACGACCCCCGCTTCATTTTGCTGGACGAACCTTTTGCCGGCGTCGACCCGATTTCAGTCAGTGATATCAAATCCATCATCGAACACCTGAAAATGCGTGGCATCGGCGTTCTGTTGACTGACCATAATGTCAGGGAAACGCTGGATATCTGCGAAAAAGCCTATATTGTCAGTGAAGGCGGCATCATTGCCGAAGGCAGCGCCGAGCAGATCCTGGCCAACCAGAAGGTTCGGGATGTCTATCTCGGGGAGAAATTCCGTATTTAACGGCCCCTCTGTCAGCCCTGGCATCGACGCTCCAATGGAACACAATTTTCCTTGGCAAAAATATTGCAAAACGTTGCGCAACTCGGCATGATGCTTGCTTGGGCGCTGACGCGACGCGCCACAGAGCAGCACTAGCACGACAGCTGCCACACCAAAAATTTCGCCACAACGAGCAACAAAGATGTATCTGATGCCATGAAAATTTCGCTACAGCTAAAGCTTGGTCAGCAGCTGACCATGACGCCGCAGCTGCAGCAGGCAATCCGGCTTCTGCAGCTGTCCACTCTGGACCTTCAACAGGAAATTCATCAGGCACTGGAATCCAACCCCATGCTGGAGGTTGATGAATCCCACGAGTCCGACAGCAGCGACGCCAGTTATGACAACGACGGCGGCGAATCAAACTCTCAATCCGACAGCGGCAAGGACACCAACAGTGCCGAGGCACCTGGCGACACCTTTGCTGAGCAGTCGTCATCGGACGCTGCCTACGAAGCCAGTGGCGATGAGTCGCACTGGGAAGACAGTATCCCGGAGCAACTGACCGTTGACACCAACTGGGATGACATCTACCAGAACAGCTACACCAGCGGCAGTCCGGCGCCCGACAACGACGACTTTGAATCCCGTGACGCCGCGTCGGAATCATTGCAGGACCACCTGCTCTGGCAGTTGAACCTGACCACCATGTCCGACACCGACCGGCTGATTGCCATGGCCATTATTGATGCGGTGGATGCCAACGGCCAGTTGTCTGCCAGCCTGGAATCGATTCTGGAAGGCCTGCAGGAGCATCTGGATATAGAGGAAGATGAGGTGCTGGCCGTCCTGCACCGAGTCCAGCATTTTGACCCGATCGGCGTCGCTGCCCGGGATCTGTCCGAATGCCTGCTGATACAGCTCCAGCAGATTCCCGACACCCTGGTCACCGATGCAGTGCGGAATGCCCGAACCCTGGTGAGGGATCATCTGCCGCTGCTGGGCAACCGCGATTATGCCCAGGTCATGCGCCTGACCCGCCTGAAGGAACCCGAACTGCGCGACGCCATTGCCATTATCGAGAAGCTGGACCCGCGTCCCGGCGCCGACATTGCGCCATCCTCGGCCACCTACATCGTACCGGATGTATTTGTCAGCAAGGACCCGCGCAGCGGACGCTGGCGGGTGGAGCTGAACCCGGAGACGGCGCCCAAATTACGCATTAATGCTGACTATGCGGCGCTGGTCAAACGATCCGAAAACAGTACCGACAACAACTACCTGCGTGACAATCTGCAGGAAGCCCGCTGGTTCCTGAAGAGCCTGCAAAGCCGCAACGAAACCCTGCTCAAAGTCGCAAGCCGTATCGTTGAACATCAGCAGGGTTTCCTTGAGCAGGGCGAAGAAGCCATGAAACCCCTGGTGCTGCATGACATTGCCGAAGCGGTAGAGATGCATGAATCAACCATATCGCGAGTCACCACACAAAAGTACATGCATACACCGCGCGGCATATTTGAACTCAAATACTTCTTCTCCAGTCACGTCAGCACCGCTGGCGGCGGGGAGTGCTCGTCCACAGCGATTCGGGCACTGATCAGGAAGCTGGTGGTGGCGGAAAACCCCCGCAAACCACTGAGCGACAGTAAAATCACCCAGTTACTGGAAGAACAGGGCATCAATGTAGCCCGACGCACCATCGCCAAATACCGCGAATCATTGTCGATACCGCCTTCCAATGAACGAAAACGACTGGTCTGAGCCGACACCGGGCGCTGACTCATTGCCAGCGACGGGCCAAGGTTCTAGAATGGCAGCCATCGGAAGATTAGGAAAACCTGATGCAACTGAGCAAGATTCTTAGCCCTGAGCGTACTGTCTGCGATATGCCGGGCGTCAGTAAAAAGCGCTTTCTGACCACCATCAGCGAGCATATTGCAGCCAGCACCAGCAGCCTGTCAGCAGACGCCGTGTATAATGCACTGCTGGCACGCGAGCAGCTGGGCAGCACCGGCATTGGCAATGGCATTGCCATTCCCCACTGCCGGGTCCAGGAATGCACCCAGATCATCGGAACGCTGGTCAAACTCGACGAAGGCATCGATTTTGACGCCATTGATGCGCAGCAGGTCGATCTGCTGTTCGTGCTGATCGTACCGGCAGAAGAAACTGACGAACACCTGCGCGTGCTCAGCGGACTGGCGCGGCTGTTTCATCAGGAGGCATTTTGCCAGGCACTGCGCGATGCTGGCAGCAGCAGCGAACTTTACCAGACTGCCATACGCTTCAGCGAACAGACATCAGACTGATTTGCTGCGCATATCGGCCTTAGCCGTTCCGGTATGATTTGCGCCGGAAATATCGGAAAACACCCAGACTCAACTGAGACAGGCGAGCAATTGTGAGACTCCTGATCGTAAGCGGCCGCTCCGGTTCCGGCAAAAGTACCGCGCTCAACATGCTGGAAGATCATGGCTATTATTGCATCGACAACTTGCCGGCCAGCCTGTTGCCCGCCTTTGTTACCCGAATATCCAGTGAAACGGTGGCGTTGCCCCGGGTTGCGGTCAGCATTGATGCCCGCAATATCCCTGATGACCTGAAAAAGGTTCCGCAGATAATCGTCGAGTTGCAGGCGTCGAAAATCGATACAGAGATCATTTTCCTGGATGCCAACAGCCCGACGCTGATCAAGCGCTTCAGTGAAAGCAGACGCAAGCATCCCCTGACTACCGACCGTATCGGCCTGCGCGAAGCAATCAACAAAGAGCGTGAAATGCTTGAACCCATCGCTGCGCTGGCTGGCCTGTCGATCGACACCAGCACAATGTCAGTTCATGAACTCCGCTCGACGGTACGTGCGCGCGTGGTCGAGAAAAAGGATTCTTCACTGGCGCTGATGTTCGAATCGTTCGGTTTCAAGAATGGTGTGCCCATAGACGCCGACTTTGTATTTGATGCGCGCAGTCTGCCCAACCCTTACTGGGATCCGGCGTTGCGTCCGTTATGCGGACTGGATGCGCCGGTCCGGGATTATCTGTCAACCCAGGAAGATGTCGTGGCCATGCAAACGGATATCTTCCAGTTTCTGGAAACATGGATACCACGCATAGAACGCAGCAATCGCAGCTATCTGACGGTAGCCATTGGTTGTACCGGCGGGCAGCACCGATCGGTATATTTGTGTGAACAATTAAAACAGGCATTCTCGGGACGCATCAGTAATCTGCAGGTCATGCACCGGGAACTCGCACGCAAGGAGGCTTCCCGACAGCCATGATTGAATCCACGATTACCATTTGCAACAAGGCGGGCCTGCACGCCCGCGCCGCTGCACGCCTGGTCAGCACCGCATCACAATTCAGCAGCAGCGTTCGTATTGGCGTGGAGAAGCTTGTTGATGGCAAAAGCATTCTGTCCCTGATGATGCTGGCGGCCAGCAAAGGCACCGTACTCAATATCGTTGTCGACGGCAGCGATGAATCAGAAGCACTGCAGGCGATCCAGGAACTGGTAGATAACCGCTTTGAAGAAGGCGAATGAAGGCACAGGCAACTGAACATGAAAGATAACCGGTTTACTCTGGACGACCAGTCCGGACATGATGACAACACGGATGACAGCGAAGAAAGCAAAACCCAGCGCAAGAAGCGCATGACCGAGCTGCAGAAAATGGGTGAAGACTTGCTGAGCCTTAACAAGAAGCAGCTGGAACAGATTGACGTTCCCGAACCCTTGCTGGGTGCCTTGCGCGAGTACCAGCGACTGCCCAACCGCAATGAAGCCAAACGGCGCCAGCTGCAATTCATCGGCAAACTCATGCGTGGCAGTGATCATGAAAGCATCCGTGCGGCTCTGGAAAAACTGCGCACACCCGATCGGCAGGAAATTCGTCGTGGTCAGGATATCGAACATTGGGGCGAACGCCTGCTGAGCGGCGGCGAGGATGACATTCAGGCCTTTGTCGAGACCTGGCCCAGTGCCGAGCGTCAGACGCTCAGACAGCTACTGCGACGCTACAGCCAGATCGCCACCACCGCCGCCGAAGTGGAAGAGGAAAAGAGCAGTGAAGCGGCCAAGATTCAGCGCCGGCGCCTGCTCGATTACATCAAAACCTGCATCGACTGACCTGCGGCCCACATCATTCAGTCTGAAGGCGCATCGCCAGCCAGCCGACTGTTCAGAAATGCCCAGCGCATGGCATAGTCATCGATTATGTCATCAACCCGCCCGCTGTTCTGGTGCTGCTGTCCCGACACCACCGACAGCAGCGCATCGAAACGCCCATGCGTCGGTTCTGCCTGCAAAGCCCGCAGATACTTGAAACTGTGTGCAGCCGACACGACTGCATCATTATCTCGGGTAATCAGCAACGTCGGCGGATGTTCGGTCAGTACTGGACCACCGTCGAGCAGTCTTTGATAGGGCGAAACGTCCGCCCCACGATACTCGGCATGCCAGAATCGGGCACCACCCAACTCATCCAGTCGTGCCAGGTCAAACACGGCAGCTTCGGCAATCAGGGCGGCAAACATATCCGGGTCGCTGTGCACGGCCTCGGCCGCCAGCAAACCACCATGGCTGCGCCCGCCGATGGCCAATCGGCTATGCCCGGCCACCTGACCACTGCGCAGCCAGTCGGCCACCGTCAGCACATCAGCAATGCTGCGGTGGCGCTGCTCACCACGCCCGGCTTCATGCCACCTTTCCCCATAGTCACCACCCCCTCGCGGGCCGGCCACGGCATAGCCGCCGCCATTGACCAGCCATACCAGCCGGCTGATCGAGAACGATGTATCCATGGGGGCCGAGAACCCCCCGTACACTTCCAGTAGCGTCTTCGCGGGCACCTGTCCCACATCGGATCCGGCACCCGCAACCCATACCGGCACCCGGACATCACCGGCGCTCACCAATGCCAGCCTGGCCTGCAATCCTGCCACGGCAAGATCCGGCCGATCCTGTGTCAGCAGGGTCTGCTGACCGTTCTGCGGGTCTATCAGAACACTGCGTGGGGGCGTCAACAAACCACTGTAAGACATCAGCAACCTGTTCCCGCCCACTGAGCGCAGAGCGTCAATACGCACAGGTGCAGGCAGGGCTGGCGCCTGTGCAGCGTTGCGCAGCCGGCCCTGCAGATCGGCAAATCGCAACACTGAACTTCCGTCTATCAGATACTCCAGCACCAGCGTCTGGCCAACCACCTGCACCGCATGCAGCGGGGCTTCGGTTTCGGAAATCAGTTCGCGACGCTGATCACCATCAACCAGCGTCACTGCGCCCGTACCACGTTGCCCTACGCTGATGAATGCCGGCACGCCACCGATCGCTCCGACAAAGCGCTCGGTCCGGGTAGCCACCGCCAACGACTGGCAACCTCTCCCGGCGGCACCAAGGGCTGACATCGGCTCCAGGTTGCGCAGGCACCATTGCAGATCGCTGTCAGTCCCGGACCCGATGGCCAACAACAGTGATTGCCCGCCCGATTCTTCTCCACCCGGTTCAGTGCCATTACCCAGCACGTGCATTTGCCGGACAGCATGGCCGTGCTCAACGGCATGTATCAACCGCGGTACTGATGTCACATCATCAAGCTCTAGCGCATGCACGCGCGACTGCCAGCCGCCAGCATGCGTTGGCACCGATACCGTGAACAACAGATCTTCGGCGTGCCGGTCCCAGGCAATCTGCTCTGCCGGCAATGTCCACTCGCCATGACTGACACTGACCAGCAGCGGGTCGGAGGCTGGCTGTTGCAAGGACTGCAGGTACCACAGGGCCTGTAGCTGACCTGCGGGCGAGCGCTGATTGATCTGATAGGCCAGCCACTCAGCGTCCGGGCTGATTGATACGGCAACCGGGCCCGATGCTGCGCTGAAGTCCGAACCATCGAGCAGCAGCCGCGCACTGTCCGTGGGTGGCAGACGCCGGTCACGATCATCAATGAAGTCGCTGAAGGGTTGCTGGTACAGGCTGTAGTGATCCTGCAGGCCCGTGTTGTAATAGAAGAAAACCTGGTCACGCTGAATATCGGCGACCATCCATTTGGGATGATCCCAGGCGGACCGCAACTGCGTCCGCAGACGCTGGTAGGAAGATTGTTGCTGTAGCCAGTCATACCTGGTTTGTGCCTGTTGTTGCAGCCACGCACTGACCCGCGTACTGGTGACAGGTGCCTCCAGCCACAGATAAGGATCTGGCCGATTCGCAGACTCGGAAACCGGCCTGACCGGTAGCGACAGGCACCCGGATAGCAGCACCGGTATCACCGCCGCCAGCAGACCTTGCACACTTAGCCATCTGCAGGTTTGCATGGGCAGCACCGTTACTTAATCGGACTTGAACAGCGTCAGCAGACTTTCCCGCAACCAGCGATGTGATGGATCACTGTCTGACTGACGATGCCAGTAGAGATGCAGATCCAGCGGCGGCACCTCAAACGGAAGCGGACGCAATGTCAGGTTGTACTGTGATGCCAGAAAGCGTGGCACGGTCAGCACCTGGTCGGTACCACTGACGACCTCGGCGGCCACCCGATAGTGCTGCACACGTAACTGAATTCTGCGTTCCGCCTGGTGTTTGAGCAGCGCCATATCAACCTGTCCCAGTCCTTTGCGACGACTGGACACATGGATATGGCGAAGATTCAGATAGGCTTCCAGCGTCAGTTCCTGGTCTGCAAGCGGATGGCCGGGGCGCATGGCGCAAACATAATGATCACTGATCAGTGATTGATGGGACACCTGAGTGTCTTCGATCAGCGGTACATCGATGGCAAAATCCAGCTCGCCCCGCGACAGGTGCCGAACCAGCTCATGGCGTTTGGTGTAATAACTCTGCAACACCAGATGCGGCGCATTGATCTCAAAAAACGGAAACAGTCTCGGCAGAATCACGGCCTCAGCCAGATCGGTCATGCTGAAGTGATAGGTTCGATCGGCCGAATCCGGACTGAATTCCTCGCGCTCCAGCACGCTGGCATTCAGCAGCCCCAGCGCCGCAGAAACATTCTGTGCAATGCCATCGGCAACGGGAGTAGGCAACATGCCCTTGGAGGTACGCACAAACAGTTCATCATTAAAAACCCGCCGCAAGCGCGACAGCGCATTGCTCACTGCCGGCTGCGTGATCGCCAGTGACTTCGCCGCCTGCGTCAGGTTGCGCTCGGTGTAAATAGTATCGAACACCAGAAACAGATTCAGGTCGATTTTTTTCAGAACAGTCTACCTCTTGCCAGCGACATGGCAACATTGAGTATTTGCCGACAATTTCTTCCATGTCCTATTCGTTTCATGAATAATAGCTAAATTAGAGGATAATACAAATCAATAGCCGGAAATTTTTGTATGAGTCAGCTTTACCTTGTGCGGCACGGCCAGGCGTCCTTTGGTGCAGCCAATTATGATCAGCTATCCCAATTGGGGTACCAGCAGGCCCAATGGCTGGGAGAACATTTTCGGGAGTTGGGCATACAATTCGATCGGGTTGTCACCGGCAGTCTTTCACGCCAACAGCAGACAGCGCAAGGCATTCTCGCCGGCATCGGCCAGGAGCTGCCAGTGCATACGGATGCCGGGTTTAACGAATTCGACTTTCATGGCCTGGCTGCCATCTATTGCCGCTTCAGTGACATACCGTTGCCCGGCACAGCCAATGGGGGTCGGGAATTTTTCCAGATGTTGCGCAAAGCCATGATCGCCTGGTCACGTGGAGAATTGCACGCAGTGGAAGCTGACACTGAACGGCAGGAACTGGAGACCTGGGAACAGTTTCATGACCGCGTGCAGCTGGCACTGCAGCAACTGATCGCACGTGAACGCGAAGAAACCGTGCTGGCGGTCAGCTCCGGCGGCGCCATGGCCATGGCACTGAGTCAGGTGCTGCAGTGTGGGGTTGATACATTGATCAATCTGAACATGCAGACCCGCAATACCGGGGTGCATCATCTGTTCTACAATCAGCGTGGTTTCCAGCTGGCCGGTTTCAACTCACTGGCTCATCTGCAGCGGCCGGGCCGTCTGAACGCCCTGAGCTACACCTGATCGGCCAGCTGTCAGGCACCGCAAAACCTATAATCACAACAATAACGAGCACTACCGACTATGGCATCAACGCAGGCAAACGTACTCGACGAGCACCATCAAAAAGCACTGCATGGCTGGCTGCAACAGACCCTGCCGGGTTATACCGGCCAGTTCCAGCTGGAGAAATTTGCGGCCGGACAGTCAAACCCGAGTTTTCTGCTCACCACCGGCACCCATAAATTAGTGCTACGCCGCAAACCGGCGGGTGAGCTGCTGGCTTCAGCGCATGCCGTAGACAGAGAGTTCCGGTTGATCAGTGCCCTGCAGCATACCGACGTCGCAGTGCCCACACCGATAGCGTTGTGCGACGACAATGATGTCATTGGCAGCATGTTTTACCTGATGAGTTACGAAGAGGGCGATATCCTGTGGGATCCGGCCTTGCCGGAAGTCCCTGCCGACCGACGTCCGGCGTATTATCGGGCACTGGTGGAAGCGCTGGCCAGACTCCACAGTGTGGACTATCAGGCGCTTGGCCTGGACGACTTCGGGCGACCCGGCAATTACTATGCCCGCCAACTGTCACGCTGGACCAAACAGTACCGTGCATCGGCAACATACGAACTGCCGCAGATGGATGCCCTGATTGAGTGGCTGGAACAACACCAACCCGACGACGATGGCGACTGTAGCATCATTCATGGCGATTACCGGCTGGACAATGTCATCTTCCACAAAGGCGAGGGCAAAATCCGCGCCATACTGGACTGGGAGCTTGCCACGCTGGGTCATCCCATGGCGGACCTGGCTTACTACTGCATGGCCTTGCGCCTGCCTCGTGCAGGGGAAATGAAAGGCCTGCAGGGTGAAGACCTGGCGGCGCTGAATATCCCGGATGAATCGGCCATCATCCACCACTATTGCGCAGTGCGCGGCATTGCTGAGCCAGAGCACTGGACTTTCTATCTGGCGTTCAGTTTTTTCCGGCTGGCCGCGATTCTGCAGGGGGTCTACAAGCGCGGACTGGACGGCAACGCGTCCAGTGACAAAGCGCTTCGCATGGGGCGCCTGGTCGCCCCGCTGGCGGCGCAGGGACTAAAAACAACGCTGGAATGATGGCTGCCGATTGGCTACGGCCTGTCCGCTATGCACCTCCGTTGTTTAGTGCTACTATCAAAAAAAATCAATAAAAACCGAGGGTAAGGCATGCGCGAAGAACACGCACGAGCATACTGGAAAGCCAATGTCAGGATTCTCACCATCCTGATGAGCATCTGGTTCTTTATTTCATTTATCTGCGGCATCCTGCTCGCTGATTTCCTCGATAATTTCCGTTTTGCCGGTTTCAAACTGGGCTTCTGGATTGCCCAGCAAGGCTCAATCTACGTATTTGTCATCCTCATCCTGGTATATCTGGTCTGCATGGACCGACTGGATGCGCGCTACACGCGCGACAAAAGTGCGCACGACAGCAAACGCCGGGACGCAAGTGCACCGGCCGCGAATGACTCGCCGGAGGACCCGGCATGAGTGTACAGATCTGGACCTATATTTTTGTGGTGCTGTCTTTCGGCCTGTATATCGGCATCGCCATCTGGTCGCGCGCAGCGTCCACCAATGACTTCTATGTCGCCGGCGGTGGCGTGCATCCGCTGGCCAATGGCATGGCCACGGCGGCCGACTGGATGTCCGCTGCCTCATTCATCTCCATGGCCGGGCTGATCTCGTTTCTTGGTCGTGATGGCGCGTTTTATCTGATGGGCTGGACCGGCGGCTATGTGCTGTTGGCACTGTTGCTGGCGCCGTATCTGCGCAAGTTCGGAAAATTCACTGTCCCCGACTTTATCGGGGACCGCTACTACTCCAATAGCGCCCGTCTGGTCGCCATTTTCTGTGCCATATCAGTTTCCTTCGTTTATGTCTGTGGTCAGATGCAGGGGGCAGGTATCGTTTTTTCCCGCTTTCTGGAAGTTGACATCACCACCGGCGTGATTATCGGCATGACCATCGTGTTTTTTTACGCGGTCATGGGCGGCATGAAAGGCATTACCTATACTCAGGTAGCACAGTATTGTGTGCTCATTTTTGCCTATCTGGTGCCGGCAATTTTTATCTCCCTGATGATGACCGGCAATCCCATCCCGCAACTGGGTTTTGGTTCCGAGCTCACACCCGAGTACGGCGGTGGCTATTTGCTGGATCGCCTCGACAACCTGAGCACGGACCTGGGGTTTGCCGCCTACACCGAAGGCCTGCGCCCGACCCAGGATGTGTTTTTTATAACCGCGGCGCTGATGTTCGGCACCGCCGGCCTGCCGCATGTCATCATCCGTTTCTTTACCGTGCCCAGTGTGCGGGATGCGCGCAAATCGGCAGCCTATGCCCTGATATTCATCGCCATTTTGTATACCACAGCGCCGGCGGTCGCGGCCTTTGCCAAAACCAATCTGCTCAACACGGTGAACAATGCCAGCTATGAAGAATTGCCGAGCTGGTTTGGTACCTGGGAAACCACGCAACTGATCCAGTTTGACGACCGTAACGCTGATGGTGTGGTGCAGTATTCCGGCGACCCGGCCGTCAACGAGCTGACGGTGAACCGGGATATCATGGTGTTGGCCAACCCGGAAATCGCCGGACTGCCCAACTGGGTGGTGGCCCTGGTGGCTGCCGGCGCGCTGGCAGCCGCCCTGTCCACGGCAGCGGGCCTGCTGCTGGTGATATCGACGGCGGTCTCGCATGATCTGCTTAAACGCAGCCTGATGCCCGGCATTACCGAAAAGCAGGAGTTACTGTTTGCGAGGCTGTCGATTTTTGTGGCGATTCTGATTGCCGGGTATTTTGGCATCAATCCACCAGGCTTTGTTGCCGAGGTTGTCGCGTTTGCCTTTGGGCTGGCTGCTGCGTCCTTCTTCCCGGCCATCGTACTGGGTATCTTCTACCGACGCATGAACCGGCAGGGTGCGATTTCCGGTATGCTGGCCGGCTTCCTGTTCACGGCAGCGTATATCATCTATTTTAAATTCGTGTCGCCGGAAACCAGCAATGCGGCCCATTGGTGGTTCGGCATTTCACCAGAAGGTATCGGGACACTGGGCACTTTCGTCAACACAGTCGTGGCGCTGACCGTCAACCGGTTCTACCCGGCGCCGCCCAAAGCCGTACAGGACATGGTTGAAGAGATTCGCCTGCCCAACTGAATCAATCGTCCGACACACTGATATTGGGCGCGGATTTGCTGGCGGCCGCCAGCTCGGCAACCTGGGAGACCAGGCGGCGGGCCAGAGCATGATAGGCGCTGGCAACCGGCCCATCGGGCTGCGCCAGCAAAATCGGTCGGCCGGCGTCCGTGTGTTCACGAATGGACAGATCCAGTGGCAGCGAACCGATCACATGGACACCATAATCGTTGGCCAGTTGCTCGCCGCCGCCCTCACCAAAAATGGCTTCAGCATGCCCGCAGCTGGAACAGATATGAACACCCATGTTTTCCACAACGCCAAGCAGTGGCACATTGACCTTGCGAAACATCTCGATACCTTTGCGGGCATCAAGCAGGGCAACATCCTGAGGCGTGGTGACAATCACTGCCCCGGTCAGGCTGACTGACTGCGACAGACTCAGCTGTATGTCTCCGGTGCCCGGTGGCATGTCAATCAGCAGATAATCCAGCTCTGACCACAAGGTAAATTTCAGCATCTGATTAAACGCACCCACAATCATGGGCGCGCGCCAGACCATGGCGGTGCTGCCTTCCACCAGATAACCCATGGAATTGGTTTCCAGGCCACAGGCCATAATCGGACGCATGTATTGTTTATCGACAATCTCTGGCCGGGTGCCCGAACGGACGCCGAGCATGGTCGGTTGGCTGGGCCCGTAAATGTCCGCATCCAGCAATCCAACTTTGAAGCCCTGTTGCTGCAAGGCGACCGCCAGATTGATGGTGGTCGTGGATTTGCCAACGCCGCCCTTGCCGGACGCGATGCAGATTATGTGTTTGATTCGCGAAAGATTATTCACGTTGTAAAGACTCCTGCTGATGATCGAACTGCACCGGCAATGCCCGTGTGCAGGGCCGTTCCCGATGCCCTGTCCGACCCTCTGTTGAACGATTGAAACTTGATCTGGGGCGGTATTCCATGTTCTATTAAGCGCTTGATAGTCCTGACTGCATTAATGGATCCACACATCATGTCTGAATATCGTACCCCAAGCCGTTGCAGAAGACTGGCCACCGCGGTAGGCCACAGATACTTCTGTCTCTCCGGTAAGGGGCTATCGAGACTGATGGTTTGTTTGCCACTGTCAGTTTTGCTGCCACTGGCGGCATCGGCGCAATCCATCGATCCATTGGCAGCCGCCCAGGAAAGTTTCGAAAGCCCGGTCAAGTATGCGATCTACTCATCCGCCTGGCATCTTAACAGCAATGCCGGGTTGCGTGTTGTAGCACAAAACCAGGGTGAATCGCCCATCAAGCTGGAAAGCATCCTGTTTCGTGATGAAACCGGATCCCAGAGCGATGCGAAACTGCAGTTGGACATGGTAATACCTGCACAGGCCTGGGCCGAAGTCGAGCTGCCCTATCAGGACCTGCTGTCCGGAAACGATTGTGTAAATCGTACCATGGAGGATGACTGGAAACTGGTCGAGATTTCCAACTACACACTGAATCCGTCAGTACGCGGACTGATCATCGAAAACACCCGCTCTTTCCGCATCTATCAGTGCGTCCGCAATGTGCAGACTGTCTGGTACAGCCCTGAAGACGACACCGAGCAGTCACAAAACCAATGGTTGATGTACCATTTTGAGCGCCTGCCACTGGACTGACAGACGGGTCAGTTGCCCAGTTGCTGCGCCTCACGGACCAGAGTATTTTTGCGCGTTTCCAGTTCCGAAATCAGGGACTTCTGCAATGGCTCCACCGTCTGACCCTGAGCATCCACATTCTCATACTTGAGCTGTTCGCTGGCCAGCATCTGCAGTAACTCCTCAGCGGCCGTGATGGCTTCGGCGAGCTTGGCATTGGCCTGTTCACGCCGTCTGATGCGCGCATCAGCGTCCGCTATCTGACGCTCCAGAGCGGCAATTCGCTCTTCCTGTTCACGTTGCATGCGCGCGCGCTCCGCGGCCTCCTGCTGGCTTTGCAGGGCTGCGGCCTGCCGCGCACGGGCCTGCGCCTCGCGTTCTGCCTCGGCGCGCGCCTCTGCCAGCGCGGCCCGCTCCCTTTCCACTCGCTCAAGTTCTGCACGCAATTCGCGTTCAGATTGCTCCGCCGCCAGCCGGGCTTCTTCTGCCTGCTGCGCACGTTCGGCCATGGCACGTGATTCTGCTTCAGCCGCTGCCGCCTCCTGCTGCGCTACCATGGCCTCCTGTTCCGCGCGCTGCCCGGCACAGGCAGAAAGCGTCAGTAGCAGCAACAGGCCGCTCATGCGCAATGGTCTTTTTAAGGAGTTGTTCATCAGATTACCCTTGAAAATCTTTAATTCCAGTGCCTACTTTATAATGACTGAGGTCACGCTGACCAGTGCCGAGCGGCCAAACGCCGGAAATCCTTTAATTTCCATGCCCGAACCGCTGTGCAGACTGAAAATTCGCCGTCAATTGCTCTATAATTGCGGTTTGGCATCAACCCGCAACCTTCGCCCGACCCTCAGGCCCAGCACTATGACCGAGTTCAGCACCCGGCAATCACGCATACGACAATGGCTGTCAAGGCTGCTGTTATTGGCCTTGCTGGCAATGTTGCTGCTCATCGTCAGTATTGTCAGTCTGCGACCCAGTGTCCAGCACCCGGGCGCCCTGTCCGGCGCCGATGTCCGCCGTATTGAACAGTTGATCGTCGACAACAGTCCTGAACGTTTCAGTCGCAGTGGCGAGCGTCAACTCAGCCTCAATGCCGAAGAACTGAACCTGCTGGCCGCCTTTGCCATGGCCAATGTGCCCCAGACCCGGGACATCGCCGCACGTTTCAGCCTGGAAGGCGATACTGCGCAGGCCTGGATGAGCATTCCGCAACAGGTTGGCCCACTCACCCTGTTCCTGAACCTGCGCGCCCGCTTTGCCCAGAATCAGGGACGCGCGCGCCTGATCTCGCTGCATGCCGGGTACCTGCCGGTGCCACGCCGCATCATGCGCGGCGCAGAAAATCTTGCCAGCGCCCGGCTGCAGGAAGCCAGCGCCGCCAGTCAGCAACTGGCAGAGTTGCGCCATGGTGTCAGCGCCGTCGGGCTCGCTGATGACCGCCTGCACCTGACGCTGCAATGGGAGCCTGAAGTCCTGGCGCAGTTGCGTTCACAGGCCCGGCAGATATTCATGAGTGAAGAAGACCGCCAACGGCTGCTCAGCTACTACACCTATATTGGCGATCTGGCTCGAATCGCCGCCCAACAGGGGCGCACGGTGTCGCTGCAGACGTTTGTGCCTGACCTGTTCGCCCGGGCCAGTGAGCGCGCCCCAGACAGCAGTGCGGTTGCAGAAAACCGCAGCCTGTTACAGGCGCTGTCGCTGTACGTCAACAATCTCAGCATCCGTGAGCTGCTGGACGGCATTCCCGACGACAGCGTCTATTCGCCACCTGTCTTGCGGGTTACCCTATACCAGCGTCAGGATCTGGGTCGGCATTTTGTCAGCGCTGCCGCCATTTCTGCCTCGGCTGGTGCCGGCATCGCCGAGGTTCTGGCCAACAGCAAAGAAGTGTATGATGCGCGCTATACAACCGGGTTCAGCTTCAGCGACATGACCGCCAATGTCGCCGGCTTGGCGCTGGGCGAAGCCGCAACACAGAGTGAAGCGCAGGCCCGTCAGCTACAGTTGCGACTACGCGATGCCACCGCTGAAACCGAGTACATGCCGCTACCTGACAGTGAAGGAGACGGTATGTCGGAAGAGGCCTTTATCGAACTTTATCGCGACCGCAACAGCCCTCGATACCAGGCGCGGCTGAACAGCATCGAAGCCCGGGTCGGTGCACTGCCGCTATACAGTGCCGGTGATTCGCCAACGCCATAAAACATAAAAACGCCAGCGCGCGAACTGCCCCGACAGGCCTACAGGAACAACACAGCAGATGAGCAAAAACAAAGACCAGGGATTCACCACCCGCAACCTGCACGCCGATCGCGCCGACAAACCCGAACATGGCGTACTGCATAAACCCATCCATACATCGGTGGCGTATACCTATGATGATGCCCGCGACCTGGCGGCCGTTTTCCAGGGCAGAATGGCCGGTTACAATTATGGCCGCCAACAGAACCCCACCGTCAATGCGCTACAGACACGCATCACAAAAATGGAGCAGGGGATAACCAGCACCGCCTTTGCCACCGGCATGGCGGCCATCGGATCAACCCTGTTCGCTTTGCTGCGCGCAGGTGATCACATGATTGCCAGCGCTTTCCTGTTTGGCAATACCAACAGTCTGTTCAATTCATTCCGCAATTTTGGTGTCGAGGTCAGCTTTGTTGACACCACCTCTGCCAGTGAAGTGGCGGCTGCCATTCAGGACAACACGCGCCTGGTATTCACCGAAACCATTGCCAACCCGGTCACCCAGGTGGCAGACCTGCAAGGCATCGGCGAGCTCTGCCAGCAACACGGGCTGATCTATCTGGTCGACAATACCATGACATCTCCCTGGTTATTCCGCCCGATCAGTGTCGGCGCCAGTTTCATTGTCAACTCCCTGACCAAAACCATTGGCGGGCATGGCAATGCACTGGGGGGCATGCTGACCGACACCGGGCTGTTTGACTGGAGCAGCTATGACAATATTGCTGATACCTATCGCAAAGGCGACGTCAAGCTGTGGGGAAGTACCCAGGTTCGCAAAAAGGGGCTGCGAGACTTTGGCGCGACGCTGGGGCCGGAAGCGGCCCATCACCTGGCGGTGGGTTCGGAGACCCTGCCCTTGCGCATGGACCGTGCCTGCGACAATGCCCAGCAACTTGCCGAGTTTTGCGACCAGCACCCGCGTATTAAAAAAGTGTACTACCCGGGACTGGCCCATCACCCCCAGCACGATCGTGCCAGGTCGCTGTTCCGAAAAACCGGCTCCATCATGAGCATAGATCTGGCAGATGATATTGACTGCTTCGATTTTCTGAACAGACTGCAATGTGTGATTGCCTCCAGCAACCTGGGCGACACCCGCACGCTGGCCATTCCCGTTGCGCACACCATCTATTTCGAGATGGGTGCTGAGCGTCGCGCCTCCATGGGCATCAGCGACAACATGATTCGCCTGTCAGTTGGCATAGAAGATATTGACGATCTGCTGCAGGACTTTAACCAGGCCTTGAGCTGACAGACCGGGACAACAACCCTATGATAACCCTGTGTCACCACAATGAAATCGAAGAGGGCCATGCCAAAGGCTTTGAAGTCAACGGCAAGTATCTGTTCGCGGTAAAGAAGGACAATCGGGTGTACGTGTACTACAACTATTGTCCGCATCTGGGCACGCCACTGGAGTGGCTGGAAGACCAGTTCATGGATCCCGATGGCAACTTCATCCAGTGTGCCACGCATGGTGCCCTGTTTGTGGTTGAAGATGGCCAGTGCATTTCCGGCCCATGCCGGGGCAAGTCACTGAAAACCATTCCGCACGAAACCGGCAATGGGTTTGTCATGGTGAATGAAAACGACATCGCCCTGCTGGGCAGACTGTAACGGGCAATCTTGGCGTGTCAGGCCAGAGCCCGCTGCAACCGCTCCGCGGCAAGCTCCAGCCGCGGCAAGGCGCTGGTAAACGCGAAGCGGACATATTTGCTGGCATCGTGATCACCAAAATCGGTACCCGGAGTCACGGCAACCCCATGCTCTTCCAGTAACATGCGGCAGAACTCCTCACTATCATCAGCAAAGCGCTCAATGCCCGCGTAACAATAGAACGCACCATCAGCCTGCCACGGCAGTGAAAAACCCACCGATCGCAAGGCGTTACACAAAAAATCACGCCGCTGCCGGAACGCATCACGGCGCTGTTCCAGCACCTCAATGACATCCTCATCAAACGCACGCAATGCAGCGTGCTGGGCCGGCGTCGGCGCGGCAATAAACAGATTTTGCGCGAGAATATTGGCTGTTGTTGCCAGTGTCTGGGGCACCACCAGCCAGCCAACCCGCCATCCGGTCATACCAAAATACTTTGAAAAACTGTTCACCAACAGATTATCCGGATTGCAATGTAGCGCCGTCGGCAAATTGCCCATGGCGCGCCGGGCAACCGATCGGTCGGCAAAATCAAGGCCGTGATAAATTTCATCCATAAGCAGATGCACACCGCGCGCTGAGGCCCAGTCACTCAAGGCCTGCATATCATCACCGGGTATCACCGCCCCGGTTGGATTGGCAGGTGAGGCCAGCCACAAACCTTTGACTGAACTGTCATAGACGTTTTCCAGTTGGGCCAGTGTTGGCGCCGACAGTCCCGGCGCCGCCGGTGGAATCAGCGCCGCCCGACCACCTGCCAGGTGCACATAATTGCGGTTACACGGGTACGACGGATCCGGCATCAGCACCGTATCCCCGGCATTCAACAGCAGGTTGGATGCCAGTACCAGCGCGCCACTGGCACCGGGCGTCACCAGAATCCTCGACGGATCAACACTGACCCCATGATGCTCGGCATAGAACCGGGTGATCCGTTCACGCAACGCCGGCAGTCCCGCTGCCGGTGTATAGGCGGTATGCCCTTTTTGCAATGCCTTGACACCGGCGGCCACGATTTGCGGTGCCGTGGCAAAATCCGGTTCACCCACTTCCAGGTGCACAATATCAACACCTGAGGCCTCCAGTTGTCGGGCCCGTTCCAGCACATCCATCACGCGGAAGGGGTTGATCAGACGGGTCCGGTCCGCCGCCGTCGGCCGGAAACCTGACATGTGCTTAATAACTGACATAATTGGCCTGCATAATGCCCCCATGGCAGCGACTGGCGGGGCCGGTCACAAGAGCGGCGAACATAGCATTTTTTCTGGCCTGGACGCCAATTATCTGGTAGCTTACTGCGCTTGCCGTATCAGACCCGTCCGCACCGGAGTGTGCAGCGCACGATTCGGCTCTGTTTCTGTTGGCAAGCGCGCAGGATCGCGCTACTGTTGAGAGTACAATTCTGATCACCCTGGGCTGCTCACCGGATCCTGTTACCGGCACGCCCTGACCAGGGGTAGAATTCTGGAAAACCCGCGAGGGTATGAGGCCTGGTTCACCATGTCCAAGAAAGAAACACCTGTTGTCAGCTCGTCAGTATTAAAAAACTTCACACCCTATAAAGTTAAAAAGGGTGAGGAGTACATGAACGAGAATCAAAGAGAACATTTCAAAATGATACTGCGCCAGTGGCGCAATCAGTTGATGGAAGAGGTCGACCGCACCGTACATCACCTGCAGGACGATGCTGCCAACTACCCAGATCCGGCTGACCGTGCGACCCAGGAAGAAGAATTCAGCCTGGAGCTTCGTACACGCGACCGTGAGCGTAAGCTGATCAAGAAAATCGACTCCACGATCGAGAAGATAGCCCAGGACGACTACGGCTTCTGCGAATCCTGTGGTATCGAGATCGGCATACGTCGCCTGGAAGCTCGCCCTACCGCAGACAAGTGCATCGACTGCAAAACGCTGGACGAAATTCGCGAGAAGCAGTGGGGCGCCTGATCCGCTTCTGATGACTGCTGCCAGCGACCCCATCATTGGCCGTTTCGCCCCGTCACCCAGCGGGGCTCTTCACTTTGGTTCCCTGCTCGCTGCGCTGGCGAGCTTTCTGGATATGCGCGCGCGTGGCGGACACTGGCTGCTGCGCATGGAAGACCTTGACCCTGCCCGCGAACCCCCCGGTGCCGCCGACCAGATTCTGTTTCTCCTGGAAGATCTTGCCCTGACCTGGGACGGCCCGGTGCTGTATCAAAGTCAGCGTCTGGATGCTTACGCCGAAGCTCTGGCAACGCTGACCGACCGGGGGCTCACTTATGCTTGCGATTGTTCACGGCAGCGGGTCAGGGCATTGGGCGGCGTGTATGACAATCACTGCCGGCATCGATCGTCACCGCCAGCGGGCAGCAGCGCCATACGTTACAAAGTGCCTGACCAGACGGTGTGTATCAATGACCGGATACAGGGCGAATTCAGCCAGAATATGATGCGCGACTGCGGTGACTTTGTGTTGCGCCGCCGCGATGGGCTGATGGCTTATCAGCTGGCTGTGGTGGTCGATGATCAATGGCAGGGAGTGACCGACATTCTGCGTGGTCACGACCTGCTCGACTCCACACCCCGACAGTTGGTTCTGCAACAGGCACTGGGGTATCGACAACCGGTTTATGCCCACGTGCCAGTGGCAACCAACCACCGGGGACAAAAGCTCAGCAAACAGCATTTTGCCCGGCCTCTGCAACGTGACAGTGCCAGCGAATATCTGTACCAGGCTCTGTTATTCCTTTGCCAGCAGCCACCTGCAAACTTGCGCAAGGCGCCCCCTGCTGAGCAGGTAACGTGGGCAACAGCACACTGGGATATACAGCGCGTACCCAAGTTAGCTACTATTCCTGTCAATTCCTCGTTCAGCTGACGACAACTAACATGTATATACCACCATCAACGCTGATCTTTCTGGTCTTTACCTACCTGCTGTTCCTGCTCAGCGTCGACTGGACGCTGAATGCCGATGGCGCCTGGTATCGGCCGTTTGTAGTCTGCTTTGCCGTCATCGCACTGGCCGCCTGGGCGTACCGGGAACAGAATGTCGATGAGCTTTGAACTCAGCACGCTGTTTGCCATCGGGATTGGCTACCTGGTCATCCTGTTTGGTATTGCGTTCATCACCGAAAAGGGCTGGATCCCGGAGCGTATTGTCCGGCATCCGGTGGTCTATGTGCTGTCGCTGGGGGTATTCGCCAGTGTCTGGTCGTATTTCGCCGCCACCGGCAACGCTTTCCGTGATGGCTTCGGTTATCTGGCGCCTTTTATCGGTATTTCGCTGGCCTTCCTGCTCTCCCCCATTTACCTGCGCCCGATTCTGAACCTGACCAAAACCTATCAGCTCAGTTCACTGGCAGACCTGCTGGCCTTCCGTTACCGCAGCCCCTGGGCGGGCACGCTGACCACGCTGGTGATGATGATGGGCGTCATGCCACTGCTGTCTCTGCAGATCCAGGCCGTGGCCAATATTGTCGGCCTGCTGTCACCGGATGCATCACAGACAACCCTGGCATTGAGCTTCTGTATTCTGATTACTCTGTTTGCGATATTTTTTGGTACCGGCAAAGGCTCAGGCAGAGAACGCCACGAAGGCCTGGTCATGACCATTGCCTTCGAATCGCTGGTCAAACTGGTTGCCCTGCTACTGGTCGGCGGATTTGCAGTATACACCGGCTTTGGCGGTATGGATGCCATGGACCAGTGGCTGCAGGAACAGCCCGAGTTGCTGCGCCAGCTGAAAGAACCGGCGGCGCCCGGCACTTTCCAGGTGATGATGCTGGTGTTTTTCACCGCCGCCGTCGCCACCCCGCAAATGTTCTACATGACCTTTCACGAGAACAACCACCCGCGCGCGCTGACCATTGCCAGCTGGGGTCTGCCACTGTACTTCCTGCTGCTCAGCCTGCCGGTATTGCCTATTCTGTGGGCCGGTCTGAAAGCTGGCAGCGCCAGCCCCATGGAGTATTTCACCGTGACGCTGGGCATGGATTACGGCTCGGAGCTTTTCACGCTGATCGGTTTTATCGGCGGCTTGTCGGCCGCCAGCGGGCTGATTATCGTCATCACCCTGGCATTGTCGACCATGTGCCTGAATCACCTGATCCTGCCGGTCTGGCAACCCACTGCCAAACAGGACATTTATCGCTGGCTGTTGTGGAAACGCCGCCTGTTGATTACCGCGTTGATCTGGGGCGGTTTTCTGTTCTACTACATGCCCAGTGACAACCAGAGTATCCGGGCAGTCAGCAATATCGGTCTGATTGGCAGCCTGCAATTCCTGCCCGCCATCATTGCCCTGTTGTACTGGCCCCGGGGCAACAAAAAGGGTTTCATGGCCGGCCTGGCCATCGGCACCGCGATCTGGGTCCTGTTCCTGGTATTGCCAGTGATAGCAGGCACCAACTTCGTCACTCTGGGCGAGCTCAACACCCGGGAAATAGTCGCGCTGTCGCTGGTCTGCAATGTCGCCATGTTCATGCTGGTGTCGGTGATGACGCGCAGCTCCAAGGAAGAACGGATTTCTGCCGATATCTGCTCTGTCGATAACCTGCGCCGCCAGCGGCGCGCCGGGTTGCGCGCGGCCTCGCCGCAGGAGTTCATCAGTCAGTTGACCAAACCGCTGGGCGAACGCACCGCCACCCGCGAGGTCATGCAGGCGCTGCGTGACCTCAACATGGAACGCCTGGACACCCGCCCGCATTCGCTGCGCCTGTTGCGCAGTCGTCTGGAAGCCAACCTGTCGGGGCTGCTGGGCCCGGCCATTGCGCATGATCTGATTGACCGCTTTCTGCCCTTTACCTCCAACAGCGAACCGGGGACTACCGATGTCACCACCATTGAGAGCCGCATAGAAGCCTACCGCAGCAATCTGTCAGGCATGGCCTCCGATCTCGACAATCTGCGTCGTTATCACCGGCAGATCCTCATGGAGCTACCTCTGGGTGTGTGTTCGCTGGGCCCGGAAGACCAGATTGTGATGTGGAACCACGCCATGGAAACGCTCACCGGGCTCAACAGTGACGAGGCTGTGGGTCTGCACATCAGCGAGATTGGCCAGCCCTGGTACAGCCTGATCAACAATTTCCGGAGTGCAGAGTCCGCCCATTTGCACAAACAGTCCATCAATGTACAGGGCAACAAGCGCTATATCAGTCTGCACAAAGCGGTCATCGAAAAGTCGGCCAGCCAGCGCATTCGTCAGGATGGTGTCATTGTACTGCTGGAGGATCTGACCGAAACCGAACTGCTGGAAGAAGAACTGGCACACAGCGAACGCCTGGCTTCAATTGGCCGGCTCGCGGCCGGGGTTGCTCATGAAATTGGCAATCCGATTACCGGCATTGCCTGCCTGGCGCAGAATATTCGTGACGAGACCCAGAATGACGAACTGCGCACCATGGCGCGACAGATTATCGAACAGACAGACCGCACATCGCGGATCGTGCAGTCACTGGTCAACTTTGCCCATAGCGGCAGCCACAACAAGACCGAGCGGCGTCGCGAAATCGTCAGTATCGCGGAGTGTGTCGAAGAAGCGATCACACTGGTTTCGCTCAACAAAAAGGGCAAGGAAATTCGTTTCGACATTCAGTGTGCCGACGATGCCCGCCTGATTGGTGACTCGCAGCAGTTGTTGCAAATCCTGGTCAACCTGATCAACAACGCCCGCGATGCCAGCCCGCCGGACAGCACCATCCGCATCGAATGCGATCGCATCGCGGCGTCGGTTCAGATCAGCGTCAGCGACGAAGGTACCGGCATTCCCAATGAGCTCAAGGACCGGGTTTTCGAACCCTTTTTTACTACCAAGGAGCCTGGTGACGGCACCGGGCTGGGCCTGGCGCTGGTCTACAGCCTGGTTGAAAACCTCGACGGCCATATTGATATAATGAACGCGTCGCAGCGTCAGGACTACCCCGGAACGCGAGTAATCTTGAGCTTTCCCTGTTATGATGAAGAATACACGTAAAGGCTGACAGAACCATTTTTGGCCTGCGTTAAATGAGTACACACATGACTGCACAGCACAAAGTTCTGGTTGTAGAGGATGAACACGTAATCCGCACCGCCCTTCGCCGGTTGCTGGAGCGCCATGAATATCAGGTCAGTGAGGCCGGCTCCGTCAAGGAGGCGCTTGATCAACTGGGCGACAAACAGTTTGATATCGTCATCAGCGACCTGCGACTGCCCGGCGCGCCCGGCACCGACCTGATCAAGGCGACGCGCACGCCCGTGCTTATCATGACCAGTTATTCCAGCCTGCGGTCGGCCATCGACTCCATGAAGATGGGCGCCGTTGACTATATCCCCAAACCCTTTGAACACGAAGAGATGCTGCAGGCAGTCGCTCGCATCATCAAGGAAAACGCCAGTCGGCAACCCGCAGCCAAGTCCCTGGAGCCACCACCCGAACCCCCCGTACCCGGCATGATCGGTAGTTGTCCGCAGATGATGGAACTGTTCCGCCGCATCCGCAAGGTAGCGCTGACCAGCTCGACCGTACTGATCAACGGGGAATCAGGCACCGGCAAGGAACTGGTGGCCCGCGCCATACACCGGCTCAGCGACCGACACGAAGCGGAAATGATTTCGGTCAACTGCGCAGCGATTCCGGAGAATCTGATTGAGTCCGAGCTGTTCGGGCACGAAAAAGGCGCATTTACCGGCGCTACGGCCAACCGCACAGGTCTGGTAGAGGCTGCCAGCGGCAGCACGCTGTTCCTGGATGAGATCGGTGAACTGCCGTTAGAGGCGCAAGCACGGCTGTTGCGGGTTCTGCAGGAAAGCGAAATCCGCAAAGTGGGTTCCGTGCAATCACGCAAGGTCGATGTGCGCCTGGTTGTCGCGACCCACCGGGATCTGAAACAGCTGGTCATTGATGGGGATTTCCGCGAAGACCTGTATTACCGGATCAATGTCATGACTTTGCTGCTGCCGCCTCTGAAAGAGCGGGGCAACGACATTCTGGAGCTGGCCGATGCCATTCTGTCGCGTACCTGCAAGCGCCTGAAATCCCCCATGCTGCGCTTTACCGAGGAAGCCACGCAGGCCATCGCCACCTACCCTTGGCCTGGCAATGTCCGGGAACTGGAAAACGCCATTGAGCGTGCGGTAGTGCTGGCAGAGAACGAGGATATCGGTACTGAACTGCTGGCAATTGATCTGAGCGGCAACAAACGCGCTATTCGTTCACTGCTTGAACGCAACCTTGACGGGCCCAGTGACAACGACGAGGGTGATGCGGCCGAAGAATTGTCACTGGAAGACTATTTCCAGAAGTTTGTCCTGGAACATCAGGACCAGATGAACGAAACGCAACTGGCCAAAAAACTGGGTATCAGCCGCAAATGCCTGTGGGAGCGCCGTCAGCGATTTGGCTTGCCGCGCAAGAAGAAACAGGCCTGAGACAAACTGTTACCGATACCCATCTACACACAGCACAAGAGAGATTTGGTAACACTTTGTGTGACCCCAGTCACATCGCCCTCCCCTCAAAATAAGTATGTCATTGTTTTAATTGATATTTACATTTCTGGCACGCTTCCTGCTCTATATCTCGCAATAAGAATAAAAACAGACAATAACAATAACGCTACATAACAATAAAAATCGCATCTTCATGGGTGCAAAGAAACAATAAAAATAATCAAAATGGGCGAGTAGACTTGGGTCGGCAAATTGCTGATTGCTACTGGTACTGTTTAGAGCTCAGGCATTAAATTTGGTGCCCCCTGAACAAGAACAAAAAGAAATAATAATAAAAATAATCAAATACCTTCCTTGCGGGGGGGTCGAGTCACCCCCCAGAGCATTTCTCCCTGCAAATCCCTGCAAAGCGCTAGCACTTCAGTGTATTATTGGTTCTTATGCCATTGTCGGCTCGACAAGGGTGCCGAATGCTATGTGAACGGATACAACATATCTGATGTTAAAAAAGCTTACCCGACTGCTTTTCGGTAAAACCAGCAAGGTTGATGCTGAAACCGCCAGCCCAGACGCACCCGCTAAACCTGCCGACGTCCCAGGCAAAAATTCATCACGCGGCCAGCGAAACTCGCGCAAGCCTTCGCAACAGCCAGGCCGCCACCAAAAGACCACTGATCCGCGTGAAGATCTGCGCAAACTCAACCTGGATATCGACGTTGACAAGGTCACAGTCGTTCCCCGCGAGCAGCACAGCATCTCCCGCAAGGATATTTCGCCCAGCGCCCTGAAGGTGCTGTATCGACTCAATGATGCCGGTTTTCAGTCGTTTCTGGTCGGCGGTGGCGTCCGGGATCTGTTACTGGGCGGACACCCTAAAGATTTTGACATTTCCACCAATGCCACGCCTGAGCAAGTCCGGGAGCTGTTCCGTAACTCCCGTGTCATCGGCCGTCGCTTCAAGATTGTGCATGTGCGCTACGGCCGCGAGATTATCGAAGTCACAACATTCCGTGCGCACCACGAAATTGAAACCGAAGTGACGGAAGGGGAATCACGCAAGCACATCAAGCACCTGGATTCGGCACATTCCAGCACTGGCATGATCCTGCGCGACAATGTTTACGGCAATATTGCCGAGGATGCGGTACGCCGTGACTTCACGGTCAACGCCCTGTATTACACCACCAACCAGTTCATGATCCTGGACTTTGTCAATGGCCTGCCCGACATCGACCAGCGCCTGATCCGCATGATCGGTGACCCGGAAACCCGTTACCGGGAAGACCCGGTGCGGATCCTGCGTGCCATCAGGCTTGCCGCCAAACTCGACTTTGGTATCGAAAAGCACACTGAGAAGCCCATCCCGCGCCTGGCTACACTGCTGGAATCGATATCTTCTGCCCGGCTGTTCGATGAAACTGTCAAGCTGTTTACCAATGGCAGCGCCGAGAAAACCTTTGAGCTACTGCGTCGCTACAAGGTTGCAGATTTTCTGTTCCGGCCAACGCTGGCCTGCCTGCACGACGACAGCAATAATGCCGAACACAAAGACATCGAGGGTAAACTGCTGACCCTGGCATTACGCAACACCGACAACCGTCTGGCAGAGGGCAAGTCGGTGACGCCGGCATTTCTGTATGCCGCGTTATTATGGCCCCCATTACAGGACGCGCTACGTCACAGCTGCGGTAACCGGGCACCGACCCTGGCCGCGTTGCAGGAGTGCGCTGGCGATGTCATTGTTGAACAACTAAAATACACCGCCATACCCAAGCGTTTTACCGCGATGATCCGGGAAATATGGGAGCTGCAATTGCGCCTGAGCCCACGCAACCGACGCAGCGTAGAAATTGCCTTCACGCATCCACGCTTTCGCGCTGCCTATGATTTCCTGTTACTGCGCGAAGCCGCTGGCGAACCACTGAATGGCCTTGGCGATTGGTGGACGCGTTTCCAGCAGGTCGATGCCGACACACAGAACACCATGATCGATGCGCTGCAAGGCACCAAGGCGCCGCGCAAGCGACGGCGCAAACCACGCAAACCGGAGTCAGCTGACTGATGGCCCGCATACCACACTATATTGCTGTAGAAGGCCCGATTGGTGTCGGCAAAACCAGCCTCGCCAAGCGCCTGGCGGAAACCTTCAACTACGACATAGTCCTCGAGAAGCCCGAAGACAACCCCTTCCTTGAGCGTTTCTATCGCAATCCCAGACAACATGCGCTGGCCACACAGTTGTTTTTCCTGTTCCAGCGCACACAACAATTGCAGGACTTAAAGCAGGATGACCTGTTCGAACCGGTCCGGGTCGCCGACTTTCTGATCGACAAGGATATGCTGTTCGCCCGCCAGAATCTGGATCCGGACGAATTTCAGCTGTACCAGAATGTCTATCAGCACCTGACCATTGATGCCCCGATGCCGGAGCTGGTCATCTACCTGCAGGCGCCCACACAGGTGCTGCTGCAGCGCATCCAGAAGCGCGGCATCGCTGCAGAACAGACCATTGAAGCTGATTATCTGACCCGCCTGAACGACGCCTATACCTCGTTTTTCCACTACTATGACCGCTCCCCGCTGCTGATCGTCAATAGCACGGATCTTGACCTGGTTGGACATGACGAGGATTACCAGCAACTGGTCAATCAGATAATGACTGCCCCCCAGGGAACGCACTACTTCAACCCCAAACCGACCTTGCTGTGACGACAACGGTCACGCTAAGCTGACACTCAGGAGGCGGCATCGCATGAGTTCACAATCCGCACAAAAACACATTACCCTGAGCACACTGAACAGGATTCGTGCCGACGGGCGCAAATTTGCCTGCCTGACGGCCTACGATGCCTGTTTTGCCGGCCTGCTTAACGACGGCGGCGTCGAGGTCATTCTGGTGGGTGATTCGCTGGGCATGGTGTTGCAGGGGCATGACAATACCCTGCCAGTGACCATGGCCGATATGGTTTACCATGTGCAGTGTGTCAAGCGCGGCAACAGCACCGCGTTCCTGATGGCCGACATGCCTTTCATGAGTTATTCCTCGGAAACCGAAACACTGGAGAATGCGGCGGCGCTGATGCGTGCTGGTGCGGAAATGGTAAAACTGGAAGGCGGCGCCTGGCTTGCCAGCTCCACCAGCCTGCTTGCCGAACGGGGTATCCCGGTGTGTGTGCACATGGGCCTGACACCGCAATCGATCAATCGTATTGGTGGCTACCTGGTACAGGGGCGTGACCCGGTACAGGCAGAAAACATGGTCAGGGAAGCGATCCAGCTACAGGAGGCAGGTGCCAGCATTCTGTTGCTGGAATGTGTCCCTACAGCGTTGGCCAAACGCATTACCGATTCTTTGGAGATTCCGGTTATTGGTATTGGTGCCGGACCTCACACAACAGGCCAGGTGCTGGTCCTGCACGATCTGCTGGGCATCTCTCCGATCCGGCCCAAATTTGTAAAAAATTTCCTGGCCGAATCCGACCAGGGTATCGCCGGTGCCATAAAAGCTTATGCCGATGCCGTCAAAAATGGCGATTTCCCGGCAGCTGAACACAGTTTTGACTGAGCGACCGGGGCGCTGATATGCAGATTATCCATCATGTCAACGAACTCAGAACCCTGCTCGCCGAGGTCCGCCACAGTGGTAAACGCATCGCGGTGGTCCCTACCATGGGCAATCTGCACCGGGGGCATATCAGATTGGTGGAAGCTGGCACTGCCCACGCCGACTTTGTCGTCAGCACAATTTTTGTCAATCCCATGCAGTTTGGCGCGAATGAAGATCTGGATAAATATCCACGCACTCCGGACGCAGATATCAACAAGCTGACCGATGCCGGTTGCCACTGTCTGTTCGCACCGCCGGTCGGTGAAATCTACCCCGAAGGCCTGCAGCAACATACTGTTGTCAGTGTCCCCGGCCTGAGCGAACGGCATTGTGGTGCCAGTCGCCCCGGTCACTTTGATGGCGTCGCCACGGTTGTCAGCAAGCTGTTTAATATCGTCGGACCGGATGTGGCGATATTCGGTAAAAAGGACTATCAGCAGTTTCAGGTCATTCGGAAAATGACCTCAGACCTGTGCTTCGGCATCGACATCCTGGGTGTTGCCACTGAACGCGACAGCCAGGGCCTGGCGCTCAGTTCCAGAAACGGTTATCTGAGTGACACACAAAAACAGACCGCATTGTGTCTGAGCCGCACCCTCGCAGAGGTGGCGCAACGCATCAGCGATGGCGAGCGGGACTACCGCACGCTAGAGCAGCAGGCGTTGCAAACATTCACCGCCAGCGGTGTCAGACCCGACTACTTTAATATCTGCCAGGCTGACAACCTGGCACCCGCCACGCGGGCCGACCTGCAGCTGGTCATTCTGGCCGCAGGTTTTGTCGGCACTACCCGACTGATCGACAATATTGAAATCACCTTGTCAGAATAATAAGCACTACCAAAGGAGAGCATCATGTCGCCACCGAATGTATACCCGGTCAGGCCCGACCAGGCCGCCCACAGCCTGATCGACATGGTCGGCTACCAGCGCATGTATGAGCAGTCCATCAGCGACCCGGAGACCTTCTGGGGCGAGCAGGCAGAGCAGTTTCTGGGCTTTTTTCAGCCCTGGAGCAAGGTATACAGTGGAGATTTCAGCAAGGCTGATGTTGTCTGGTTCAAAGATGCCAAGCTTAACGCCTGCTGGAACTGTGTTGACCGCCACCTGCCCCAGCGCGCCGACCAGACGGCGCTGATCTGGGAAGGTGACAATCCCGAGGACAGCCAGCAGATCACCTATCGGGATCTGCACCAGGCAGTCTGCCGGCTGGCCAACGTTCTCAAACAACGCGGCGTCAAAAAGGGAGATCGGGTGTGCATCTACATGCCCATGATCCCCGAGGCGGTTTATGCCATGTTGGCATGCGCCCGAATCGGTGCCATTCATTCAGTGGTATTCGGTGGTTTTTCACCTGATGCCATCAAGGATCGCATCCAGGACTCTGACTGCCAGTCAGTGATCACCGCCAACCAGGGGCTGCGAGGCGGCAAAGTCATTCCGCTGAAAGACAATGTCGACAAGGCACTGACGCAGTGTCCGAACGTGCACAGCGTGGTTGTGGTCAAGCGCACTGACGCGCAGGTCTCCTGGCAGGAGGGCCGTGATGTCTGGTATCACGATGCTATTGATCAGGTTGACGACCAGTGTCCGGCGGAAGTGATGGATGCCGAGGACCCACTGTTTATTCTGTACACGTCCGGGTCAACCGGGAAACCCAAGGGCGTGCTGCACACCACGGCAGGCTATCTGCTGAGCGCCGCCATCAGTCACAAGTATATTTTCGACTATCACGAAGGCGACATTTTCTGGTGCTCGGCTGATGTCGGCTGGGTGACTGGCCACAGCTATATTGTTTATGGCCCATTGTGCAACGGTGCCACCTCGCTTGTTTTTGAAGGCGTACCTACCTACCCGGATGCATCACGCTTCTGGCAGGTCATCGACAAGCATCAGGTCAGCATTTTTTACACGGCACCAACTGCGTTGCGCGCGCTCATGAGCATGGGCAATAAACCGGTGCAGAAAACCTCACGACAATCGCTACGGCTGCTGGGCTCAGTGGGCGAACCCATCAACCCCGAAGCCTGGGAGTGGTATTACAATATCGTCGGTGAACAGCGCTGCCCGATAGTCGACACCTGGTGGCAGACCGAAACCGGCGCCAGTATGATCAGTCCGCTGGCCGGGGTGACGGCACTGAAACCCGGCTCGGCGACGTTGCCATTCTTTGGTGTCAAACCCGAACTGCTGGATGCCGATGGCAATATCATCACCGGTGCCGGCAAGGGCAATCTGGTTATCACCCAAAGCTGGCCCAGTCAGATTCGCACGGTTTTTGGTGATCACCAGCGTTGCATCGACACCTACTTCAGTGCTTACCCGGGTTACTATTTTACGGGTGACAGCGCTCGCCGTGATGAGGACGGTTATTACTGGATCATTGGACGGGTGGATGATGTGCTCAATGTATCCGGCCACCGTCTGGGCACAGCCGAGATAGAAAGCGCGCTGGTCCTGCACCCCGCCGTGGCTGAAGCGGCGGTTGTCGGCTTCCCGCACGACATCAAAGGCCAGGCCGTGTACGCTTATGTGACGTTGATGCTGGATGTTGAGGAGTCCGAAGCCTTGCGCAAAGAGCTGATCAGTTTTGTCGCTGAGGAAATCGGCGCCTTTGCGCGCCCGGACATCATCCAGTTCGCGCCGGGTTTGCCCAAGACCCGATCGGGCAAGATCATGCGCCGGATACTGCGCAAGATCGCCGCCAATGAAACGGACAGCCTTGGGGATACGACGACGCTGGCGGATCCGTCAGTGGTTGAACAGTTGATTGCCAACCGGTTTAATCGTTGATATTCAGGCCCTTTTGACCTGGACGGTGTTCAGGGCATGGCAGGCCAGTGAATCGAGCCTGAAGGGGGTGTGCAGAGCCGGGTCTGCATACCCCCTTCAGGCTCCAAAAACACTGGTGGATGCCCTGAAAATCAGCCGGTAATGCAAGTCTGAGCCCGGAAGCGGGCCATTCATATTTTTCACATCATAGAACAGACAGGCAAATATTATGCAGGATTTAGTTATTGTTGCTGCCGGACGCAGCGCCATTGGCAACTTTCAGGGTGATCTATCGGCCATCACCGCCGCCGAGCTGGGCAGCCAGGTCATCCGGCAATTGCTGGCGGCCAATAATATCAGCGCCGGGCAGATTGACGAGGTCATCATGGGGCATGTGCTTACCGCCGGGTGTGGCCAGAATACCGCCCGGCAGGCCAGCGTCAATGCCGGCCTGGGTTTTGACACCCCGGCGATGACCATCAACAAGGTCTGCGGCTCGGGCCTCAAAGCAGTACACCTGGCAGCACAGGCCATCCTCAGCGGCGACGCCGAGATGATTGTGGCCGGTGGCATGGAAAACATGAGTCAGTCAGCGCATGTGCTGCCCAATTCCCGTACCGGACAGAAAATGGGCCATTGGCAGGCCATCGATACCATGCTGCATGACGGCCTTTGGGATGCATTCAATCAGTACCATATGGGCATCACGGCTGAGAATCTGGCACAAAAATACCAGATCAGTCGCGAACAGCAGGATGAGTTTGCCGCGCTATCGCAGCAGAAAGCCAATCATGCAATTACCGAAGGACTGTTCAAAAAAGAAATCATCGGCGTGGAAATCCCGCAACGCAAAGGCAGCGCGGTGGTAGTCGACAAAGATCAGGGACCGCGCGCAGGCACCACCGCCGAGTCACTGGCACGCCTGCCAGCCGTATTCAAAAAGGACGGCACGGTGACCGCCGGCAATGCGTCCGGCCTCAACGATGGCGCCGCCGCGGTTGTGGTATGCAGCAGGGCGGCAGCCGAACGCGCCGGACTCACGCCCCTGGTCACCATCAAGGCCTGGGCCAATGCCGGGGTTGATCCGAAGATCATGGGCATTGGCCCCGTCACAGCGACACAACGCTGCCTGGCCAGGGCCGGCTGGAAGCTCGATGAATTGGACCTGATTGAAGCCAATGAAGCCTTTGCTGCGCAATCGCTGGCTGTCGGCAAGGAATTGCAGTGGGACATGAACAGGGTTAACGTCAATGGCGGTGCCATTGCCCTGGGCCACCCGATCGGCGCCTCCGGATGCCGGGTACTGGTGACGCTGATCCATGAAATGCTGCGTCGGGACGTCCACAAGGGCCTGGCAACTTTGTGCATCGGCGGCGGCCAGGGTGTGGCGCTGGCGATAGAACGGTAACCTAGACCAGATCCTGCACGGCCAGGTGTTGACTCAGGTAAACCTGGCCACTGAGGTCGTGCAGGAATTGCGATCGCTGCAGAGCATCCATGACCGGCCCCTTGACTTCGGACAAGTGCAATTTAATGTCCAGATCATCCAGTCGTCTGTTGATGGCCTCAAGTGACTCAAGGGCACTGAGGTCGATTTCATTGACGGCGCTGCACATCAGAATCACGTGCCGCAGATCGTTGCGCTCGGCCACCTCCTTGTATATCAGATCCTCCAGATAACGGGTATTGGCAAAATACAGACTTTCATCGACGCGTAATGACAGGATGTGCGCATGCGTGATCACCTGGTGGCGCTCCACATTACGAAAGTGCTCACTGCCCGGTATCTGTCCTACAATGGCGACATGGGGCCTTGAACTTTTGTACAGATGTACAAGAATGGACACCAGAATACCAGCTGCCACGCCGGTCTCAACCCCGACCAGCAGGGTCAGCACAATGGTGGCAGTCACCGCCAGGAAGTCAGCCCGGGAATAACGCCAGGCTTTGCGGACAATACTGATATCCACCAGTGACCAGACCGCCACGATGATGGTGGCCGCCAGTGTTGCCTTGGGCAGCCAGGCCAACAGAGGCATCAATACAAATGTCCCTGCAGCAATCAGCATGGCAGCAAACAACCCCGCCGCTGGCGTTGCCGCACCGGCATCAAAATTGACCACCGACCGCGCAAAACCACCAGCAACCGGGAAGCCACCAGAAAAACCAGCTGCCAGATTTGACGCGCCCAGACCGATCAATTCCTGATCGGGGTCGATGCGTTGTCGTTTCCGTGCGGCCAGCCCCTGGGCCACCGATACTGATTCCACAAAGCCAAGAACGGCGATCAACAGCGCAGGTCCGGCCAGACTCATCCACGGGACGGACAGAAACGCCGGCAAACCCGGTACCGGTAGTCCGGAAGGCACGTCACCCACCAGCGCCACACCGCGATTGCCGAGATCAAAATACCAGGCCGCCAGACCACCAGCCACTGCTGCGGCTATCGGGCTGAGCCGCGCGATGATAATGGCACTCCGCTCGGTCAGGCCTGCGCGGCGCAACAACGGCGCCAGGCTGCTGCGCGCCCAGAACAGGTAAACCAGGGTTGCCACACCGATGATCACCGTGGACAGATTCAGATCAGGCCATGCGGCGCTGATGGCAGCCGTCAGCGCAGAGACCTGCTCTGGCAGATTATGGCCGGTAGCGGACAGACCGAGGATCGTCGGGACCTGCCCCAGGGCGATCAATACCCCGGATGCTGTGATAAAGCCGACAATCACCGGATGTGACAGGAAATTGGCAAGAAACCCCAGGCGCAGCACGCCCATCAATACCAGGAACAGCCCTGACATCAGAGCCAGCGTCATAGCCGCAATGACAACCTGTGCCGGATCGGTCAGCCCCAGACCGGAAATGGCCGCAGCTGTCATCAGCGATATGACCGCCACTGGCCCTACTGACAATGCCCGGCTGGTGCCAAAGATGGTGTATGCAACCAGCGGCAGGATGCTCGCATACAGGCCCATTTCCGGTGGCAACCCGGCGAGCATGGCATAGGCCAGTGACTGGGGCACCAGCATGACCATGACAATAACGGCAGCCAGCAGGTCGTCTGAAAATTGATGTGCTGTATACGATCTGGCCCAACCCAGAACAGGCAAGTAGCGCACGGACATAGTCTTGTCACTCTGTTAGGTGGGCGCTGATATTCCCTATTCCTGCTGTTGCGCCAGCCAGCCGGCAACCCCGCGAAGATCGTAGCCCAGTGCAGCACCCCGCTCAACGATCTCCTGTGGCGGCATGCCTTTGAGCCCCTTCACCAGGCCCCAAAGCTGGATGGACCGCGTTCCCGAGCGGCAGAAGGCCAGTACCGGCGGCGGACATTCGTCCAGCGCCGCAGTAAATTCCGCGATATCCTGCATGCTCAGCTGACCCGAAACCACGGGTATGTGACGAAAAACCAGACCATGATCCTCAGCCGCACCCTGGATTTCATAAACCGGGGGTTGTCCGGCAGCTTCGCCGTCTGGCCGATTACTGATAATGGTTTTGTAACCAGCTGCTGCCAGCACATCTACGTCATCAGCAGTAATCTGCTCCGCAACTGAAAATTCATCTGTCACCTGTTTTGCTGCTGTCATATGTCACTCCGTGTTCGCAGGCCGGCAAGCAGCCTGATGGGTCAATGCCTGTCTGTCAGGGCAAGGGTTATTGTAACGTGCCCTGACATTCAATTCAGCGCAATGTGCCGATACCCCCGAAAAAACTCTCACCCGCCTGATACATCCCGAGCGGTAGACACCAGCAGGCGCCGCAGCCAGATATGTCCGGCATCATGCTGCAACAGAGGGCTCCAGGCCATCTGCAGCTCAATGGGAATAATCATGAACGGTGGTTTCCGCAGGCACAGCCCATGATCGCGCTGGTGCAGTCGTGCCAGCTCAGTGGGCAATGTCGCCACCAGGTCAGGCTGAGTCGCCAGCAAGGCAGCCACCTGATAGTGGCGGGTGAACACGCGAATCCGCCTGGTGACCCCCATTTCTGCCAAGGCCTCATCAACCCAGCCCATGCGCTGACCGTCGCGCCGGGTCATGCCCCGCCCTGCCCCAACACCCGTTTTGCTGACCCAGATATGGGCCGCGGACAGGTAGGCTTCCAGAGAGAAGTCGTCTGCAATCGGATTGTCCGGGCTGAACAGGCAGGAAAAACCATCATGCCACAGGCTGGCCTGATGAAACGTCTGAGGCAGACGATCGAAGCGATTGATCGCCATATCTACCTTGCCCTGCTCCAGATCCTGAAAACTGACATCACTGGGGGTCAATACATCAAGACATATATCCGGTGCCAGCTCCCGCAGCCGGGATAGCAGCGGCGCCAGCAGGGTGGCCTCTGCGTAATCGCTGGCCATGATACGAAATACCCGCTGGCTGTCAGCGGCATTGAACTCGGTGACCGGCAACACGGCCTGTTCGACGGCGGCGAGAATCTCCCGGACCTGGGGTTGCAGCTCCAGTGCCCTCTCGGTCGGTGTCATGCCCTCGCTGGTGCGCACCAGCAACGGGTCTTTGAACAGATCACGCAGCCGCCGCAAGCCATTGCTCAACGCCGGCTGGGTAATGCCCAGCTGCTCGGCAGCGCGGGTCACGTTTTTCTCCCGCAACAGCGTGTCCAGATATACCAGCAGGTTGAGATCAATACGTGACAGATTCATATGACGAATGGATATCCGTTTTTAATAAACTGAACTTATTATGACAAATCCGCGCGACAACGACATGCCACGCCAGCAATTAATTGCTGGCAGGCAAAAAAAATGCCCGGCGCAGGTACATCCTGGCCGGGCACAACCGTCTGAATCTTAAACCTTCCGTTGCATCAGGTTAACCAACTGCCGACACCACCGTGGCCTGAATATGTTCAATGGCCTTGGTAATTGCGTGTCTTGAACTGTTTACGTCGTGAATGCAAAACTGGTTCAGTGTAACCATTGGGCTGCTCCCCGGCGCTGAAGACCAACTCACAGGCTGCCTGAAAGGCATGACTTCCGGCAAGGTCATCGGTCATCGGCCGATAGTCAGGATCATGGGCATTCTGCGCATCAACCACACTGGCCATGCGTTCCAGGGTCGCCATCACCTGACCGCGCGTACAGACCCCATGGCGCAACCAATTGCCCAGGTGCTGACAGGAGATCCGCAGCGTCGCCCGGTCTTCCATCAAGCCCACTTGGTGAATATCAGGCACCTTGGAACAGCCAATGCCCATATCAATCCAGCGCACGACATAACCCAGCACGCCCTGAACATTATTGTCCAGCTCCGCGGCCACTTCTTCCGGGGACCATGCGGATGCGTCTGCCAGCGGCGGCGTCAGCAGATCAGCCAGGGCAGCCTGCTGACCGCGTTGCAATTGCGTCTGACGATCGGCAACCGACACCTGATGGTAGTGCAGCACATGCAACGTTGCTGCGGTCGGCGAGGGCACCCAGGCACAGCTGGCGCCGGCAAGCGGATGCGCAATTTTGTCGCGCAGCATCTGCGCCATTTCATCAGGCATGGCCCACATGCCTTTGCCAATCTGACCACGCCCTGCCAGACCACACGCCAGACCGGTGGTAACATTGCGGTCTTCGTAGGCACGAATCCAGCATTGCGTTTTCATGTCCGCCTTGCGTACTACCGGTCCGGCTTCCATACAGGTATGGATTTCATCGCCGGTCCGGTCCAGAAACCCGGTATTGATAAAAATGACCCGGTCGCTGGCCGCCGCGATACAGGCTTTGAGGTTGACGCTGGTACGTCGTTCCTCATCCATGATCCCCAGTTTCAGGGTACTGCGGGACATACCCAGAATCCGCTCGACGCGATCAAACAGTCGGCAGGTGAAAGCCACTTCTTCCGGGCCGTGCATTTTCGGTTTGACAATATAGACACTGCCTTCGCGCGAGTTGCGCAACTGGTTGCCGGCAGTGCCCAGATCGTGCAACGCCGCTGCCGCCGTGATCAGACCATCAAGCAATCCTTCCGGCACCGGTGCACCACTGGCATCAAGCACGGCATCCGTGGTCATCAGATGGCCGACGTTACGAACCAGCATCAGACTCCTGCCCGGTAGTCGCAGAGGCTCCCCCGTCGCAGCAATGAAATGGCGATCGCCCTGCAAGGACCGGTGCACCGTTTCACCGTGTTTGACAAAACTGTCAGTCAGCGTCCCGGTCATCAACCCCAGCCAGTTGCGATACACCAGCACCTTGTCGTCGGCATCCACCGCGGCCACCGAGTCTTCGCAATCCTGAATGGTCGTCAGCGCGGATTCCAGCACAATGTCTTTGACGCCGGCGTTGTCCTGCCGACCGATGGCATGGGCCGGATCCAGCTGCAGGTCTATATGCAGGCCATTATTGACCAACAGGATGTTGTCGGGACCGGCCGGATCACCCGCATACCCGGCGAACTGGCGGGGCGATTGCAGACCGGTCTGTTGCCCGTCTGTCAATGCGACACACAATCGGGTGGCACCGTCGGCATCGTCGGCGGCAGCCAGAAAGTAACGTTGCGCCTGATGGTGGCTCCCGGTCGCCAAGGGGATAATCTGGTCAAGCAGGTCCCGGCCCATGGCGATCACCTGCGCCCCTCGCAGCGGGTTGTAAGGCCCCTGGCGACTCGCACCCTCCACCTCCGGTATGACGTCAGTGCCATACAATGCATCATAAAGACTGCCCCATCGTGCGTTGGCGGCACTGAGCGCATAACGCGCATTCATCACCGGCACCACCAGTTGCGGACCGGCCAGTTCGGCGATTTCCTGATCCACACCGAGTGTTGTCACCGCAACTGCGTCCGGTTCCGGCACCAGATAACCGATACCTTCAAGGAATTGCCGATAGCCTTGCAGGTCCTCAACCGGACCGGGGTGCTCGCGATGCCATGCATCTATGTCTGTCTGCAGGTCGTCACGTCGCTGCAGCAAGGCCCGATTCTCGGGCCCAAGCTCAGCAACCAGGGATGCCAGTCCCTGCCAGAGTTGCGAGGCAGCAATGCCTGTACCCGGCAGCAACTCGTCCTCTACAAACCGGACCAGGACATCAGCGACCTGCAGCCCGCCAGCCTGCGTCGGCACTGCGGTCATGGATTGGCGTAGGGGCGGCATCGTGCTCATGTCGGGCTCCAGGTTCGGCTGATAACAAAAGATTGACTGCATCCTAGATAGCCCCATTAAATTCGGCAAATTTATCCTTTTTATTCTTGCTATGTATTTAATGAATAATAACCAGCTCCTATGTATTCATTTAATAAATGCCCAGATAAGGAGAATAAATTTCAGAAATCATGGTCGGCTCTCTAGACTTGCCCTCGATCGCTGCCGATGTGGCGGCCAATTGGAAACAGGAGAGAGATCATGGGTAACTACAATCGCGAACAGGAAATTGCCGATATCAATCAGGATTGGGCACACAATCCGCGCTGGAATGGCGTTCAGCGCCCCTACAGCGCCGCCGATGTGGTGCGCCTGCGCGGTTCCGTCAAGCGCGATCACACGCTGGCCAGGCAAGGCGCGGAAAAATTATGGCAACTGATCAATGATGGCGGACGCCCTGCTTTCAGGCCAGACAAGGATTTTGTCAACGCCATGGGCGCGCTGACCGGCGGGCAGGCCGTTCAACAGGTCAAGGCCGGTGTGCAGGCCATCTATCTGTCCGGCTGGCAGGTGGCTGCTGATGCCAACACCTCGGAAACCATGTATCCGGATCAGTCATTGTACGCTGTGGATTCGGTGCCAACGGTGGTCAGACGCATCAACAATGCTTTCGAGCGCGCCGACCAGATTCAGTGGAAAAAAGGCATGAACCCGGGCGATGAAGGCTACATCGATTATTTTGCGCCCATCGTCGCTGACGCTGAAGCCGGCTTTGGTGGCGTATTGAATGCCTATGAATTGATGAAAAACATGATCCGCAACGGCGCAGCCGGGGTGCATTTCGAAGATCAGCTGGCCTCGGTAAAAAAGTGCGGCCATATGGGCGGCAAGGTTCTGGTACCCACCCAGGAAGCGGTGCAGAAACTGGTATCGGCGCGTCTTGCCGCCGATGTTGAAGGCGTGCCCACCATCGTGCTGGCCCGTACCGATGCCAATGCTGCCGATCTGATCACCTCCGACTGTGATCCTTACGACGCGCCTTTTATCATTGGCGATCGCACGCCCGAGGGCTTTTATAAAACCCGCCCCGGCATCGATCAGGCCATTTCGCGGGGACTGGCATACGCGCCTTATGCGGATCTGCTCTGGTGTGAAACAGCGACGCCGTCACTGGCAGAAGCCAGGAAATTTGCCGAAGCCATCAAAAAGGAGTTTCCCGACCAGATGCTGTCCTATAACTGTTCGCCCTCGTTCAACTGGAAAAAGAACCTGGACGATGCCACCATTGCCAAATTCCAGCGCGAACTCAGCGCCATGGGGTACAAGTTCCAGTTCATCACGCTGGCGGGCATTCACAATATGTGGAACGGCATGTTCAATCTTGCGTACGAGTATGCACGTCGGGACATGTCAGCTTACGTCGAATTGCAGGAAAAGGAATTTGCCGATGCCGCCAAGGGTTACACCTTCGTGTCACACCAGCAGGAAGTCGGTACCGGCTATTTTGATGATGTGACGACCGTGATCCAGGGAGGCCGATCGTCGGTGACCGCCATGAGCGGTTCCACCGAGGAAGAACAGTTCACCAACCGGGCCTCACTGAAAAAGGTTTCATAGTGGCATGAACAGAACCGCCCGCCGACTGGCCAAGGCCATACTCAATGGCTTTGATGCGTTTTTTGCCGAATACAAAAATATTACCTACGGCGCGCAGGGGCGGTTTGAACGGGCGGACTGGCAGGATGTGCAGACCGCCATGGGGCAGCGCCTCGATCTCTACAAGCAGAAGGTCGTCAGCGTTGCTGACAGTGCCCGTGACATCACTGGCCAGGATCTGCGCGATCGTGATCTGTGGCAACAGGCCAAGGCCGATTTTGCCCGGATTATTCAGGGGCATCGCAATTTCGAAATCACTCAGACCTTCTTCAATTCGGTCTATTGTTATGTGTTTGCTCATCAGCAGATACGCGATCTGCATGCCTTTGTCATGAGCCCGGCACCACAGTTGACCGCCCTGCCCAACGAGGATGTGCTGCTGCGGTTTCGCGTTGAACGGGATGCCGCTATCGCTTTTGACCGGATACTGGACAGTTGCGGGTTCAATATCGCCTTTGAGGATCGGCGCCGGGATCTGCGCTTCCTGAGTCAGGTATTTGCCTCCGAATATGCGCCAAGACTGCCAGATTCAGGTGAGGTCTGGGTGGAAATGCTGGAGAGCCTGTTCTTCCGCAACAAGGCGGCCTATGTCATCGGCCGGTTTGTCAGCGGCAATATCAGTCTGCCGTTTGTCCTGCCCATTCTCAATAATGAGCAGGGTGGCGTGTATGTCGACACCCTGCTGCACGACCCTGATGATATCAGCATCGTTTTCAGCTTCAGCCGCAGTTATTTTATGGTCGACGCCTCCACGCCATCTGCCTATATCGGGTTTCTGCGCGAAATCATGCCGCACAAGGAGGTTTTTGAACTCTACAGTGCCATAGGTTTCCCCAAACACAGCAAAACTGTTTATTATCGTCGCGCCGTTGACATGACGCTGGCCAGCCAGGACGAATATGTTACGGCACCCGGCATCAAGGGTATGGTGATGCAGGTATTCACGCGGGATGATTTTGACTATGTATACAAACTGATTCGCGAACGTTTTACGCCACCCAAAAACACGACCCGCGAGCATGTTCGCAACTGCTACGCCCTGGTTAAGCGCTGGGAGCGCGGCGGGCGTATGGCCGACACCCAGGAGTTCAACAACCTGGCGTTTGACCGGAGGCGTTTCTCCAGCGAACTGCTGGCAGAGCTGCGCCGGGAAGTGCCGTCACTGCTGGAAGAACATGGCAATGTACTGGTTATCAGGCACTGTTACATCGAACGCAAAATGGAGCCGCTTAACCTGTATGTGCAACACTGCAGCGATCAGCAATTGCACAGCGCCATGGACGAATACGGCAATGCCATCAAACAGCTGGCGGCCGGCAATCTGTTTCCGGGCGACATGCTGCTGAAGAACTTCGGCGTTACCCGTCATGGACGCGTGGTATTTTATGACTATGACGAAATCTGTCCGCTGACCGATTGTCATTTTCGCTGGTTGCCCGAACCACAGACCGAGGAGCAGGTGTTCGCCGATCAGCCCTGGTATCACGTTGCCGCCAACGACATCTTTCCGGAAGAGTTCAGCCTGTTCTTTTCCGGCAATCAGCATGCCCGCCAGATCTTTGAACAGCTGCACGGCGAGCTCTACGACCCGGCATGGTGGATAGCCCTGCAGGACAGGATCCGGGCCGGCTACATCGCCGATGTATTCCCGTATCGCAAAAAACAGCGCTTCCAGCAGCGCAGTGTCTGACGCCAGTCCAACCGCCTGACCGGTACACACCGCCATTGGTCGCATCCACGCAGTGCAGACATGGCAAAACACCGCATGCCGGCATATCATTCAATCTATTCAGTCCAAACTAAACAAACTGGCATCAAGCAATGCAGATTACCCCAGACCGGGCGGATGCCCTTCCCGACCGGCAAACGTCCGGACAAGACCATGACGGTGATGGTGTCAGCTATTTCATTGAACAAATGGGCCTGACCTCACAGAGCGATGGCCTGCCTCGCATTGCCGGACGTATTGCCGGCTACTTTATCATCCACGGCGGCCCGGTCAGCTTTGCCCAATTGGCAGAACAGCTGAAAGTCAGTCGCGGCAGCGTCAGCACCAATGCCCGGATGCTGGTCAGTATTGGTTTTATCGAAAAAGTGACCGTGCCCGGCGACCGTCAGGATTATTACCAGCTCAGCAAAGCCCCCTTCCTGCGCATGATTGACGGGTACCTGCAGCGGATGCGTCATATGCAGACCATCGTGGAAACCGCTGACAGTAAAATACCTGAGCACCTGAGCGATACCAAAAACAGACTCCAGGAAATGCGCCACTTTTACCGTGAGGCAGTCCTCAGCAATGAGCTTTTACTGTCACGACTGTCCGGCGTGCCGGACAGCCGAAACTAGTGCAATAACCGATACGGACGTTAAATGCAGCAAGGAACAATTATGAAACCGACTCTCTGGCAATCCAGCCGACGCTGGCTGATACCCCTGGTTATCGTCGCCGCAGGTATTGCTGCAACCACTACCATGATCGTGCTCCGACCGCAGCCACCCAGCACGCCCACGGCCGAGCGTGTCGTGCCAGTCGACGTACTGACGGTCACCAGCACGGACATGAATATCACCATCAGTTCCCAGGGGACAGTGGCGCCGCGCACCCAGACGGCGCTGGTCGCGGAAGTCTCCGGCCGGGTCATCTCGGTCTCCGAGAAACTGGTCACCGGCGGATTCTTTAATGCCGGAGAAACCCTATTGCGTATTGACCCCGCCGACTACGAAGTTGCCGTTGATCAGGCGCAGGCCAACCTGCTGACCGCACAGGCGCAACTGGCCCAGGAACAGGCGCAGGCCAATCAGGCTGCCAGGGAATGGGATCTGTCGGGGCGTCCGCGCGAAAACGCCCCGGCAATTGCCCTGCGGACGCCGTTTCTGCGTGAAGCGGAAGCCCGGGTACTGTATTCGGAATCCGAACTGCGCCGGGCCCAGCGCCAGCTGGACCGCACGATCGTCAGGGCGCCCTATGATGCGCTGGTCCGGGAAAAGTTCGCTGACATTGGCCAGTATCTGGGCACCGGCTCACAGATTGCCGAAGTGTTCGCTACCGACTACGCGGAAGTCAGACTGCCGCTCAGCGACAATGACATGCGCTGGCTGACCTTGCCCGAACCGGGACAGCTGGCACCTGTCGACGCCACCCGTGTCACCCTGTATGCCACTGTCGCCGGCAAACGGCATCACTGGCAGGCGGAGATCATGCGCACCGAAGGTGTTGTCGACAGCAATAGCCGCATGCACTACGCCGTCGCGCGTGTTGATGACCCCTACGGTTTGCAGGGCAACAGCAAGCTACCGCCACTGCCGGCCGGTACCTTCGTCAATGCGGACATCCAGGGCATTCACGTTGCGGGTGTGTTCGACATACCCCTTGAGGCGCTGCGCAATGGCAACCAGGTGTTGACCATGGATCACGAACAGAGACTGCGACAGCGTCAGGTCAACATCATTCGCAGCGAAGCTGACCGGGTCTTTATCAATGAGGGGCTGAACGATAACGACAATGTCATCGTTTCACCTGTTGCGATTCCCATCGAAGGAATGCGCGTCAACCCGGATGCCGGTCAATCATGAAACCATTGCCTACCACGAAGCACAAAGGCCTCATTGCCTGGTTCAGCGCCAACTCGGTCGCTGCCAACCTGCTGATGCTGTTTATCATCGCCGCCGGTTTCGCGTCGGTGTTCTTCATCAAGATTCAGGTTTTTCCTGAGTTTGAAACGCGCATGATCACCGCCAGCATGGCCTATCCGGGTGCCGCACCTGAAGAGGTGGAGCTGGCCATTGTGGTGCCCATGGAAGAGGCTATTCAGGGTCTCAGCGGCATCAACCGTATCAACTCGACGGCGCGCGAAAGCTCCGGCAGCATGATGATGGAAGTGTCGGGTAACTATGATGTGGTTGAACTGCTCAACGAGGTCAAAAGCCGTATCGATCGAATCTCCACCTTCCCCGATAATGCCGAACGTCCCATTGTACGGGAAATCGAAATCACCCAACCCGTGCTTCAGGTTTCCATTTTCGGGGATCTGGATGATCGTGCCATGAAGACTCTGGCGCAGGATATCAGAGACGATATCCTGCAGTTGCCGGAAGTCAGTCAGGCAGTGATCCAGGGTGATCGCGACTACGAAATTGCCATTGAGGTATCGGAGAACACGCTGCGCAAATACGGCCTGAGCATGGGGCAGGTCGCCGGTGCAATCCGCAGTGCGTCCGTGGATGTACCCGGCGGCGCCATTCGCACCGACACCGGTCGCATTCAGCTGCGAACCCAGGAGCAGGCCTATACCGGCGACGAATTTGGCAACATCGTGCTGCGCACCAACCCTGACGGCAGCCGCTTGCTGGTCAAAGACATTGCCACGGTGGTTGATGGTTTTGTCGAGACCGAAAATTTCTCGCGGTTCGACGGCAACCGTTCGCTGAACATACAGATCATGGCGACACCGGAGCAGAATGTCCTGGATATTGACCGTGCCGTTTCTGAGTTCATTGAACGCAACCAGGGCACTTTTCCGCCCGGTGTCAGCATCGACAGCTGGGGCAGCAACGCCTTCTATCTGAAAGCCCAACTCAACATGATGCTGGGTAACCTGCTCATGGGTGCCATCCTGGTATTCCTGGTACTGACTACATTCCTGCGTCTGAAAATCGCCCTGTGGGTCATGGTAGGAATCCCCATCAGTTTCTTCGGGGCCATATTCCTGATGCCGATGGGCCCCTTCCCGGTTGATATCAATATGCTCAGCCTGTTCGGCCTGATTCTGGTACTGGGTATTGTTGTTGATGATGCAATCATTACTGCAGAAAGTATCCACACCGAAGTCACCCGCAACGGGCACAGCCTGGACAACGTCATTGCCGGCGTCAAGACTGTCGCCGTGCCAGCGACCTTTGGCGTGCTGACCACCATCGCCGCATTTGCACCCATGCTGCTGGTAGGCGGCCAGGCGGCACCCTTCTTTGAAGCCATAGGCATGGTGGTCATCCTGTGTCTGCTTTTCTCGCTGATCGAGTCAAAGCTGATTCTGCCGTCGCATCTTGCCCACACCCGCATAAAAAAAATCAAACCCAAGAAAGCCAGTCCGCTCGAGCGCTACCAGCACCGGGTTGCCAAAGGCCTGACGCACTTCATTCACAATGTCTACAAACCCGCATTGGTCAAGGCAGTGGCCAACAGATACGCCACAGTAGCCGTGTTTGTCAGTGCGCTGATTGTCAGCGCCGGCCTGGTCATCGGTGGACTGGTTCGTTTTGAATTCTTCCCGAATATTCCCAGTGACTTTATCCAGGCCAGCGTCAACATGAACGAAGGTTCTTCTTTCGAAGCGCGCAATGATGCGCTGGCTCAGATGGAGCAGGCAATTCTGACGCTGAACGAAGAATATCCGGAAGAAAATCCGGTCGATCATGTCATGGTCTTCACCAACGGTGACAGCGGCGGCGAAGTACTGGTGGAACTGACCAAGGCCGAGGAGCGCACCGTTGGCGCCCTGGAGATAGAACAGCGCTGGCGTGCCCGGGTCGGCACCATTGCTGGCGCACGGGATGTCCGTTTCTTCTCCAGCACCAGTGCCGGTGGCGGCTCCGCCATCAACCTGCAATTGATGGGATCAAACTATGCCCAGCTTGAGCTGGCAGCCAATGCGCTGGAGAACAAGCTCAGTGGTTATACCGGGGTGTTTGATGTCACCAACTCCTACAGCCGGGGGGGCGATGAAATTCGCCTGAACATCAAAGCCAATGCCGAACAGCTTGGACTCACGGCAACCACACTGGGCACGCAGGTCCGTCAGGCATTTTATGGCGAAGAGGCCCAGCGACTGTTGCGGGGCCGGGACGAGCTCAAAGTGATGGTGCGTTACCCGGAAACCGATCGCCAATCCATTGCCAGCTTGCAGAGCATGCGGATCAGGACCGATTCAGGTGACGAAGTGCCATTTTCCGAAGTCGCTGATGCAACGATAGGAGAGGGTTTTTCCACCATCAACCGCATCGACCGGCAGCGTACGGTAACCGTCACTGCCGACGTCAACCCGGAAGTGGCGCAATCAGCGGCAGTGATCCGTGACATCGTCCAGAATTACGTACCGGAGTTGGTAGCCACCTATCCTGATGTCACCTTCGGTCTCGGTGGTGCCAGTCAGGAGCAGGCAGAACTCATACAACGCATCGCCGTGTGTTTCCTCGCTGCCATGTTCCTGATCTACGCGTTGCTGGCCGTTCCCCTGAAGTCCTATGTACAGCCCTTTATTGTCATGGCCGTTATTCCCTTTGGTTTTATCGGTGCGCTGATAGGCCACATCGTGTTCGACACTACACTCAGTATGATGTCGCTGTTTGGACTGGTGGCGCTGGCCGGGGTGATCGTCAATGACAGCCTGATTCTGGTGGACTTTGTCAATCGTGCCCGCCGTGACGGCATGTCCATGCTCGATGCAGTGGTTGATGCAGGAACCAGCCGTTTCCGCGCAATTCTGCTGACCTCATTGACGACGTTCCTGGGTTTGTTTCCAATCATGTTTGAAACCAGCATGCAGGCGCAGATGGTCATCCCCATGACTCTGTCACTTGGTTTCGGCATTGCCTTTGGCACACTGCTGACTCTGTTTCTCATCCCCTCCCTTTATCTCATACTGGAAGACCTGGCCCGGTTATTTAAAAACAAACCGGCCCAGGATCCAGAGCCAACGGCACAGACTGCCACCTGAAGATGATCATCAGCGGCGGAGACACTGTCCCGTCGCTGATGACCCTGACACTGTCTGCAGTGGTTGCAACCATGTGCTGGGTCTGCAACACACTGAAACCATTCAAAATCAGACACTTGCACAGTCATGCCCGGCAGCGTCCCGCGCTTCCGACAGTCTGTCACCGTCAAATTTCCAAAAAAAACAATAAACGCCTGTTTTTAATAGAATTTCACAGATTGGCACGACACCTGCTATCTTGATGATGAAGATGTGGTCAATGCAGAGCCTATCGGTGAAGAGCAGTACGAACTGATCGTTGCTGCCATCACCGAAAAAATGTGCAATAACGCGGTAACCCGCATCGAGTAATTCATAACCTTCCAGTAAAGGTGATATAGCGGCCTGGGCGGCGCAACAAATAGGTCGCCCGGCTGCAACTGGAATTTTCAGGCAAAAGGAAACCGATATGAACAACGACATTCTTGAAGGTAAATGGAAGCAACTCAAAGGGTCCGTGCAGGCCAACTGGGGCAAGCTCACTGACAGTGATCTGGATCGCATCGAAGGCAATCGTGAGCAACTGGTCGGCATGATTCAGGAGCGTTACGGAAAAAACAAGGAACAGGCCCGCAAGGAAGTGGAAGAATACCTCGACTCTTTGTGAGCCTGTTGCCACTTTAGGGCTCATGGAATGGAAATCCACCGACATCACATCGGTGGATTTTTTTTGTCAGGGTGTTTATCCTTGATAGTCGTTGTTGAAAAAATAGTTGAAAAATAAGCGCATTCCACTCTCTATGTCGGGCGTACGCAGGCCCGCCAAGGTAAGGAAACGTATGACTGACACTGACGAAAAAAAAACCGTACGAGAGGCTGTAGCGGTCTTTATTGACCCGCAACGTCTCAAAGCCGCCATCAAAGAGCTGCTTGCCACCGGCATCAGCCGTGAGCGAATCGGACTGTTGGCCAGCGAGCACTCCGTGCGCGAGTCACTGGGTGATTTTTATACCCATACCAACAAATCAGGCGATGCCGATGAAGGGCCGGTTACTGCCTTCGTCGACAAAAACAGCAACAGCCAGCAACAGCAGGACTCGCTTGGCGGCAGCCTGTTTTTTGCCGGCACCACGGGCGCCATGGGTGCGGTTGTCGCCTCTTCAGCCGTTTTTGGCGGCGCCCTGCTGGCAGCATTGAGCGGTGTTGTTGCAGTGGGTGCAGTCGGCGCCATGGCGGGCAAGATCATTCAGCAGAGCGATGCCGATTACCTGCAACAGCAGGTCGATGAAGGCCACATACTGCTGTTTGTCACCATCGATGATCCGCAGCGGGAACAGGAAATCATCGATTTACTGAACCGACATCAGGGCCAGGATGTCAAAGTCCATGAGGTCAATGCGCAGAACGGAAGCTGACGGCACCCGCCAGGACCATAACCCAGGCCAGGCAGGTATTCGTTTTGGTCAAAGCTGCACCTTCCAGTGATAAGGCCCGGACTGTTGAAAATCAGGTATTGTTGAAACAGTTCCGGCTCGCGAGTAAACTGGAAAAAGCGACCAGCAACAAAGGTCTCCGGAAACCTGGCGCCAAAGCCCTCGTTCAGAATAACAAGAGAAAAAAACATGCTGCGCTCTGTCGATCTGAAAGACTACATGCAGGAGAAACCAGTCACCATTGCACCAGATGCATCGTTGATTGAAGCGGTCGATCTGATCACCCACAACCGGGTGTCCGGCCTGTGTGTTATCAGTGACGATGGCTCTTTACTGGGGATCCTGTCCGAACTCGATTGTCTGCGCGGCATACTCGACGCAACCTACAGTCAGGGTACTGTCGGACTCGTGCGCGAACACATGGTTACTGAGAACATCAATTCCGCGCGCATCAGCGACGATATCATCAATGTCGCCACCGACATGCTGGCCAAGGGTCAGCGCCGCCGGCCGGTGATCACGGACAACAATCAGTTGGTCGGGCAGATTACCTGCCGACAGATTCTGGCGGGTATCCGTAAACTCGGCGCATCGTCCTGACGCTTCCCCGGGTTGCCGGCAAACCATAAAAAAACCGGGCATATCCTGCGTGCAGGACAGACCCGGTTCAAAATGAAGAAAACCGCTACTATCAATCGGTTTGAAACCTGACGATGCTGTTCACTCACCTTCCACGAAGAGTCATTAGCGTGTCACCCGGTGCATCAGAGAGTCCCCTGAACTGCCGATAGTCAGTATCCTAGCAAGCCAATATGACAGCTTTATGAAGCAGAGGTTGTTGCTCTGCGGTGATGGAAATAAGCGCCAATCGGCACGCGGGTATTCAACCGGTGCGCGGCAGTATCAGGCGAATCGAAGCCTGTTCACCGATCTCAATGTCCGCTCGCAAACGCGCGTCAGTCATGGCGGCCTGCAGTTGGGCGTAGATCCACCGACCCAGCTCATCATTGGGAGCCGTAATCAGCACAAAGGTATTGTTCTCAACCGCCAGCCTGGCAATGTCTTCAAGCTGCCGGGCGATGGCAGGCTGACGCTGTAGCAGATCACGGTTGCTCAGGGTGTGGACGCTATGTGTCTGGGCGCGTGCGGCAGCCAGGGTTTGCCTGGCCACGGCAATGGCGGGCAGTTCAACATCGACATTTTCAGCCCGACGCAGGAAGATTTCCGCATTATCGAACTGTCCCTGCCGGGAGGCCGCATCGGCAAGCTGCAGGTAACGTCGCGCGATGTCGCGCATGCCTTCGCGGGCGACGGTATTGTCAGGCTCGAAGGCCAGTACCCGGCTGAAATAATGATAGGCGCTGTCCTCCGCAGGTGTCATCAGCCGGTCCGCGCGTAACGCCCGCATGCCATCATAAAGAATATCCGCGATGTAACGCCTGTGTCGCTCGGCATCCTCGCGCGCCGCCTCGGCCGCCAGTTGTTCTGCTATTGAAGGTTCAGCGGCGCCCGGCGATTCTGTCACCGGCGCAGATCCGGATTCTGGCGCAGGCGCAGGCAACTCACAACTGACCAGAGCCAATGCCAGAACCGTTGCCGCAAGCATACGAATACCGGGCTGAATGCCACCAATATCAAAACGTTTCTGAACTGCCATGGATATGTTTGCTCGCTTTGCTGACCGTTTAAACTATGTCATTAAACGCCAGGAATCTCAACTGATCGCCTTCGGCAACCGTGGTAAACGCTGGAATGACTGCCAAGCCGTCGGCGCGCGATACCGAACTGAGCACACCAGAGCTTTGATCGGGCAACAATCGCAGACACCGTTGTCCGGCGGCTTCCTGCAGGCAGACACGCAGGTAAGCCTGCCGTTCACCGGATTCGGGCAGAGCGAACCCGGCCAGCTCCAGACGCTCGGGCAGACTGCACTGAGTGGCGCCCATCATCGCCAGCAAGGCAGGGCGCACCAGTAACAGAAAGGTGACAAACGCGGAAACCGGATTACCGGGCAAGCCAAACAGCAATGTCTGATCAATGCGGCCAAATGCAAAGGGTTTTCCCGGCTTCAAGGCCAGTTTCCATATCGCCAGTTCGCCGCAGCGCTGCAGCGCGGTGCGCACGTGATCTTCTTCACCAGCAGAAACCCCGCCGCTGGTGATGATGCAATCAGCCCGTTGCGCTAACCGGCGCAGCGCCGCCTCGGTCTCCGGCAACGAATCAGGCACACGCCCACCGTCAATCGGTTCGATACCCAGCACTCGCAGCAGCGCCGCCAGTGTATAAAAATTGCTGTTGTAGATTTGCCCCGGCTGCAGCGGCTGCCCAGGTTCTATCAGCTCGTCGCCAGTGGTCATCAATGCCACTCGGGGTCGCTGGCCAACCGGTACCGTTGTATGTCCGGTAGCTGCCAACAAACCGATGTCCTGCGGACGCAAGCGATGCCCGGCCTGTAACAGTGTTTTGCCCACGGGAACATCGGCCCCCTGGCGGCGCACGTTCTCCCCGGCGACGACCGGCTTGTTGACAATGACATGGTCTCCCCGCAGCTGGCAGTTTTCCTGCATCACCACAGCATCGGCGCCATCGGGCAGCGGCGCACCTGTAAAAATGCGGGCTGCTGTGCCCGGCGCCAGCGCGCTGGGCGCGACGCCGGCAGGTATGCGCTGGCTGATGATCAGGGGCGACGCAATCTGCAACGACTGGCTGTTGACCGCATACCCATCCATGGCGCTGTTGTGCCAGGGCGGAACATCACAGGCGGACTTGATGTCATGCAGCAGCACCCTGCCACCGGCCTGCGCCAGCGTCACGGATTCGCTGACCACCCGCGTCCTGGCCGCGTCAAGCAGAGTCGCCAGCGCCAGCTCAATGGGCAGCAAAGCGGTCGACGGGGAGTCAGCCATCACCGCGTACCTTGTACCAGGACTTGACCAGACGCTGCAGGCTGCCATGCCACGGTCGCGGCTTGATGCCAAAGGTTTCGAAGATTTTTTTGGTGGCCAGCGTCGCATTGGCAAGCTGCGGCGCTTCAGTGCGGCTCAAATTGATGGTCAAATGGTCGAGCAAGCGATAAACCGCTTCATCATGCTGGGCAGCAAACTTGACCAGTTGCTGGACAAACTCGCTCTCCCGCAATGGCTCCAGCGCCGCATAATGGTAGATGCCCCAGACGTCAGCCTGACAGTCGACCTGCTGGCAGATTGCCAGCAGAACGCGGGCAAGATCCTCTATAGGGGTTGGCGCAAACTTGCGCCGATACACCGTAACACTGCCATCACCTTTCTTGAGTTCGTCCAGCCAGTGTCGCAGCATTTCGTCCTGTTGCCGGCCGAACAACCAGCCGGCCCGCACGATGATATGCTGCTTGGTGGTCGCCACGATGGCCTGCTCGGCTGCCAGCGCCGTTGTCCCGTAAACACCCTGGGGCTTGGGCAGATCCTGTTCGTTATAGGCCAGCTTCTTGTCACCACCAAAAACATGGGCCGTAGACAGGTGGACCAGCGGAATGTGTAAGTGATCACACACCTGGGCCACCAGTTCGGTCTGTTTCAGGTTGACCAGTTCGCAGTCATCCGGATGATGTTCAGCCTTCAGCACCGCATGCTGGCTGCCAGCCGCAAAGGCCGCCAGATTGACAACCTGGTCGGGAGCAGCCTGAGTGATGATTTTGGCGATATTGAGCGGGTCTTTCGCCAGCATAGCGCCGGCGTCCGGCGCTACCCAGCTGATCTGACGCTCGTCAAGAAGTTTGCCCAGTTCCACACCGACACCACTGTCGGCACCAATAATTAATAGCTTCACCTGCGGTGTCTGCTCCGGCCCGCCTGTCAGAACGGTATGTCGTCATCAAAATTGTCGAAATCAGCCGGACGCGAAGGGTTGTTGCCGGCAGGCTGCTGGGGCTGACCGCCGCGAGCGCCGCCAGGGTTGCCACCACCTGAACTGCCTGATGGGCCGCCATATGAAGACTGCGGCTCCTGACGGCTGTTCTGGCCAAACTGATCGTCCTGGCTGCCACCGCCGCTACCCCGCGAATCCAGCATCTGCATTTCGTTGGCAACAATTTCAGTGGCATAGCGGGTGATGCCATCCTGCTCCCAACTACGCGTCTGCAGCCTGCCCTCGATGTAGAGTTTGCTGCCCTTGCGCACGTATTCGTTGACGATTTCCGCCAGGCGATTGAAGAACACAATACGGTGCCATTCGGTTTTTTCCTGGGCCTGTCCGGTATTCTTGTCCTTCCAGGTTTCACTGGTGGCCAGCGCCACATTGGTCACCGCGCCACCACTGGGCAAATAGCGTGTTTCCGGGTCCTTGCCTACATTACCTACCAATATCACTTTGTTTACGCCGCGACTTGCCACCTTGTGCTGTCCTCCCGTCCGGTTATGCTTTACATGTGATTAAAGCATAGCATGAATCCGGTGCTGTCGCCGACAACACAATAAAATGCCGACAATCTGTAATCGGCTTTGCGATATCAGCCAATATTGCCCATAATTGCCTGTTTGGTTGTTGCGCCAGCGGCGCGGGGAAGTGCGGGAAAAACATGGACAAGATCACCATCCGGGGCGCCAGAACCCATAACCTGAAAAATGTGAATCTGACCATCCCACGCAATAAACTGGTGGTCATTACCGGCCTGTCCGGGTCCGGCAAATCCTCTCTGGCCTTTGATACGCTGTATGCCGAAGGCCAGCGTCGTTATGTCGAGTCACTGTCGACCTACGCACGCCAGTTCCTGTCGATGATGGACAAGCCCGACATCGACCACATTGAAGGTCTGTCTCCGGCCATCTCCATCGAACAAAAGTCGACCTCGCATAACCCCCGCTCTACGGTGGGCACCATCACCGAAATCTACGACTACCTGCGCCTGCTGTTCGCCCGCGCCGGGGAGCCTTTCTGTCCCACCCATCACAAGAAACTGCAGGCACAGACCGTCAGTCAGATGGTGGATCAGATCCTGGCCCTGCCTGAAGGCAGCAAGATCATGGTCCTTGCGCCGGTGGTGCGCGACCGCAAAGGTGAGCACCTGCATGTTTTCAAGGAGCTGCTCAGCGGCGGCTTTATCCGTGCCCGTATCGACGGCACGGTCACCGAGCTGGACTATCCGCCCGCGCTGGAGAAGAACAAAAAGCACCGCATTGAAGCAGTCATTGACCGCTTGAAGATACGTCCGGATATTCAGCAGCGACTGGCAGAAAGTCTGGAAACTGCGCTGCAACTGACTGATGGCCTGGTCAGCGTGGCTTTCATGGACGAAGACAGCGCACGCGATGAGCTGATGTTTTCCTCGCGCTTTGCATGCCCGGTGTGTGGCCACAGCATTACCGAACTGGAGCCGCGGATGTTTTCGTTCAACAATCCCGCCGGCGCCTGCAGCAGCTGTGATGGCCTGGGCGTCAAGCAGTTCTTTGACGCGCAGCGCATCATGACCGATACCTCGCTGTCGCTGGCCGAAGGCGCCATACGCGGCTGGGACCGCCGCAATTTCTATTATTTCCAGATGCTCAGCTCGCTGGCGGCGCACTACAACTTTGCCGTCGACACCCCTTTTGAGGAGTTGAGCAAACACCAGCAGAACATTATTCTGCACGGCAGCAATGGCGAAGATATCGACTTCCGGTTCATGAATGACCGTGGTGACAGTACCGTCCGACGTCACGCCTTTGAAGGTATTCTGCCCAATATGGAGCGGCGCTACCGCGAAACCGAATCGCAGACTGTGCGCGATGATCTGGCCCGTTATCTGAGTTCTCATGCCTGCCCCGACTGCGAAGGCACGCGCCTGTGCAGCGATGCCCGTCATGTCTATATCGAAGGCACCACTCTGCCTGATATTACCGGCATGACCATTGTTCAGGCCTATGACTATTTCCAGTCGCTGACGCTGCAGGGTTCGCGCGCCACCATCGCAGATAAAATTCTTCGCGAACTGGAACAGCGCCTGCAGTTTCTGATAGATGTCGGATTGAACTATCTGACCCTCAGCCGCAGTGCCGACACGCTGTCCGGCGGTGAAGCGCAACGCATACGGCTGGCCAGCCAGATCGGTGCCGGCCTGGTCGGCGTCATGTATATTCTCGACGAACCTTCCATTGGCCTGCACCAGCGCGACAATGACAGGCTACTGTCCACGCTCTTTCATCTGCGCGATATCGGCAATACCGTCATTGTCGTGGAACACGATGAAGATGCCATCCGCAGTGCCGATCATGTCATCGATATAGGCCCCGGCGCGGGTGTTCATGGCGGCCAGATCGTGGCGCAGGGCCAGGTGGCTGACATTATCGCGGCGCCGGATTCGCTGACCGGCCAGTACCTGTCGGGCAAGCGCTGCATCGAGATCCCGGCGCAACGCCATAAACCTGATCGGCAAAAGATGTTGCAGCTTAAAAACGCCAGCGGCAATAACTTACAGAACGTTAATCTAACAATACCACTGGGTCTGTTCACCTGTGTCACCGGCGTTTCCGGTTCTGGCAAATCGACTTTGATCAACAATACGCTGTATCCGGTCGCGGCGACCCGTCTTAACGGTGCTACGACACTGGAACCGGCCCCTTTTGAAAGTATCGAGGGGCTGGAACTGATGGACAAGGTGGTCGACATTGACCAGAGCCCCATTGGCCGCACACCACGCTCCAACCCGGCGACCTACACCGGCATTTTTACACCCGTGCGCGAGCTGTTTGCCGGCACCCAGGAAGCCCGCAGCCGCGGCTACAACCCCGGCCGCTTCAGCTTCAATGTCAAAGGCGGTCGCTGCGAAGCCTGTCAGGGTGATGGCATGGTCAAGGTCGAGATGCACTTCCTGCCGGACGTCTATGTGTCCTGTGACATCTGCCACGGCAAACGCTACAACCGGGAAACACTGGAGGTCAAATACAAGGGCAAGAACATCAGCGAAGTGCTGAACATGACCATAGAGGATGCCCGCGAATTCTTTGACCCGGTGCCCGCCATTGCCCGTAAGCTGCAAACTCTGATGGATGTCGGTCTGTCATACATCTGTCTTGGGCAGGCAGCCACCACCCTATCCGGCGGCGAGGCACAACGGGTGAAGCTGGCCAAGGAACTGTCCAAACGCGACACTGGCCAGACCCTGTACATCCTTGACGAACCAACCACCGGCTTGCATTTTGAAGATATCCGTCAACTGTTGGCGGTACTGCACAAGCTGCGCGACCAGGGCAATACCATTGTTGTCATCGAACACAATCTGGACGTGATCAAGACAGCAGACTGGATTGTTGATCTGGGACCGGAAGGTGGCAATGGCGGCGGACAGATAGTCGCCGAAGGCACGCCGGAAGACGTGGCGCGCTCAACAATGTCCCATACCGGACACTATCTCGCGCGCCTGTTCTCTCAGTTGGCGACCGACGCGGCCAGCTCCAGCAAATAGGCTCGGATAGCTTCGGCTTCCGCGGGGCCAATATCAGCGGCAAAACCGGGCATGCCACGGGTCGCCAGGCTGCCTTCCAGCACGATGCTGGCGAAGCCTTCTTCCGTCAGCATCATGGGTGTATAGCGAAGATCCGGCAGTGGTCCTGAACTCAGGGCCGCAGGCCCGTGACAGACCGAGCAATAGGCGCCATACATGATGGCGCCGTAGTCCGCATCGCCACTGCTTTGCACATCAGACACATCCAGGGGCTCAGGCGGTGTTACCTCGATCACCGGGCTCTGCATGTCAGCCCCCAGTTTAAAGGCCATCAGACGACCGTTGCGCTCACGCGGATAGTTACCTGACATCAGGCCCATGGTCAGCGGTATGGCGCCCCCCTGTCCTGCCAGTGCCAGTACATACTGCTCGCCATCAAGCTCATAGGTAACCGGTCCGCCCAGAATGGCGTCTCCCACTTCGTGAGACCACAGGCGTTCACCCGTGTCAGTGGTGTAAGCATGGAAGAATCCGTCCGCTGCCCCCTGGAAGACCAGGCCGCCGCCGGTGGACAACAGACCACTGTTGCCATACACCGGATAGTCGACACGCCAGACTTCGCGTTGCGCCACCGGATCCCAGGCCAGCAGGGCTGACGGTGACATTTCCAGGACCCGATTGGCTTCTTCCGGATTGACCGGCTGTCCGGGCGCCGCATCCAGTCCCAGATTCCAGCCTACGGTCTGCTCGACAAACTCGGCCGGATTGGAATAAACATAGGACGTATTCTGGGTGGGGATATACACCAGACCGGTGTCCGCATCGAAGGACATCGGATACCAGTTGTGCCCGCCCAACGGACCGGGAATGACCACTGCCGGGTCACGTTCATAGCGCACCACTTCGGCTTCAACGGGACGGCCGGTCACTGCGTCCAGTCCGCTCGCCCAGTTGATTTCCACATAGTTTTCCCCGGAGATGAATTCCCCGGTGGCGCGATCGATGACATAAAAGAAGCCGTTCTTGGGTGCCTGCATGATGACTTCACGCAGTTCACCGTCAATCTCCAGGTCGGCCAGAATCATGTGTTGAGTCGCTGTGTAGTCCCAGGATTCTGCCGGTGTGGTCTGGAAATGCCAGACGTACTCACCGGTATCAGGACGCAAGGCCACAATAGAGGACAGAAACAGGTTGTCGCCCTGTCCGTCCGAGCGGATTTCGTGATTCCAGGGGCTGCCGTTGCCCACGCCGATGTACAGCAGGTCGAGCTCAGGGTCGTAGGCCATGGAGTCCCAGGCTGTGCCACCGCCGCCTATCTGCCACCACTCACCGGCCCAGGTCTCTGCCGCCATCTCCATGGCGTCATTCTCAAAACCGTCCGCGGGATTGCCCGGTACGGTGTAGAAGCGCCACACCATGTCACCCGTTTCGGCATCGTAGGCGGACACGTAACCGCGCACACCCAGCTCACCGCCACCATTACCAATAATGACCTTGCCATCGACAATACGGGGTGCGCCAGTGATGGTGTAACGCTGTTCCGGGTCGGCTGTGACCACCGACCAGGCCACGTCCCCGGTGGCCCGGTCCAGTGCTATCAGACGGCCATCCAGTGCGCCAAAATAAACCTTGTCACCCCAGGCTGCCATGCCCCGGTTGACCACATCACAGCAGGCATTGGCAGCATACTCGCGCGGCACTTCCGGGTCGTAGCGCCAGATTTCCTCGCCCGTGCGGGCATCCACCGCGAAAGCCTTACTCCAGGCCGAGGTCAGATACACCACACCGTCAATCACCAGCGGTGTTGCCTCCTGGCCTCGGTCGGTATCGAGCTCAAAGTCCCAGGCCATACCCAGATCTGCCACGGTAGTCCGGTTGATCTGCTCCAGCGGGCTGTTGCGCGCCTCGGAGTAGGTACGACCATGCGTCAGCCAGTCGCTGTTATTGTCAGCCGCACCGGTGATACGTGCCGCATCCACCGGTTGAATCGGGCTGCGCGATTCGGTGGCAGTGGTCAGCTGACTGCCTGCGGACGGATCTGTGGCACCGGACCCGGCTGATTCCTGCTCTGCCGAGCAGGCTGCCAGAATGCCGGCAGCCAGAACGGCCAGCAGTGAACGTGTAAGGGTCAATCGGCGACGGGCGGGCACGCTGCCCCGGGATTGTAATTGCATAAGCCTGATTCCTGTTATTCTGTTTGTCACGGCGTGTTCGGATGCTGACATGAGCATAAACAGCCAGCCGCTCCAGTGCAAGCGCCGAAGAACGGCCGTTCGGTACGCACTGGCCTATTGCGCGACCGCCTGAATGCGCACGCTCAGAGTGACCTCAGTGTCACCCGGCTCAGCGCTGGGCGGGGCCATTTCCCGACTGCCCGTGTCGGCCATGGCCCGCATCATCACCGGTGGTGAATAATCGGACGAGGTATCCACTTCCAGTACGGCAATATCAAAACGTGATTTGCCCAGGGCGGCCGTTGCGCGTTCGGCTTTCTCCCGCGCACGGCTAATGGCAGCCTCCATCAACGAGTCGCGGACCTCATCCGCGCGCTCGGTACTCAGCTGATAGGACAACTGGTTCATGAGCAGGCCCATGGCCTGCAGTTCGCCAGCCAGCGCCAGCAGCACCTGCACGTCCCTGCCTTCCAGCGTCAGGCTCTGAGAGCCCCGCCACACTGTCTCGGCCCGACCACCCTGAGGCTGGCGATCGTACTGATAGACATGGTAGAAACCGGTGCTCTGGCTGACACCAACAACGTCACGTGCCCTTTGCAGGGCCTGCGCCATGACGGTATTGACCTGATTCTGCACCTCCGACGCGTCGCGGTCTTCAACTTCGATACGCAAACTGGCGATCACCAGATCCTGTTCCACGCTAACGCGCTCGGTCACCGACAGAGTGATCAGGGTCTGGCCCTCGGGCAAAAGTGTCTGTTGCGCCTGTACCGTGGTACCGACGAATGCCGTGACGCTGACCAACAGGACGACAAAATATTTGACAACACTGGCGAATTTCTCATTTGTCATTTGTGATTACCCCTGAAGCTGGATTAGAGTGGCAGCATGAGCATACCAGAACCCAGTATAAGTTATGTCACTGAAAGCGCGATTCTGTTGCGTTTCAACGAGCATGACCATCCCGGCACAGAGATGCAGCCTGACCCGGCCCTGCAGATCCGTATTTGTCAGCTGGCCCTTGCCCTGCGCAGCCACCCGGATAATGCCCGCCTGCTGCAGGAGGTGGTACCCGGGCCGGGCAATCTGCTCCTGGTCATGCATCGGGACGCGATTGCCGAGCAGGTTCTGCAGCAGGCCGAGTCACTCTGGCTTGACAGCGACCAGCCCCAAGCGGCGTCATCACTGATTGAGATTCCGGTCAGCTATGGCGGTAAACACGGCGCCGACCTGCCCCAACTGGCCAGGCACACAGGCCTGGATATCGATGAAATTATCAGTCGCCACAGTGCGCCAGAGTATCTGGTCCAGTGCCTGGGTTTCATGGCCGGTTTTGCCTATCTGGGCGGTCTGCACCCTTCCCTGGCCATCCCTCGCAAAAAGACGCCTGCCGCCAGCATTCCTGCAGGTGCGGTTGCCATTGGTGGCCATTACACCGGCATATACCCTGCGGCAACGCCCGGCGGCTGGCACATCATTGGTCATACTCAGGTCAGCCTGTTTGATCCGCAGGGCAATCCGCCCTGCCTGCTGAAACCCGGTGACCGGCTTCGATTTGTGCCGGTGGGGGTCTCGTCATGATAGAAGTGCTTCGGGCCTCACCACTGATGACTGTGCAGGACACTGGGCGTCCCGGATTACGCCACCTGGGCGTGCCATTAGCAGGCATGATGGACACACCGGCCCTGATGTCAGCAAATTTACTGCTGGGCAACCCGACCGATGCGGCGGGGCTGGAAATAAGTTATGGGCCGACCTGGCTTAAGGCGCATCAGGATCTTCGTATCGTCATGATGGGCGCAGACATGCGTGCCCGACTGATGACACCAGACGGCAAGCACAGCATCCGGGACTATCTGGCACCCGGCTTTATTCATGATATTCCTGCAGGGCATCGTATTCACTGCCACGCCGCGGCTGAGCCGGGCCAGCGCAGTTGTCTGGCCGTTGCCGGGGGTATTGATGTGCCTTTGATCATGGGATCGCGCAGCACCGACCTGAACAACCGTTTCGGGGGTTACCAGGGCCGTACACTGCGCGCCGGAGACATACTTCCGGTTGCGGTGTCGCCGCGGCAAGGCAATACCGGCAACAATGCTCACGGCATCAGACAGGCCGGGGCCAGCATGACCCTGCGCGCCGTAGTGGGTCCGGACTATCAGGCTTTTACGGATCGCAGTCAGTCTGCCTTCTGGCACACCGAGTGGCAAGTGACGCCTCTCAGCAATCGGATGGGTTTGCGCCTCAATGGGGAGCGCCTGCAAGCACATCAGCAGATTGATCGGCAATCAAGCGGTGTCATGCCCGGCGTGATTCAGATACCACCTGACGGTCAACCCATTATCCTGGGCAACGACGGCCAGACCACTGGCGGCTATCCACAGTTCGGCTGCGTGGCAAGTGCTGATCTCTGGCAATTGGCCTATCTGGCGCCCGGCACTGTCATCCACTTCATGCAGGTATCCATCAGCGAGGCTCAGGCGCTGGCGGCCGCACAAACGCTGAAACTGAAACAGCTCGAACTGTGGCTGGGCTGGACTAAATCCTGATACTGCAACACCGGAGGACTGCCGCGGTATGACATCAGGCACAGAGATCGATCTGAATGCAGACCTGGGTGAAGGCGGCAACCATGACAGCGCGTTGCTGGCGCTGGTGTCCTCTGCAAATATCAGTTGCGGTGCGCATGCCGGCAGCGAGGCCAACATTCGTGCAGCCCTGCAGACAGCAAAGCAACACGGCGTGCGCGTGGGCGCCCATCCCTCCTACCCTGACCGCGACAATATGGGTCGCAAAGTCATGCCGATGTCCGCACAACAGCTGGAGGAATCCCTGCTGCAACAACTGACCCATCTGCGCAACCTGGCCAGCGACCTCTCAGTGACCATCGCGTTTGTCAAACCTCACGGGGCTCTCTACAACCAGGCCGCCCAGGACTTGACACTGGCCACGCAGGTCGCCAATACCATCAGACAGTTCGATGCTTCCCTGACGCTGGTCGGCCTGGCGGGTAGCCAGTTGCTTCGCGCCGGCCAGCGAGCTGGACTGCGTACCTGCGCCGAGGCCTTTGTTGATCGCGCCTATCAGGACAACGGCAGCCTGGTGCCACGCTCAAGCGTCGGCGCCATCATTGAGGACACTGAACTGGCCATGCAGCAGGCCCTGAATATCATAAGCTGTCAGCGTGTGCAGACGCATGATGGCAAGGTGATACCGATGGCGGCTGATACACTTTGTATTCATGGTGATACGCCACAGGCGCTGACCTTTGCCAGGGCCCTGCGCAGACGACTTGATGAGGCCGGCATTGGTATCCGCGCCTGCCACTGAGCTGTGGGCGGATCAGCGCTGACTGCGAACTTCCAGCCGGTATGAACCTGCGCCCTGCGGCTCGGCCACAACATCCAGCAAATCCACGACCGACTCCGGCGTTTGTGGCTGTACAGCCAATTCTGCCTGAGTATAAAAACGTCCATCAAGGCTCACAGTGGATTGCAGCGAAACATACAAGGGTGTATCAGTCTGCCGCACCAGCAAATCAGCATTGTTCATTTGCAGCATTACGCTGTCTTCCGTTTCACGACGGACAGTAAACGGCAAAGTTTGCAAACTGACATTGAGCTCGTTGCTGACAATCCTGGCGTCGCTCCACAGACCCTGGCCGTCCAGGGCTGCGAGCCTGCCTTCCTCCCAGATCAAGATCTCCACCCGGCCGGAGATCTCGCCGCCCAGGCTCAGGTCAGCGGATCGCAGAAAATACCCGGCGGGCAGGTCGAAGTTCACCTCATGCAGTGCCATCTCACCTCCGGCCGACACACACGCGCCGCCCGCCACCATGCCCGACCCACTGGGCGACCCGAGACCCGTGTCCATGACACTGAATTCAATACACGGTGCCAGGCGCAGCAATGACAGCGGTCTGACCCGCCATGTCAGGTGGCCTTGCGCCAGCACCTGTCCGTTCTGTACAAGCGCTGCCCGGGCAACTTCACCAGACCACACAGTGCCAGTTAGCCCTTGTAAAACCATTGGCGCACTGGCGGGCAACACCTGCGTGACAACGCGGGCAGGTGCCAGTACCACAATCCATACCAGGGTCGAGAGCAATACCAGCAGCAAGACAGTGCCTGTTGAACGCAGGGTCATGGCTCAGTTTCCGCGCAGACGCAAACTGGCGTTAACATTACCCGGCGTGGCAACCGGCGCCAGGGTCAAGGCATCAATACTCAGGCTGCCGCTGTTTTCAATGTCATACAGCCAGGCCAGCACGGTAGTCATGCTGACGTCATTGAGGCGCACCGATACCGATGAGTTGTCCGCAGTGGGCTCAAGCGAGGCGATTCGCAGCCCCAGTGCCGACGCCGAGTCATCCAGAGTCTGCGCCAGATTGCCACCGCCATTGACGCCCGTCGCCGAGGCCGCACGCGCAGTGGCCAGTTGCTGCGCCAGCGACCGGACAGCGAGTAGAGACCGTTCAGCATTGGTGACACGCTGGGCGGACAGTGTCTTTGCCTGCAGCATCGGTTGCCACAACAGCTGCCATACCAGCACCATTAGCACTACGCCCAGCCCGGCAATCAGTAGCAATTGCTCTCGGGGTGTTTTCTGTTGTAGCCAGGTTTTTACAGTCATGGTGCTGCTCCCGTCACAATCAGGCTCGCCTGTTGCCGATCACCTGCCTGGGTCATGTTCTGTGCCCGGGCCTGGAGATCCATGTTATTGAGCTGTTCACTGAATTGCAGGATATCGGTATTGCTGGCGGCGTCGATACTGAGTTGCAACTCACCCAGATCAGTTGGCGAGCTTCCGCCGTTGTAACCCAGCCGGTTGATACTGACCTGGGAGTTCTGCGCCAGTTGCGGCGTCAGACGGTGCAGCAGGGCCAGAACGCTGCCACCGCCAGTGCCGCGCAACTGTCCCAGTTGCGTCCGCAATTGCTGTTCGGCATCCACCAGCATGCCGGCCGGCACGACCTCCCGGTAGGCCAGTTCAATGTCCTGCTGCAGACTGCCAAATCGCTGATTGTTGAGCTGAATCTCCAACAATGTCACCAGCACAAACGTCAAGGCGGCTCCTCCGGCAGCCATCAGCGGCAGGCGCACCGGGCGCCAGATTTTCTGCCAGCGCACGGGCCTGGCAAAATCACCCTGGCGTAGATCGGGGATAGCCGAAGAAACCCTGTCAGCGGGAGCGGCGCAGATGCCATCCCAAGTACCTGTGAGCAACATGGTCACCAGGTCGGGCTGCCAGCTCTGCACCATCGCGCTGGCGGCAAGCTGTGCATGCAACCGGTCCAGATCCTGCTGAGTCAGCGCCTGTAACTGCATTGCCTGTGGCGGCGTCACGCCGGCGACGGCGGGTGCGTGCAGGATGGCATCCAGCAACACCTCAAGCATGGACAGGTCAATACTGGCCGCGGCACCCACGCCCCAGCACACATCAACCTGATTGTCCGTCAGTCGCAAAACCCAGTTGCTGGCTGTAGCAGGCAGCAACAGCGACTCCGAATAGCAGTGCCTGACATCCAGCCCGTGCGCTTCCAGCGCATCAATCTCTGCAGCGAGTTCACGTCTGTCGATATAACAGACTGCAACTTCCGATGCCCCCTGCACCGGCAAACCCAGTGCTACATGAAGTCCGTTGATATCCTGCGCCAGATCCGCTTCAAGCTCAAAGGGTACAAGGCGCGCCAGATGTCTTTTTTCTTCAGGCTTAAAAGTCAGGCGCCGTCCCGGACAGTCGGTGCCCGCAACCAGCAACGTCAGTGTTGCCTCTGGCCATTGCTCGGCCATGGCTGACAATGGTCCGCTGCCTTGCTCACCTGAATCAGGCTCATACCAGCGGTAGCTGGTGTGATCCGAATCGTCGCTGATCTGTCTGACCCATAAATCAGTCATAGTACGCTCTCGTCAATCTATAAAACGAAATTTCGGGTTAAGGTACGCACACCATTTTCATCACGAAACAGTAGTGCCTCCATGAATCGGGTGCGCTCACCGATGGTCGCGCTGGCGTGAACGACAAAGTACTGACTGGTCACCGAGTAGGGCTGACTCTGGTCAGTCGCATCATTACCCTGGCTTTCATTCAGCGCTATGTTGTCACCTATCCCCTGAAGCACCGGCACCGTAGCCAGTTCTGCCGTGTCGGCAAAAACCGTCTGCGCCCGGTACTGTGCCATCGCCGACACCGATTCCGCCGGCAACGGCGCGAGGTCCTGGGCAGCATTGATTACACTGAGAATCTCCGGCACAGCAGTATTGATGTTAAGCGCCGTGGGCATCGGCAATGCCGTCACCAGTGGTTGCAATCGCATCAACAACGCCGGGGTCATATGCCGTACCAGGGCCAGCTCACTGACGTCGGCAACAAACTGATTGGCGGCATTCAGCGCCAGCGACTCGGCGCTGTAGTACAGCGACTCGGCGCCACCCGGTCCGGCGGGCTGATCATTGGTATCAATCCAGTCGATAATGGCTTCGGTGATTTCGATGGCCTCTGCCTCACTCATTGGGTAGTCGGGGAAGCTCTGCAACAGACGAATAAACTGTTTTTGCTGCTCGCTGAAGCGCTGGGCCGGCGACACGGACAGGTCATCATGGTAGGCGCCGGTGACCGACAGGTTGTTGAGGTTATACAGCCCCTGAGCATCAACCAACCGGACCTCCAGCCAACCGTCATCCGTGGGGAATGGCGGCAGCTGGGTCGCCCAGGATTCCTGCAGGTGGTCAATCTGAGAGTCCGCGCCGTCCGCTGCCAGCACCTGTGCCGCCAGGGTTTCGGCCCCCTGCAGATAGGCACTGAAACGCGTCTGCAGCAGCCCGTTCTCGGTCCGATTGGCCTGCAGGACAAAGGCCTGACCCAGCTGCACTGCCAGCACCGCCACCAGCCCGGCAATCAGCAAAGCCAGTATCAGGGCGCTGCCACGACTGTCGGTGGGAAAACCCTGCTGGCACATCCGGGCGCGCATCATCGTGCCCCTGCCAGTAAAAATATGCGATTGACGGTCCCGAACGACCCGCTTTGCAATTGCACCTCCACGGCAGCCGGCAAGCGCGCAGCCAGTTCATCGACTGGGTGCAGATCTTCACCCGGTGCAGCGGCATCGGCGCCCAGAACCGGTGGCCATTCCCGCGACCAGGTGTCTTCGCCCGGCAACACCCCGACTGGCAGAAACCGGAAGCTTAGTGATTCAACACCCTGCAACAGTCGCAGGCTGCCGGCTGGCGCGTCGGTCAGGCGCTGATTGCGCTCTGGCCAGTAATCTCTAAACAGCTCGCCATCAACAACCCGGTATGCAACTCGCTGCAATTCAGAGCGTTGCTGTTGCAACGGATTACTCCAGCCCGTGCGCACCAACCACAATTGCGCACCTGGTCGTTGCAGGATCGAGGGCAGGAACAGACTGGCGCCGCCCTGACTCAGCAGCGCCGGTCGACCATGGGCAAGGACATCGGTCATCGCCAATGCATCAACACCCGTAGCAGGTTTCGCCGCATGCCGGGCACTGGCATGCTGCAGGTCAGCGGCCAACAGCAACCAGACACGCTCAATGGTGTTGACCTGTTGCAGGACATCCGTGCCCTGCTCCGACACCGCCAGCGCCGTATCCAGAAATCGGTATGACATGGCGCCTATCAGGACCGTCAGTGCCATTGCGATCAGTAGCTCGATGAGAGTGAACCCGCGCTGGTTGTGGCCCGCCGGCACATTGAACCTATTCATTGGCAGGCACCTCTCTCGCATAGACCGTTACCTCGACCACAGCGTCGCGCTGCTGCTGCCGTGCCAATGCATCGGGATAAACGCTCAAGGTCTTTCGCACCATTCCCGGCACCGGTGTCGTCTGTGTCGACAACTGCCAGGGCCATTCACGTCCGGCCAGCAAACGCTCACCCTGCGCATCACTGGCAGCGCTAGCCACCGATTGCAGACTGTGCAGGGCCAACTGATCCTGCGCCACCCAGGTTGCCAGGGTCTTGTCCTGCAATACTGCGCTGCTGCTCAACTGCGTGCCCAGTTGAAACATCAGCGCAGGCAACGCCACCGCCACCACAAACAGCGCCACCATGACTTCCACGAGGGTGAAACCTCGTGCTGAAATGGACAGTCCGGTGTTCATGGCTGCCGCCTTTCTATCAGACCGGTGGTGGTATTGCCCAGTGTCGTCTCCTGTTCGCCCCGGGACAGCGACCATTCGAATGCCGTACTTTCCCCGGTCGGATAGAAAACCAGTGCCGGCATGCCGGGGTTGTCAGCCAGCGCCTGAAAGTTGACCCGTTCACCTTCTATGGTCAGTGCACCGGCGACAGTCGCAGGCAGATGCACGTCTCGTAATTCGTTTTGCGCAGGCACCGGCTGCCACACTGCCTGACGATTGCCAGACGAGACGCCTGCGGTGCGTCCGTAGCGCAGCCAGGTTGCGGCAACAGCATCGGTTGGCGCTGTCGATGAGGCGGTAAATGCCAATGCCATGGGTTCACCACCAAGCACCGCCTGCGACAGGGCGGCGTTCATCATCACCAGCAATTCATCAGCGACTGCTTCTGCCGAATCCTCACCCGCGCGGCCGAATACCGCCGACAGGGAACCCGTCGACAGCGTCACCACGCTGACGATCAGGCCCATGATGGTCATCACCACCAGCATTTCGATCAGCGTGAAACCCCGCAGCCTGCCCTGCACCATCGACTTACTCCGCGTCCTGCCAGTTGCCGTAGTCGGCATTCTGGCCTTCGCCACCACGGGTACCATCTGCGCCATAGGTGAAGATGTCGTAGTCACCGTTCTGCCCCGGACTCAGGTACAGATAGGGATTACCCCAGGGATCAACCGGCAACGACTCCAGATAGCCGTCACTTTTCCAGTTGCCAGGCACCGGTGCCAGCGTCGGACGCTCAACCAGCGCGTTCAAGCCCTGTTCGCTGCTGGGATAACCATAATTGTCCAGCCGATACATGCGCAACGCAGTTTCGACAGCGCTGAAATCGGCGAATACTTTCTGCACTCTGGCCTCGTCGGCGCGGCCCAATACGTTGGGCGCAATGATACTGATCAGCAGTCCCATGATGACCAGCACCACCAGGATTTCGATGAGACTGAAGCCACTCTGGCGACTTATCGCCTGCCCCGATTGTTGTTGCATTTGCATGGTTTTCACTTCCTCGTTAACAATAATTCCGGCGTTTCTGCCGGCTCAGATCAGGGTATTGATATCAAAAATCGGTAACAGCACTGCCAGCATAATCAGCGTCACCAGTCCGCCCATCAGCACAATGGTCAGTGGCTCAAGCAAAGCCATGGCGGTGCCCAGGCGCATCTGTAGCTCGCGCTCCTGATTGTCTGCGGCATAGGCCAGCTGTTTGGCCAGCGTGCCATTGGCTTCGCCGTTGGCGGCCATCTGCACCAGCAGTGGCGGGAATACATCCGCCTGCTGCATGCTTTTACTGAAGCTGCCGCCTTCCTGTACGCGCATTGCCAGTTGCTCAGTGGCCGTGCGCATCACTTCGTTATCCAGTACCTGTGCAGCGATACGAACCGATTCCAGCAACGGCACACCGCTGCTCAGCAGAATGGCCAGGGTCGAGGCAAACCGGGCGCTGTCCATCTGCCGGAGCATGTCACTGAGCATGGGTATATGCAGCAGAAACTGATGCCAGCGCTTGCGGGCCTCTACATCGCGCAGACGCCAGCGAAAACCAAGCACCGCAGCGATCATCACTACCAGCAGCATCAGTGCCCAGCCCGATGCCATAAAATCACTGACCACAATCAGCGCCTGCGTCAATCCCGGCAAGTCCCGATTGGAACTGGCAAACATGCTGACCAGCCGCGGCACGACAAACGTCATCAGCAGACTGACCACCAGCACACTGACACCCAATAGCGCCAACGGATAAACAAGTGCCATTTGTAATTTTTGCCGGGACTGCTGCCCGGTTTCGGTATACTCCGCCAGACGCTCCATGACCTCGCCCAGGTAGCCGGCAGATTCACCGGCTCGCACCATGGCACAGTACATACGATCAAAAGCAGCCGGATGCTCGCCCATGGCCTGCGCCAGCGTGTGACCCTCCAGCACCCGCGAACGCACCTGCGACAGCAGGGTTTTCACCCGAATGCCTCGACTTTGCCGCGCGCTGATCTGTAGCGCTTCGTCCAGCGGCAATCCCGACTGGATCAATGACGCCAGTTGCCGACTGACCAGCGACAATTCGGCCACTGACAGACGCCGCTGCCGCCGGAACACACTGGCAAACCCAGCCACCGACACGGGTGCCTTGCCGGAGCTGATCGCCAGCGGCTTGAGGTTCTGCGCACGCAACTGCGCCCGCACCTGACGTTCACCGTCGCCTTCCATGACACCGGTGACCCGTTTGCCATCGGCATTCAGCGCCTGATAGGTAAATGAGGCCATGCCTAACGCACCTGTGCCATGACCATGGGAACGTCGCAGATCATGCCCATGTGGTTACCCGTAACACTTCTTCCAGACTGGTTTCCCCTGCCAGTACCCGCTGCCGACCATGTTCGTCTATGGCCGGGCTGGTGGCACGCAGATGTGCCAGCATGGTCTGTTCGCCAGCACCATCGTGGATAAGGCGACGCAGCTCTTCATCAATATCGATCAGCTCATAGATACCGGTTCGACCTTTGTACCCACTCTGATTGCAGGCATCACAGCCGTGGGCGCGATAAACCGTCGAACCCGCCGGCAGGCCAAAGCGCTGCTGCTCAGTCAGGTCAGCCGCCACCGGTTGGCGACACTGCTGGCACAGGCAACGTACCAGACGTTGCGCCAGAATCACTTCGATACTGGACGACAACAGAAAGGGTTCAATACCCATGTCCTGCAGGCGTGTGACAGCGCCGATGGCGGTGTTGGTGTGCAGTGTCGACAGCACCAGATGGCCGGTCAGTGATGCCTGCACGGCAATGGCGGCCGTTTCCTGATCGCGTATCTCCCCCACCATCACCACATCAGGGTCCTGACGCAGGATGGCGCGCAGACCGCGGGCAAAGGTCATGTCCACTTTGGCGTTAACCTGCGTTTGACCAATACCGGGCAACAGGTATTCCACCGGATCCTCGATGGTGAGGATATTGCGCTGGCGATTGTTGATGTGATGCAGTCCCGCATACAGCGTGGTGGTTTTACCTGAGCCGGTAGGACCAGTCACCAGAATGATACCGTGTGGTTTCTGCAGGGCACGGCTGAAGGCCTGATACACCTGCGCCGGCATCGCCAATTGTTCCAGGTTCAGTTGCCCGGCGGCCTGATCCAGCAAGCGCAGCACCACCCGTTCGCCGAACGACGACGGAATGGTCGATACCCGGATGTCCACTGCGTGTCCGGCCAGGCGCACACTGATGCGCCCATCCTGCGGCAGGCGCTTCTCGGCGATATCCAGTCGTGCCATCACTTTCAGGCGCGACACCAGCACCGGGCCCAGTTCGGCTTTGGGTGCCAGCACATCACGCAACACACCGTCGACACGAAAGCGCACTGATACGCGGTGCTCAAAAGGTTCAACATGTATATCGGAGGCCTTTTCACGTACGGCCTGTGACAGCACCGCGTTGATCAGCCGGATCACCGGCGCATTGTCCGCGCCAGACATCAGATCACTGTTTTTGGGTATATCGTCAACCAGCGCCCCCAGATCAAAATCGTCGCCCAGTTCGTCAGCAGCGCGTTGGGCGGCATCGGCGCCACTCTGGTATAGGCGGGTCAGCCGCTGCTGAAATGTTTCCACGTCAAGTGTGACCGGCACGAAGGCATAGCCCAGCACCCGACGTAACTCCAACAGCACCGGTAGCGTCAGCCCGGGTCGATGATAGACCACACCTTCGTCAACGATGACACCGTGAGCATCGGCGAAATCGTAGGGCAACATGGCGAAGTCATTGCTGATGGCTACCTGCTCCGTCACGGCGCGTCTCCGGTGTTTTCTGTTGACGAAGCGCCAGGCGACACGCTTTCCCAGGTGGGCAACACCGGCAGTTCGCCGGCATCAAACAGGAAACCGTGCAGTGGCGTCTGTTGCAATTGCTGATCGCGTATCAACTCGTATTTTTCAGCAGTAGCGCCGCGCAAGGCGTTATCGGTACGCAGAATGGTCGGGCGGATGAACACCAGCAGGTTGGTTTTCTGCACGGAACTGCTGCGCGAGCGGAACAGATGACCCAGTCCTGGCAAGCTGCCCAGCAGCGGCACCCGCGTCTCGCTCTGTACCACATTGTCACGGATCAACCCTCCGAGCACCACGGTCTCGCCATCGGCGACGGTGACACGTGTTTCGATCTTGCGCTCATTGGTGATCAGGTCCACAGCGCCAGCCTTGGGTGAAATGCTGGAAATTTCCTGACTGATGTCCAGCGCTACACGATCACCACGGTTGACGTGCGGTGTCACTTTCAGGGTGGTACCGACATTCTGCCGGTTGATGGTCTGGAATGGGTTGTCGACACCACCGCTGCCACCTGGTGTGGTAAACGAACCAGTCAGGAACGGCACACTCTCACCCACGGTGATCACCGCTTCGGTGTTATCCGTGGTCAGGATATTTGGCGTCGACAGGATATTGGCACCCGAGTTGGCCTGCAACATATCAATCAGCGCCAGCAGGTCTGTACTGCCCCCAAGCCGGCCCAGGCCGATGGTCTGACCGGCACTGCCGGCCAGGCCGCGGGCAATGCCCGTCAACGCTGCCGTACGATCTTCACTGAGTGCACCACCAAAAACCTGCTCCAGTTGCTGCGCATTGTTGCCCGCGTCAAAGCTGCCGGCAAAGGCGCCGCTTTCATCGCGGAACAGCCACTGGATACCCAGGTTCTGGCCCACATCGTCGTTGATTTCAACGATGACGGCTTCTACCAGCACCTGCGCCCGCTGGATATCCAGCCTTTGCACGATATCCAGCAATGAGTCGATGACATCCAGGCCGGCGGTAATGATCAGTGCATTGTTGTCCGGATCCGCTTCAATGGTCGCACGCCTGGCGGTCTGATTGTCAACATCCGTGCCTTCAGTCAGGCCAAACATATTACGCACCACCGAACTGAGCACTTCCGCAATGCGCCCGGCATCGGCATACTCAAGATAGACCACGCGGGTATTGCCACTTTGCTCTCGCGGCTGATCCAGCAAGCGTACCAGCCCCCGAATATTATCGCGCTGGCGCTGGCCGCCGGTGATCAGCACCGAGTTGGTACGCGGATCGGCGCTGATCTGTAGCCGCGTACCTACCGGATCCTGATCGACCACCTGTGGATCTTCATTCATTTCACGTAGTAGCGCAACGACGGTACCGGCTTCCGCGAATTCAAGCCTGACCACCTCAGTTTCCGGGATAGAGGTCTGATCGATTCGTTCCAGAATCTGTCTGATTCGCTCAATATTGGCGACGGTGTCGACCAGTACGATCATATTGCCATTCGGGTAGGCAGACATCTGTCCATTGCTTTGTGACACTAACGGTCGCAACACCGGCAGCACTTCCGCTACCGAAACATTGTCGAGCTGGATGGCTTCGGTGACATAACGATTGCCATCGGCGACATCATAATTGGAAAATGGCAGTGGCGCGGAGCGCGCCTCCTGCGTGGGCAGGATGCTGACCATGTTGTCGCTGGATTCCACGGCCGTGAAGCCGTTAATGTCCAGGGCTCTCAGAAAAATACTGTAGTAGCCTTGCGCGTCAACCGGCTGACTGCTTATCACCGTGATCTGCCCGCGCACCCGGGGGTCGATGATCATGGTTTTACCAGTGACATCCTGCACCGCACGTATAACTTCCAGGATATCGCTGTCGCGGAAGTTCGGCGTCCAGCTCTGTTCCTGCGCCAGTGCGCTGCTGGTCAACATCACTGCCAACACCAACCCGGCCAGCAGCCGGCCCGGGATGGAGATTATGGGCATTTGTTTGTTAATCGTGGCCTGCTGTTTCATTTAGAGGGGTTCCCGCTATTGTCGTCAGAATGCAAACGCATCACGGCTCACTGTCACCGTCATCATGCTGTTATTGCGAAGCAGCTCCAGGCTGACCTTGTCCCGGCTTTCCAGATCTCGAGTCAGGGCTGACAGGTCATTGGTCTGATTGACCGCCACCCCATCTACTGCCGTTATAATGTCACCGGCCTGTAATCCAGCCGCGGCTAGCAGTCCCGGATCGCTGTCGTCCCTGATCTGTAAACCGCGAATCTCCCCATTTTCGCGATAAACGCGGATCTGCACGCGTTCATTGCTCCGGGCAGCCGTTACCTCCCGAGCCGGCGATGCGGCATCTTGTGCACCCCTGACGCGGGCAACCGGCGCAGAAATCGCCGGCTGTGGCTCATACATCCACAACGATTCCAGACGACCATTATTGTTGAGCACCACGTACTGGGGATGCACGCTGTCCAGTATGACGCCAGGTGTGGTGAACTGCAGTTCGTCGCCAACGCCATAAACCCACTGCTGATCGCCGGCAGCAATAATGGCTGAAGAGTCCGCAGCGCTGATGCCGGCAATAGAACCACGCAATACCAGATTCAGGCGGGTATTGGCGGCCTGTTGCGATTGCTCGCCACCGGAGCCTGTCGCTGCAGTGCTCCGGCCATTGCTGAGCCGGAAATTTTCCTGCAGATAGGCAATATCAACCGCATCCGACTGCCCTCGGTTGCGCGCCTGTGGCGCCGCAATTGGCAATACGGTCTCAGTAACTGCCGAGCTTGGCGGTGAAGTGAACAACCAGAAAAGTCGTGCCAGGCTGTGCCCGGCCCAGGCCAACATCGCGACAAGTACAATCGCGGTGAGACCCGGGCGCAACACAGAGACAAAACTCCGTCGAGTTTTTTGATAGATCGTGTTCAGTATACTCTCCCAAATATGCTGATCGCGCTCAGATATGTCGAACCGCCCCACCGGCTGGCGGGGCGGGTGTTACATTACAGATTCCACTGCAGGTCCAGACGGAGCCGCGCTCCGCTTTGCACATCAATAATACGCACATCATCCCGATAGAATTCACGATTCTCGTTCAACAGGTTCTGAGCGCGCAAACGCAAGGTCAGACTGTCAGTGGGGAAGTACGAATAGGTCAGGTCCAGCGAGTGGAACGGATCTTCAAACGCATCGGGTGACGGTGACCGACCACCAAAGAATACGCGTTCACCAAATACGTTGTACAACAGTGATGCCGAGTGCTGACCGTTGTCAGAGTCATACCCCAACTGGGTGTTCACCACATATTCCGAGTGCCCGGTCAAACGGCGAGTGAGACTGGTCTGTGAACTGGCTTCAGTGAAGGTCAGCTCTGAATCACTCAATACCAGGTTGCCGCTGACAAAAAAGCCGGCACCAAGCACTTTCAGACCTTCAAACTCGATACCATAGATCTCACCGCCTTCGGCATTCTCGAAGCTGAGCAGGCGCGCGTCCTGCGGGCCCGGACGCTCAACCCTTTCAATCGGATTGGCGATGTCTTTGTAGAACAACGACACAGTAATGTTATCGCCATTGTCAAAGAACAGCTCTGTTCTCAGGTCGATATGCTCAATGTCGGAAAATTTCAGATTCGGATTACCCGCAACGCGATCATTGAGTTCGGGATCAATGAAGGTGATATCGGCGTACTCACGCAGATCAGGGCGCACCACTGTTTTACCGTAGCCCAGTCGTACCTGGAAATTTTCTGTACCCAGGAAGCCGTCCTGCATATAAGTCAACGCCGCTGCCGGATAGAAGTCGTCGTCACGCACGGTGAACGTCTGATTCGGATCCTGCATATCGTTAATAATGCCATTAAGGGACTGGCCGGTGTAATCGAGCAGGTCCAGTGGCAGCACTCCGCGAGTAAAGTCTTCCCAACGCACGCCAACTGTGGCTCGCCAGTTATCCATAAAGAATGCGTCCACAGAACCGAACGCCGCTGCCTTGGTTTCCCCGGCAAGGTAGCTTTCAGTACCAAAGTTCGATCCCATATCCAGGAAGAAACCGTTGGTCAGATCCGCCAGGTTGTCATTACTGAACACCTGGGCGGGATTGCCATCGCGACCCAGTGCACCCATCACGATATTGGCAGTATAACCCTGGTAGTCACGCGACTTGCGGCTGCGGTTGTAGCCACCACTGATGGTGCCATCGGTAAAACCCAGATCAAACGGTGCATCAATCTGGTAGCCCCAGCTTTCTACCTGGTCTTCCAGATTTAAAAAACTGAACTGCGCCGATGAGCCCGTATTGACTTGGGTCGCGAGCAAGGCGCCGGTGTCCGGTTCGCGCTGGTTGATGGCCTGCACGGACGAGGCATTTGGCACTTCTGTACTGGCACGTGCGTCGGAATAGAACCAGTTGACGTCCAGGCTGGTAATGAAATCAAACACCGCGGGAATGGTAATGAAATCCAGGTCGTAACGCTCGAATGTGTGCTCGCCGGTTACCTGATTGACCTTGAGTTCGCGTTTCTCCAGACGGGTAATATTGGTTTTGCGCTGACGGCCATTGGCCTGCTGGAAGTCGGCATTGTATCCCAGCACAATGGACGACTGATCCTCGTCGTCACGCAGAAGATAGCTGCTCGTACCAACACTATGGCGATCCTGATAATTCAGACTCAGGTTAAGCGCTGCGGTAGTGCTCTCGTTGGTGAATGTTCGCTGAATGTTTCTGAACGACTCATCAGGATCAGTAAAGTTCTTTTCCAACTGATCTGAATTGCGACTCGACTCACCGATGGAAACATTGGCCAGTGCGCCAACAGACAGGTCATTGTTGACATCCCAGGCATTGCCCGCAGTCACAGAGATATTGCGATCCGGATCCAGGTCGGTTTCGCGATCAATATCAATGTTGCGATTCAGGTCCAGCATCAGGTCCCGGTTGATTGCCACGCCTGCCGCTTGCTCAGCCGCAGTCGGTGTGCCTGATCCCGGAGATTCGAAACGGGTTATGTTCGCAGGAGTTATATCACCCTGGTATTTGTTCAGCGCCTGCATGATTGAAGAGGGCAGCCCGCCCTGATCGCCCAGATTGGGCAAACCCTTCCCAGAGTTCTCGGTGTTCCAGCCGGTGCCGACGCCAATATCAAATACCAGTTCGTCGGGGGTTCCGCGGGTACGGATGTTGACATTGCCGCCACCAAACGCTGCCGGCTGGTCAGCCGAGTAGGCCTTGCTGATTTTCACAGATTCAAGAATGGATGCCGGGATATAGTCCAGAGGTATCACGTTGCGGCTCAGCTCTGGCGAAGGGATCTCGGCACCATTCAGGGTGGCGCTGGAGTAGCGCTCGCCCAGACCGCGCACATAGATAAACTTGCCATCGACCAGCGTCAGGCCGGTTACCCGGCGCAATGCTGACGCCACATCGGAGTCACCCGCGCGTGAAATCTGCTCGATGCCCACGACTTCAGCTGCAAACGGTTGTTCGATCCGCTCCATGACCAGCGATCTTGCGGCATCGCGCAAGCGGCCGGTGACAATGATTTCGTCAATCTGCGGAGCTGGCTGCGCAGCGCCGGGCTGGGGAGCTGGTTGCACACTGCCAGTATCCTGAGCGACAACAGCAGAAGCTGCAGTCAAGCCAGAGATCGTCAGCGCGACGGCCATCGCCAGTTTCCGTTTCTGCCAAAGCATTTGTGTTTTCATGATCATAACCTGTAATTTTGTCAGCATCTTAAAGCCCGAACGGGGATAAGTCCGCGTACCGGTCTTATCCCCGTGTGTCTGCATCCGCCAAGCGGACACAATCGGCGGTGTTACAGACCGGTGGTCCAGCCTGAGACCCAGTCTTCACCTTCTTTCACCGCGCCGATGAAATCGACACTTTTAAAGAAGGAGCTGCTACCTGAACCACCCAGCGCCGGTGCAGAGGCAGCGTCGAAGTTGTCGTTCAGGCGCGTCACATCAAACACGTTAACGTTGATTGCGGCGCCGTTGGCATCCGTCAGGTTAGCTGCGGTCACGTAAGCGGTCGGATTGGACGAGTTCAAGCCCTCAATGACATTGGCCGGCAGATTGGCAGGCGCGTCTACTACAGCGTTGCCGCTGTTTAGCCACCAGCTGCGGATATCAAAACCAGCATCGGCTTTCAGTGGCTCTGTACAGGTAACCACGTTGCCGCTGGCAGCCGAAATACCGGAGTTAATGCCGGCAATAGTCTGCGTGCTGGTTACTTCCATACACTCATTACTGGCCATACCGTCAGCGTTTGAGGTGATGATGGAGTTGTACATTTCGAAGTAGGTGCCTTCGCGATACAGTGGACCTTCTGAATCACCCTTGGAGGTAGGCGCAGTACCCTCATTCGTGTCTACATTCGATGTGATACAGGTCATGTTTGACACACGGCCTTTGGTGTACGGTGCGATGTCATCGGGCTGGCTACCACCGGTGTTGTCCGCTTCGATACAACGGTTACCGCCTGATGTGTGAATAAACAGGGCAAACTGGGCATCACCTGCCCAACCTTCGGAATAATCGAAGGCATCATCGCCCACGTTCACGCCGACGATGTACTTGAGATCTACCGCTCCACCAAACATTTCGAAACCGTCGTCCAGTGTGGTGTATGTCTGTACGTACTCAACCGTTGTGCCATCGCCGACGGCGTTAAAAGTCAGGCCGTTAACTTCGTCGCCGTCAACCACTTCAAACCCGGCGTGACGGATCTGAACGTAACGCAGCACACCCGAATTTTCACTGTTGTTGTTGCCGCCGTAGCTGTTTGGCTTGCCTTCAGCTGCTACGTGGCAGTTGTGGGGATTATTCGATGTCGATTGCCGATCAGCATCGGTACACTTGTTAGTCAGCCCGTTACCATTGATCTGCACCCCGCCCCAAAGACCTCGGTCCGACAATGTTGCCTGGCCATCACGAAGATCGGTAACGCCGCTGAAAATGATCGGACGGTCACGTGTACCTTCTGCGATTATGCGTGAACCACGATTGATCACTACATAATCCTGGGAATTAAAGAATGCCAGCTTGGCACCTGGACCGATAGTCAGCGTGGGACCTTCGCCATCTTGCGGAATACGCACGCCCTGGGCAGCAGCGTTAGCATTGACATTTTCACCAACGAACAGACTGTCTTCAAAAATGTGCAGGCCGTCGTCCGGCAATCCGTTGATTACCAGATCTGAGGTCAGCGGACGTGTGTCCGCTACGAAAGTCGCAGAATATGTACAGTTACCGCTATTAAAGGTGCCCTGCAACGTCTGCCCGGAAGATGTATAGCTAGCGCAAGGATTGGTAGTGCCGCTGTTGCCACCGCCATCATTGGTGGTATTGTTGGAATTGGTCACCGTGGTCGATGGTGCCAGTGTCACACCACCGCCGTCGCATGCAGTGACTGCTGCTGCCAGCAGGCTGATGCTGAAAATTGTTTTGATATTCATGTTCACAATCGCTCCTTTTTATGGTCTTGCACCAGAAATTGGTCTTTGCAATCGAATCGCTGTCGAATCGAAAACTGAGCGGTTCTTGCCACCGGAGCTTCCTCTTGTTGAGGGCCGGACAACCGCGGTGCGATATTGTTGATCAGGGATCGTGTCAGAATCGTGACAAAAAAAATGCTTTGCCAGATTTGTGGCAGTTTTTTATATTTATATATATCAACAACTTAGTATATTCTGCGGATCTGGCCAGTGGCCGGGCCGCCCCCCCAAAAAAAGGAGCAAAATCATGATTTTGAGGCAACTTTATGACTCTGTGTCATCAACCTACACGTACTTGCTTGCAGACGAAAAAACCCGCGAAGCCATCCTCATCGACCCGGTTTTTGAACAATGTCAGCGGGACCTGGCGATGTTGCAGGAAATGAATCTCACCTTGAAGATTGTCGCTGATACCCACGCCCATGCTGATCACATTACCGCTGCCTGGTTGTTGAAACAGAAAACCGGTTGCCAAATCGCGTCCTCTGCAACCATCGATGCACAGCACGTTGATATCAGACTGCAGCACGGTCAAGACTTCGGTGTCAGTGGTGTCACGCTGGAAGTGCGGGCGACGCCCGGTCACACTGATGGCTGCAATACCTATGTACTGAGCGATCAGAGCATGGCATTTACCGGCGACACTCTGCTAATCCGCGGCTGCGGTCGCAGCGATTTTCAGCAGGGTGATCCGGCAAAATTGTACCGATCTATTACCGAGCAGATTTTCACTCTGCCTGATGAGTGTGCCATCTACCCGGCACACGACTACAACGGCCGCACCCGCTCCTCAGTGGCAGAAGAAAAAGCGTTCAATCCCCGAGTCGGTGGCGGCGCCAATGAAAAGGATTTTGTTCAGTATATGAAAGCCATGCAACTGCCCCATCCCCGAAAAATAGATGAGGCGCTGCCAGCCAACATGCGCAGCGGCATGCCCGCGGACGGTAGAATGCCAGAGGAGCCTGACTGGGCAGATATTCGCATCACCTTTGCTGGCATTGCCGAAGTCGAACCGGAATGGGTGATACAGAACCAGCCATCAGTCACGATACTTGATGTGCGTGAGGCGGATGAACAGGACCAACCACTTGATGGCCTCAACAACGCCATCATGATACCGCTTAGCGAGTTGCAGGATCGCATTGACGAGGTACCACATGACAAGCCGGTGGTGACCCTGTGCCGTTCCGGCAAACGCTCATCGCTGGCCGTGGGCATGCTCAAGAATGCCGGCCACGACAAAGTGGCCAATATCCACGGAGGCATTTTGCACTGGCGTGAGAGCTGATTGACTGCGACTGAGCGCAACCCGGTCACGCTGTTCAGCGGGTGTTAATCGTTCGGGTCGTACGCTGTTCCTGTCCATTGTGTTATCGGCATTACAGGATCAAACGGAGTACGAAATGACCAATAAATACCTGCCCCGCATAGTACTGGCATTGCTGTTTGCTGCCACCAGCAGCATGGCACATGCCGATGCACGCGCTGTCAGTAGCGCCTGCGCATCACTGGAGTTCATGGCCAAGATGCTGTCTGTGAACACCCTGTTGCCGGAAAGTCATGACCACCCCCAGCAACTTGCAAACATGCACTCGGCGATGGCCGAGTTGAACCGGCTCGCCTGCCAGCCGGTCATGCTGACCGAGGCCACACGCTTCAACAGCCGTTATGCCAACGGCCAGCGCGTGTCGGCCGACCTCTACGACTCGGCCTGGTACTTCCCCAATGGTCAGCTGTTTGTTGCCCGTCCGGGACGCGACACCACTATCTACTACCCCAATGGCCAGGTCATGGCATTTCGCTGGGCTCGCGGTGGCCAGACCCTGTACTGGCCCAATGGCAACCCGGCCACCTTCAGTTTCCGTACCATCAATGAGGCCTGGTATTATCCGGACGGGCACATCATCACCTATCTGGCTGGCGCGCGGGACGAACGCTGGTTCTACCCATTCGCCCGCCTCGACGGACAGATCGGACAGGAACTGATTTCCTCGCACTGGGGCGTGGACGGTGAAACTTTCCAGGCCATCAACTACACCCGTGACGGACACATGTTCATGCAGCTCGAGCGCATCCGCGACAAACTGGTACTGTCGGATACTGAACTGCTGGATGTTCCGGGTGTACTGCTGATGCTGACCCGATTTTATCAGGCCCCCGATGCAGCCAAACAGTTTATGCCCGGGGACAGCAGCATTACCGACGCGCCCTGGTAAAGGCTACTGCCCGGCGCCATCAGTGCTCTCTTGAACGCTGATGGTGGCAGGTACCATGGCGCAGGGTTTGTGGAACGTCAGCCGTTGATTGATAAACGCCGGGCAGGGTTCATCGTCGTGGCTGACGTAAATAATCTGTGTCACGCCGCTTTTGGCTATCAATCCGAGCAACCTCATTAACAGCTCCCGGTGATGATCATCCAGGCCGACACTGGCTTCGTCGAGCACCAGAATCCAGGGCTGCTTGACCATGGCGCGGGCGAGCAGAACCAGGCGCTGTTCGCCAAATGACAGTTCGTGATAATACTCGCGGTTACGCGACTCCAGCCCCATCACCTGCAGCCACTGTCTTGCCGTCTGCACTTCGGCAGCACCGCTGTCATCGTACAGGCCTTGTGAATCAAAAAACCCACTGACCACGACATCGAGCACGCGCCAGCCCTTTACATAACGATTGTGCAATTCATTGGAAACAATGCCGAACCTGGATTTGATCTGCCAGACACTTTCACCGGTTCCGCGCAGTCTGCCAAACAGCCATATCGGCTGACCATAGGCTTTGTGATTGTCGCCATCGATCAACCCCAGTAATGTCGACTTGCCGCTGCCGTTGGGGCCTTCAATCAGCGCGTGCTGCCCCCACCGCATCTCCCAGTGCAGGTCCCTGAATACGACAGTATCACCGTAGGCAGCCGAGACACCTCGCAGAGACAGCAGGCATTGGCCTGACTGAGCAGGGGTCTGCTCACGGCCAGCGCAGGCAGCGGGCAATTGTTCGGGCAACAACCGTGCGGCGGCTGACGGACGCTGATCATCCGACAGATTGCCCAGCACCGCGGCTGGCAAACCCTGTGCGGTCATTGCCAGGTTTTGCATCAAAGCCATGTGGGTGATACCGGGCAGCAGGTCACCTCGTCGGCGACTCAATTGCAGGGTACAGTTGTCAGCAGACATCCAGCCGGCAATGGCGTCGCGTATATAGCCGGCGCTGATACGATCGATGCTCTCCAGCGGGTTATCCAGAATCAGCAGCCTGGGCTGACGATACAGGGCACGGGCAAGCAAAGCACGCCGGACCTGCCCGGATGACAGAAAACGAATACCCTGATTCCTGACCCGGTCAATGTCCAGCAGGGTCAGCATGGCCTCAAGCCGGGCCGGGTCAGCCGGATCGCCCGCAATCAGTCTTGCCACGGTGGTACCCGCATCCATGGCAGATGCATTGAATTCGCTGACATCATGCCGGTCGTCATGGCGCCACCACCGCTGCTGCTCGGCAAACGATACCTCACAGATATCCGTCACCGGATCAAAGCCCCCGGCAAACGAAGGCTGACTGACGCCCGTCAGACGACCACTCAGCCAGGCTGCCAGCAGGGATTTGCCAGCGCCATTGCCGCCGAAAACACACCAGTGCTGCCCCGGATACAGCGCCATGGCCGGCACCCGCAACTGGCGGTGTGCGGAAATCCGGCAGACACCGCCGGCCAGCTCGACCAAGGCTTCGGGGGCCGTCACCGGGTCAGGGCCGGTTACCCAGGGCGCGCTGCATGACCTCGTACTGCACCGACATCATGTGACCGATGGAGCGACGCCAGTATTCGGAGTTATGCCGACCCTGCGTCTGCATATAGTTAAACGGCAGATCGTTGAGCAACAAAATCTGCATGAACTCCAGAGCAGCATTGATCAGACCATCATCAATACCACTATCGAGGTAGATATGCGGCAGCTGACGTTTGGGTACATCATAAATGATATGGAAGGGATCATAGGCTTGTGCCTGTGCAACGGTCTCGAAATCGGTGCCTTTCGGGTTGCGCTCATCCTGACCGCTGAAGCCGGGGATATCAATGATCTGTGAGATGAAGGCATCGGCGCGCGCCATTTCCGGCGAATCCTCGATGCTGCGCGCCACCGGTGCCGGACGGCCCTCGGCAATGGCGGTGGCACGATCCCTGGCATGGGCAAGCGCACCACTGGTACTGCCCATGGAAATGAACATGTCGGGATGCCGCAGGCCCAGCATGATCGCGCCATATCCACCCATGGACAGGCCTGCGATGGCCCGCCCTTCGCGGCGCGCAACCGTGCGGAAATTGGTATCCACATAGCCGATGACATCGCGCACGACATGGTCTTCCCAGTTGTTGCGCTGATTGCCCTCATTGCTGGCGTAATTGATATACCAGCTGTTGCCGGCATCAGGCATGACCACAATCAGATCGGCAAAATTGTGTGCATAAAATGCCGCGCCCAGATTGCGCCCCCAGACCGTGTAGTTCTGCATATAGCCATGTAACAGATACAGCACCGGGTAACGCTCGCCGGACTCTGCGTAGTCAGGTGGCAGGACGATATCAAACTTCATTTGTCGTCCCACTGCAGGACTGAAAAAGGACACCGTTTGCATGCCTTCCGGCAGCACCGTCGGCACCGGTGGGGATGCGGATGATGCCGGTGGCTGGGTCCACGCCGGCGATGCTGCCAGCATCAGCAGCGACAGGGTGAGCCAGCATGACAGTCGATGGTTGGCAGGTTTTGAGTTCATGTGATATCCGGATGAAAGCGCGTGAATCAAAGAGGAATGGGGCCCGAGGAAAAACGTTCCCGGTCGGCGTCTGTGGCATCTTCCCGGCATTCCCCGCGAACCGAGAAGCCGGTCAGCGTCTGTTCGCGATACAATTCAAAGAAACCTTCACGGCAATAGGCCGTACGCTCCATGATCAGCGTCAGCCGCTGTTCGATATTGCGCTCGCCCATGATCAGCTCCTCGCCACCGCGCCCGCGCGGGCGCGCCGAAGGACCCACGCCGGTATCCTGCTCCGGTCGCAGGTAATCGCGCTGCAGAATGAAAAATTTGGTCCCTTCAGCGGTAATTTCCGGCACCAGACGCTCATTGGCAGGTGGTGCAACGTAACTGGACATGCCACAGGCCGCCAGCCCGGTGGCCAGCATGACTATCAGTGTTAAACGCTGTGCTTGCATAGTCCCCTCACATTGGGTTTGCCGGCCAGACAATTATGGCGACAGTCAGAAACTCTAAAGTTACTGGCGCCTAAAGGCAAGTCTCTGGCGCGGACGCTGTGTCCGAACTGGACTAACCCGGATGACACTGACATTATTGGCACAGCCAGACCGAATGAGCCATTTTCGTGAGCACCCCATGACCCTGACGCACAACACCGCACCTGATGATGTGCACGCCCCATTGCCGTTTGGCAGTCTCGCGCCTGCACCGACAGTAAACCACCTGCTTTCAGTCTGTCATCGCGAGCACGGCCCACGCAGCAGTCGGCTGCTGGCGCCGGTTTTACGCAAGATCATGACCCGACTGACAGCGTTACCTGTTGATATCTGTGTCGGCGGGTTCAATTTGCGCTGCCAGTTCACAGACAACTATTCAGAGAAAAAATTCGTCTTCACGCCCTGGCGCTATGATCAGCATGAACGTCAGCTGCTGCGCGACCATCTGCCGGAAGACGGCGTCTTTCTGGATATCGGCGCCAACATCGGGCTTTACACACTGACCGCCATGCAGGTCATAGGCGCAGGTGGCCGCATTCTGGCCTTTGAACCCAATCCGGCGACCCGTCAGCGGCTGCTTTTTAACACCACGGCCAATGCGACGTCGCACAGTGCCACGGCACTGACGGTGCTGGACATGGGTGTTGCCGATCGCGAAAGTCAGTTTGTGCTGAAGCTGGACAGCAGCAACCTGGGTGCCAGCAGCATCAGTGATCACAACCGTTCCCGGCTGACTGAAACAGACCCGCGCAGGACCGATGTGGTTATCAACTGCAAACCTTTGCTGGCTATTGTTAAGGAACAGCAGCTCGAGCATGTTGATGTCATCAAAATTGATATTGAAGGTGCTGAAGACAAGGCCATGGGGCCTTATCTTCGTGAAGCACCGGAAACACTGCTGGCAAAACTGATCATCATCGAAAACTCGCCGCAGTTGTGGGGCGAAGATATTTTTGCTCTGCTGATTCAGCGCGGTTACCAGCGTATACTGCAGAACCGAATGAATTCCGTGTTTCTGTTGCCCGCCCATGGCAAGGCAACCAGCAATCACGATACACCTGAACCTGCCAGAGTGACCGCATGAAACTGTCTGTTATTGTCACCACCTACAATTCCCCCGCCTGGCTGGAGAAGGTGCTTTGGGGTTATAGCGTACAGTCGTACCGGGACTTCGAGTTGATCATTGGCGACGATGGGTCTGGCCCCGACACCCGGGCGTTGATTGACCGGTTTCGGCAGGATTCGGGGCTGGACATCAAACATATCTGGCAGGAAGATCTGGGGTTTCGCAAATGTGCCATCCTGAACCAGGCCATCGCCAGCGCTACGGGTGACTACCTGGTATTCTCCGATGGTGACTGCATTCCCCGCCGGGACTTCCTCGCAGTTCACGCGCGCGAGGCAGAACCTGGTCGCTATCTCTCCGGCGGCTACCACAAGCTGCCCATGTCGACCAGCACCCACATTGATCGTGATGACGTGCTCAGTGGCCGCTGTTTTGAACTGGCCTGGCTGAAAGCGCATGGCTTGCCGGCAAGCTACAAGAACAGCAAACTCACGGCCGGCCCGGTGCTGGCCAAATGGTTCAATCGCCTGACTCCAACACGCTGCAATTTTAAGGGTTCCAATGGTTCGGCGTGGCGCCAGGATGTGCTGGCCGTCAACGGTTTCGATGAACGCATGGCCTGGGGCGGGCTGGACCGGGAGTTTGGTGTGCGCTTGCTGAACCTTGGCATCAAGCCCAAACACGTACGCTACAATGCTATCGTCATCCACCTGGATCACAAACGTGGCTACAAGGACGCGGCCACGGTAAAAGCAAACAAGGCATTACGACTGGAGAATGCCCGGCAAGGCATTTACTGGACCGATCATGGTATCAAAAAGCCATGACCCATCTCAGCTTGCTGACTGCATCCTGCCCTGCCTGATTACAACCTGCTGCTCAGACAATTGTCAGGCATGCACGATAGTGCGATTTCGCCCGCTGCTTTTCGCCTCATAAAGCGCCAGGTCAACCTTCATCAGCATTTCTGCGGGCGACAACCCGGTATCCTGGTCAAGCGCGGTTATCACGCCCGCGCTCAGCGTATGACGGATCATCTGACCTCCGAATACTGTCGGACGCTCGGAAAACCGGGTCCTGATTCGTTCGACAATAAGCTCGACTGCCTGCACACTCCCCGCCTGTACCAGCAGCACAAACTCGTCGCCGCCATAACGAATACAGGTGTCTTCACCGCGGCTGTGTTGTTGCAGCAGGTCGGCCAACCGGCACAGGATGGCATCACCGGCATCATGGCCATATCGATCGTTAATGGCCTTGAATTCGTCCAGGTCCAGCAACCCCAGAAACACGGGCATGCCGGTTTGCTCAAAACGGCTGGTCAGACGCTGATAGGCGTTCACCAGCAGCCGCCGATTACCAAGGCCGGTCAGCGGGTCACGATGCGCCAAGTCCAGCGCTTCGCGCCGCTCCTGTTCAATCTGCAGGACCCGCTCGCCCAGCGCCAGCATCAGCAACACGACCTCTACCATGGTGCCAGCCTGCACCAACGCCAAAGCCCTGTCCATATTCCAGCCCGGGAACAGCGTCGCCGCATTGAGCACCGCCAGCGTCAGGGTCATTGAATAGATCAGCCAGGCAACACAGAACCAGCGGGCATGCTGCATGCCGCGCTGCCAGGCCAGCAACCCTACCGCTGGCAGCACCAGGGTGGACGCCAGCGACAGATACGATAGCAACAGCACAAGATCATGATTGCCCAGCAGGCGCAGCACCGCTGTCGCGACCATGAACAATTGTGCCATCCACATGCCACGATTCAGTTGCGGCAGTATCTCGGGCAGGCGCAGAAAGTGGCGCGAAAACTGAAAGGCACAGAAGGCAAATAGCAGATAACTCAGATGGAAGCCCTGGTTCTGCCAATAGACGTTGTCGCTCCACACATACTGGAATCCAAGCCCGTTGAGCAGCGCCCACATCAGGGCCGTACTGGCGACAAAGGCGGCATAATAACCGGCACTGCGTTGCTGCATCACAATCGCCAACAGCATCGACCCCAGCAGCAGTAGCAGCAGTATGCCGTACCAGGCCCCAAACAGCAGGTATTCGGTCCGGCCGCGATCATCAAAATGGCTTCGCTCATACACGGAAAAATCGAGCCGCATGGCATCGGCACGCTGATAGCTCACAGCCATGTAGATATCGGTGACGGCATCGGCCGGCGTGGCGTGTGCGAAGGCCAGTTTTCGATAATCCAGCATTCTGGAAGCGTAGGGCTGCAGGTCGGTCAGCAGGCGCGAAGCAAAGCCATCAGGAAAAGCGGCAAGGTCGGTGCTGTGACGATCATGGAAATAGACATGCATAACGTCCAGGTAGTTGCTGTCGCCATGCATGACCCAGTCAACGGCATGGTCGGCGCTGTTGGTCACACTGAAGCGCAACCAGTACACCTGATCGGTCAGACCACGGGCAATGTCCGTCGGCAACAGTGTGCGGAAATCGGCACGCTGCACATCCGCCAGCGGCATGGCAGGGTCACCGGCGAAGTATTCCGCAACACCAGCCAGCCGGATGACACGTTGCTGATTGACGTCCACTGTTGGCAGTCCCTGGGCGTTCAGCTGGCCTGCAACCAGCAATACCAGCAGCCCCGCGATAAACCGCGCTAATTGGATGGCGTAGGCCATAAACCTGATTCCCGGAATTTATTGGGTTATCGACTGGGAAACCAGAGACTTGAATAATGCCGACAGATTGTAGGCGCCTGATGGCTGAATCTGCATCATCAGCACGGCCACCAGACCGGTTTGCGGATCCGCCCAGGAGAATGTGCCCAGCGATCCGTTCCAGCCAAATTCGCCATTGTTGCGTGCGAAGCCACTTTCGGCTTCGTCGATGACAACACTGAAACCATAACCCCAGCCCAGGTCGCGCATCGGCCGCTGCGGATTGAGGGCTATCGGCAGCACCGCATCCGGCAACTGATTTTGGGTCATCAGTTCAACGCCGGTCTCAGTCAGAATGCGTTGACCATCCAGTTCGCCATGATTCATGAACGCCTGCAGAAAGCGCAGGTAGTCCGGAACCGTGCTGACAAGACCAGCCGCGCCTTCCAGCAGCGGCGGTGCCCGGGTGATGGGTATATCCATGTCCGGCTCACGCTGCATGCCGTCGGCGCCCAATCGATAGATATGGACTCTTTGCGTCAGCTTGTCTGCCGGGATGTGAAACCCGGTATCCGGCATGTTCAGGGGCTCCAGTATCGATGCCTGCAAATAGTCGTCCAAAGGCAGTCCCGAGACAATCTCGACAACATGCCCCAATATCGTCGTGGAAATACTGTAGTTCCAGAGTGTCCCGGGATCAGCAATCAACGGCACCTGGGCCACTTTTTCTACCAGCTGCGAAAGCGGCTCGTCACGTGAACGGACGCCGCGGCTGACATACAGGGCGCTGGTGCGATGACTGAGACCGCTGGTATGCAACAACAGGTCAGACACAGTCATCTGTCGTGATGCAGGTCGGGTGGTTGCATCGGACCCGGTTGCATCCGCAAGCACCCTCATGTCTGCGAAGGCCGGAATATAGCGTGAGACCGGATCATCGAGCCCCAACTGACCACTTTCAATCAATTGCATGACTGCCAGTGATACCACAGGCTTGCTCATCGAGCGGATCTGGAACATGGCATCGCTGCGCATCGGTATCTGCTGCTCGACATCCTGCCAGCCCAGGCTTTCCAGGTACACGATACGGCCATGCCGGGCTATGCCGGCAACAAGTCCCGGAATGTGGCCGGCATCCACGTAGTGCTGCAGCGTATCAGTGATCAGCGCCAGTCGCGCAGGGACAAATCCCAGCGTTTCGGGCTCTGCCCGCGGAAGTGCCGACGCGCCCCCCGTCATGCCTGCTGACAGCAACAGGACGCCGAATACTTTTCGTGGACAGGACATTTTCATAAGATCCCAGATTGTTTGCTCACAAAGGAATTTGTTGTACACCAGCACCTCGCCGGAAACAAGCGCTTTGCCAGCAACGGCTGCATACCCGGGCAAAAAAAAAGGGGAAGCATTTCTGCTTCCCCTCGTTTTTGCCCGGGATCGAACCCCGGTCAAGGTCAGTGCGTTACTGGGCAGCACTCACCAGATTGCTGTCTGCCTGCTCATTCTCAGCAACCGCGTAGCGGCTCTGGTCGACGAACTTGTAGTAAACCTGACCAAAGAACATTTCATCCCAGCTCTGGTCACCCCAGGGCACGTCACGTGACGGGTCCGGGTTGGCCTTGTTCTGCTCGGAGTTGTCAAATGCGCCGGTCGCCACGATCCGGGTACCCGCTGGCACCAGCATGGGCTCTTCCAGCTTGTACTCCATCTGCCAGTTGTAGTTATAGTTGGCAATGTTGATCAGGGGTTTCACCGTGCCATCGGGCAGATGCGCGTCGAAGCGCATGTACTTGCCGCGGAAATGCATGTGCGGCAGAAAGCTGTGCAGATACGCATCATCCGGCACTTCGATCTGGGCCGACATCTCGAAGTTCGGATCATAGGCCGGAATCGTGGTCCAGGTAGGTGTAAAGATACAGGCACATTCACCTGTCATACGCTCTTCCGGAATCTCATCTTCATCGTAGAACCAGACACCAATGCGGCTGGCATCTTCAGTCTCACGGCCCGTAGTGGTGTAGTGCAACTGGATGGCAATCGTCGAGCCGTCTTGCAGCAGGCCACCGGTGTTGGGCTCCTCAACGTAGGGCGCAGCACCCGGGATGTAGGGCGTGATATAGGCCAGATTCGGATCAGGTGTGCCGACGAAGCCACTGCCGCTGGGACGCTCGCCAGGACCAAACAGTGCATTCAGGGTGTGATGCAGCACCGTGCGGTCACCCGGCATGTACTGACTGGCCTTGACATAACGATCCTTGCCATCGGGCAGGTTGATCGGAATGAACTCATAGCGGTAATCCAGTACGCCCGTGGCAGGCACTGACTGCTTGGGCACTTCGATGACATAGTCAGGCTCGCCGAAGGCCCATTCTGTTGCCGGCCATTCCAGCATGGCCAGCGGGTCGGTGTTGCCGTCTTTCTGAGAGCCAGCGGCAATCCAGTCCAGTATTTTGCGCTGGTCCTCGAAAGGCACCACATAGCTGTTGCGGAACTCATTGACATGCGGATCAATCTGACCCGGCGGCATACGTTTGGTCATCAGCACTTCGCGGATCATGGGTGACCAGCCCTGTACCATGGCATGACTGTTCAGTGCGAATGGCGCAATGCCACCTTCACGGTGACAGCTGGCACAGTTTTCGGCGATGATCGGCGCCACGTCTTTCTCATAGGAAACATCGGTAATGTCACGCTCGGGATATTCGACTTCCGTGCCCTGCGCAGCAACAAACTGATTGCTCACGGCTTCGCCGGCCGCAACACTGGCAACGGCATCAGCGAACGCTTCACCCGCGGCGCCGCGGTATACCACGCGGAATGATTTCGGGTCGAATACCACGACTTCGCCCAGCGTCTCGATGCCAATGGACTCGGATACGGCCTGTACATCATCAATCAGAACCGGTACATCGGCACCCAGTGCCGCCACATCGGCGGCCACAGCAGCACGATCTTCACCCAGCGGATTGATCATCATGAACACCAGCCCCTGATCTTCGTACCGGGCTTTCAGTTCGCTGAATGACGCCAGGGCATCGCGGGTTTCCTCGGCGCCATTGCCCTGAACCAGGAATACCACAGCCTTGTTATTGTCATACCAGGCCATGTGGTGAAAATATCCCTCATGATCCAACAGCGCGAAATCACCGACGCGCTCATCGGCAGCGTGACTGACGCCGGCAGCAACCGCCAGGGACAGTGCGGTCAGCGCCGCACATGCCGTGGCCTTGCCTTTGTTCTGTAACCAACTGATCATCGTACCCTCCAACAATTAAGGACTATTGCTTGATCTTGCGATTTGTCTTGAACTTTCCTTTTGCTTGCCCCGGCCTGTTGATCTGTATGCAACAGTCTGGCGCGCAAGACTGAATCAAGCTTAAAAATGAGCCCGTTCATGTTTCGAATCGTATCATTCTGGAAATCAATGTCAATTGCCACCAGCCCCATAACGCGCGGCTGCGACAGAACGTGGCCGGCATGCGATAACTGGTTGTCGTCGGGTCAGGCCGGACTGTGCAGAGGGTTCAGTGCAGTAATGCGGCGAGGGCATTACGCAGGCTTTTGCGGAATTCCACTTCGGTATGGAATCCGCACAGGAAGCCCTGCAAGAGGTGGTAATACAGCGCAAATGTGCTCCAGGCCATGGTTCCGGTATACACCTGCTTGTCGAGACGCCCATCGCGACGTGCCCGCTCGATGAGCTTCATAAGCTTGGCGTAAGTACTGTTCGTGATCTGATCGATATCCTGGCGGCGCTGTTCCGTTGTTGAGAATGACAGCTCCTTGAGGACGGTACGAGACAGCACCTGGTCTTGCAGATGGTAGTTGATATGACCATCAAAAAAGGCCATTAACTGGTCAATCAGCGGCTCTCCGGGACTGATGGCGGCATAGGACTCATCTATCATCTTCAGAATATCGTCCTTGAACACCAGCACCAGCAGGTCTTCCTTGCTCTTGGCATACAGGTACAGAGTGCCCAGACCAACATCCGCTTCTGCGGCAATATCCTGAATGGTCGTGGTGGTAAACCCTTTGTCGATGAACAGCTGTCTTGCCGCCGCAACAATACGCTGCAGACGAATCAGTTTTTTCCGTTCCCTGAGCCCCATGGACGCCAGATCAGTTTTTTCCAGGTCCTGGCTTTTACGAATTGTGCTGTCACCGGTCATGCTGTTTATAACCCTGCCTGGATTCCAGTTTTTTTCAGATTCTGACGATATCCGCACGGCGCCGACAACATGACACAATATTGTCAAAAATCACCGTTCCGCTGGCATACCGCCCATTGCGCAGCGCTAAAGATTAACACAGTCGGATATGGCACAATAGCGCAAATTTTCAGCAACGGTGGTCATCATGACTGACACACAAACACCTCAAACCAGCGTTGAGGCGATTTTGCAACGCGGCGCCAGGCCGATGACAGTCTTTACACTGTCCTGGTGCTCCTACTGCCATGCGGTCAAAAGCCTGCTGGACAGTCTGCGCGTGCCCTACCAAACAGTTGAGCTGGACACCGGCATGTATCTGGACACCCACCTGCATCAGCGCATGCGCGCCGAGCTGCGACAACTCAGTGGCAGTCAGACCCTGCCTCAGGTATTTGTTGGCAGGGACAATATCGGTGGTTATACGGAGACGCAGGCGGCTGCCCGAGCGGGCCGGTTACAGGCCCTGCTCGCGGCCAATGGCGTGGCCATCTCAACCCCCTGATGAACGGACAAGCGTATGGCGGAAGTTCTGGTTAGTACACTGCACCTGCTTGGCGTCCTGGGCATGGCTGCGGGCATGATCATTGCCACGCTGGCCGCCGGCAGCCTGGCAGCTGACAGCGAACATCATGGCTCCGCCTATCTGACATTCCGCAAAATATACGCGCTGACAGCCGTGGCCATCGTGCTGTCGGTGGCAGCCGGGATGATTCTGTGGCTGGCAGTTGGCAAGCCGGCAGCGTTTTTCAGCAACAATCCGGTATTTCACGCCAAAATGGCACTGGTGACGACCTTGCTGGCAACACAGATCTACCCGGTATGGTACCTGTGCCGCCGGCAATCCTCTCAAGCCATCCCGGCGACGGTGCTCAGGCTGCAGAAAAGCGCTTTGCCGCTGATGCTGGTCATTCCCGTACTGGCCTACCTGATGGCGCGTGGTATTGGCTACTGACAACTATCGGGTGTTAACTGCTTACACCAATACTGTCTGCAACCAGGCCGAGATGTCGCGTATCTCCTCCAGACAGACACTGTGCTGCATCGGATAGCTGCTGTATTGTGGCCGGTAGCCGAACCCTTCCAGCATACTGACCGCCTGCTTGCCCAGTGCCTCACTGACCACGGGATCAGCGCTGCCATGACAGATACGAATGGGCAGTTGCCGGTTGGCTTCATCTATGCGGACACTGTCAGCAGTCGGGAAATAACTCGACAGCGACAACAGCCCAGCCAGCGGCTGCGGACAACTCAGACCAGCTTCCAGCACCACCGCGCCGCCCTGGGAGAAACCCGCCAGCACAATCCGGCGACTGTCGATACCGGCAGCTATCTGCTGAGTCACAAAATCATGGACTGCCGCCGCTGATGCACGCAATTGCTTCTCATCGACACGGCGCTGCACGTCCAGTTCCACGATGTCATACCAGGCAGGCATGACATAACCCTGATTAATGGTCACCGGGATTGACGGCGCGTGTGGAAAAATGAACCGCACCGACATCTCCGCCGGCAAGTGCAGCTCCGGTACCAGGCCCGCAAAGTCATTGCCATCGGCGCCCAGTCCGTGCAGCCAGATGACCGCCGCATCCGCAGGTTTGTGCGGATTATTCTCGCGGACAATGGCAGGTAAAAGTGACATAAATATCCCCACTTGCAAGATAGGCCAGGTGCTCTGGCCGAGTTGATGACTGCGGGGATTATAGGGGACTGTTGTCCGTTGATCGACTATAATCCGGCCATTGAATCTGATTTCCGATCTGTCCAGGGGGTTTGCCATGATGTTAGTACGCGGCATTGTCACGACAGCACTGCTGCTGATCTGCACCCACAGTTACGCACTGGACCCTCAGGCACTGCGCGAAAGCCTGAGCGGCAGTGATCGTGATATTGCTGACCGCATGCGTGATGACGCCCGCAAGCCGGTTGAAGTCCTGGCGTTTCTGGGATTGCAGGAAGGCATGACCGCTCTTGATGTTTATGCAGCCGGTGGCTACTACACGTTTATCCTGTCACGCGCGGTCGGCGCCGACGGCACCGTGTATGCGCAGAATTCTCCACGCGCCCTGCGTTATGACGAAGATCGTACTGACATGACCCAGGGCGACGCGCTGGCCGGCAAGATTGCAAAAGGCAATCTCGTCAATGTCATCCGGGTTGACCGGGCCATCCGCGATACCGGCCTGCCGGACGAGTCCATTGACTTCATTCTGGTGTCGCAGATTCTGCACGACTACTACAATGGCAGCCCGGCCCGGGCACACGCCCTGCTGCGCGAGTTATATCGCCTGCTGCAGCCTGACGGCATCGTCGGCATCATTGACCATACCGGTGTCGAAGGTAATGATAATCAACGTCTGCACCGCATGCAGAAGGCCCAGGCGATAGACGCGGTCACCCGCGCCGGCTTTGTTGTGGAAGCCGAAAGTGAGCTGCTGGCCAACCCCACTGACAACCCCCGTCGCTCAATTTTTGATCCGCTGCTGAATCGCGGCACGGACCAGTTTCTGTTACGCCTGCGCAAACCCGGAGCCCAATAACCATGGAAGATGTTATCGACATGTTGCGTGAACGCAACGAGACCATACCTGTGCCGCTGGACCTGCCGGATGACGATCTGCTGGTAGAGATAGAAGAGCAGCTGCTGATGTCACTACCGGACGATCTGCGCGACTATCTGCTGGAGGTCAGCGATGTGGTATTTGGCAGCCTGGAGCCGGTCACCGCCGCTGACCCGCGCTCGCATACGTTCTTGCCGGAAGTGGCTGCGCAGGCATGGAACGATGGTATGCCGCGCTACCTTCTGCCCGTCTGTCAGCTTGGTGATGGCTATTACTGCATCAATAACGAAGGCGAAGTCCGCTTCTGGAACGGTCACAAACTTGGCAAGGATCCGCAGGGCAACAAGTCCTGGCCCAGTATCTGGCACTGGGCCCGCGAGGTCTGGCTGGAAGGCGACTAACGCCCAGGTTCAGCGCCAGTGAATAATTGAATTTGCGTAGTACTGGATCAGCGCCTCAAACTCGGGGTTGACTGTGTACACATCGTTGTCTTCCAGCAGAATGTGACGATGACGCAGATTGTCCAGCGCTGATGCAATTGTCTTCTGCCTGGGTTTCTGTTCATCCCGTATGGCAGCACCCGAGGCAATCATGTCATCAATTACTTCTTCACAACCGGCAATGATATCCAGCGACCGCAAACCCCTGCCCGGCTGATGCGCAAAAACCGTGGCGATGACCGGCACCGGCAACACCGGAATGACATAACGCACGGCTTCCATCAGGTGATCGGCCAGTGCCGTGACCGCAGGGATCCGTTCACGTTGTGTCATGGAAGCGAACTGCAGACGGTGCTTTTCGCAATATTTGCGCATATCAATGGGGATGCCGAAGTTGACCCCGGCATAGCCATACCGTTGCCACCGGCGACGGGAATCGGAGAATACGTTGACGCGCAGGAAACGCAACACCCTGACAAAGGTTTGCCATTTGGTGAAGCGCCGACTCTTGTCATCCCACACCAGGAGATTTTTGTCCTCAATTACCCGATCGTAGTTGATGCCTACGGGTATGAAGGTGATATTTCTGTGCTGTCGGTGATCGTAGTGACGCAACATGTAGTCCAGAAATCCGATCCTGGGTTGCGCAACATTGCCATCCCGGCTTAAACCACCCTCCAGGAATACCGCCTGACACACCCCTGACTCGGTCGCCAACTGGACATAACGACCAAGCACCTTCCGATACAATGGATTTTGAGAGCCACGTCGCACAAAAAATGCACCCATGGCCCGGATAACGGATTCCAACGGAAATACTCGCGCCCACTCGCCCACTGCGTATGACAGCGTGACCTGTTCCGCCGCCAGGTAGCAGATCAGGATATAGTCCATATTGCTGCGGTGATTCATCACAAACACCACAGTGGAATCCTTGTCCAGGGACTCCAGCACTGACTGGTCAACCGCTGAGACGCGGATCCGGTAGAGGAACCGGGAGATCCGTTTCGCCAGCCAGTACCCCAGCTGATAATAAACGTAGGCATTAAAAGACGGCACGATCTCACGGGCATAGCGCTTTACATCCAGCAGCAGAGCCTCTCTGGGCACACTGCTTTCCCGTGCCTGCTGGTCTATCATGGCCAGCACCTGCGGGTCGAACACCAACTTGTCTATCAGTTCCTGACGCTTGGTCTGCTGAAATGGTTTGATCTTGATACTCAGACTGGTATTGAGGCGCTCGACCGCGCGATTAAGGCGCCGCCGGACAAACCAGCGCACACTGGGATACAGAATACTGACCACAATCGCGTAAATGGCCACTGCCCAGAGCAGAATAAACAGCCACGTGGGCAGGCTGACATTTTCATCAAGCATTGGTCAGCCGCCGTGGGCTGACCGGGCCCGCAGATAGTCATCCAGCGCGGTACGCTCAGCATCACTGAACCACAATCCGAGCTTGGTGCGACGCCAGAGAATGTCATCTGCCGTGCGCGCCCATTCCTGGTCACACAGATAATCGACTTCACGCGCATACAGGTCCGGTCCGATTTTTGCGCCCAGACCTGTCATGTCAGTGACACCGTCCAGCAAACCTTTGATCAGCATGCCGTACTGCTTGACCCATCGTTCACGCAACGCCGGTGCCAGCCACGGATATTCCGCTGCCAGCTGACCAGACAGCGCGTTCTGCGATTCAAAGTCACCACCGGGCAATGTGGCCTTGCTGGTCCAGTCACCGGTCATATCCGGGAACAACGGCGCCAGTTTGTGCAACACAGCTTCCGCCAGGCGGCGATAGGTAGTGATCTTGCCACCATACACAGTCAACAGGGGGGCCGGCGCCAGGTCCAGCTCCAGGGTATAGTCGCGGGACACCTTGCTGGCATTTTCGCCTTCCTCGTCAATCAGCGGCCGGACACCGGAGAATTGGTGCCTGACATCCTCCTCGCTCAGGCCTCGCCGGAAATACTGATTCACTATTGCCAGCAAGTAGGTGGTCTCTTCCTCTGAAATCCGCGCCTCTGCCGGGTCGGCAGCAAAGTCCTGCTCGGTGGTGCCGATCAGCGAAAATTCATTCTCATACGGAATCACGAAGATCACCCGCCCGTCGACATGCTGCAGCATATAGGCATGATCACCGTCATACAGCCTGGGTACGACAATGTGGGAACCCTTGACCAGGCGCACCGGATCCGGCGGCGTTTCCGGTGCCAGTTGCTTGCCCAGGTGACTGACCCAGGGTCCGGCGGCATTGACCACACAGCGGGCTGACACCTGGCTCTGCACGCCGGTACCGCTGTCAGTCAGGGTCGCCTGCCAGGTCGCCCGGCCACCGTCTCCACTCGTTGCTGTCAGGGCCGTGCATGCCGTTCTGGTTTTTACCACGGCACCATGGTGGCGGGCCTGCATGGCATTCAGCACCACCAGTCGGGCATCGTCGACCCAGCAATCGGAATATTCAAAACCTTTTCTGAACTGGGCAACCAGGGGGCTGTCGTCGCCAAAACGAATGGATCTGGATGCCGGCAGGGTCACACGCTTGCCCAGATGGTCGTAGAGGAACAGGCCCGCGCGGATCATCCAGGCCGGCCGCTGGCTCGGCTGGTGGGGCAACCGGAACCGCAGGGGCCATACGATATGTGGCGCAGCGCGCAACAACACTTCCCGTTCCGCCAGCGACTCTCTGACCAGCCTGAATTCGTAATACTCCAGATAGCGCAGTCCACCATGGATCAGTTTGGTACTGGCTGACGAGGTGGCGCCACCCAGATCGCTTTTTTCGCACAACAGTACCGACAAACCACGCCCGGCAGCATCAGCGGCGATACCGGCGCCATTGATGCCACCGCCGACGACCAGCAGATCTACGCTGGATGGCATTGCAGGCGGGTGGGTCACTGACGAAACAACCATAGTCAAACCTCGGAAAACAGGATTTGTAATTTCGGGTATAGTACCATGCCAAAAAATGAGGGACAGCGTACATGAGTCACTATCTGCTAGCTATTGATCAGGGCACCACCAGCAGCCGTGCCATCATCTTTTCGCGCCAGGGCAAGGCCGTCAGTTCTGCCCAATACGACTACGAACAGCACTACCCCCACGATGGCTGGGTAGAACATGATCCGGAAGACATCTGGCAAACCTGCCTGCAAAGCTGTCGCGATGCCTTGCTGGCAGGTCGGATCGATGCCAACAGTATCGCCTCCATTGGCATCACCAACCAGCGCGAAACCACCGTCATCTGGAACCGTAAAACCGGCAAGCCCATCCACCGTGCCATCGTCTGGCAGGATCGACGAACCGCAACCTATTGCCAGGCAGTGAAAGAACGACTACTCGAAGAAGGCCGTGGACAACTGATTCAGGAGCGCACCGGCCTGCTGCCTGACGCCTATTTCTCTGCCAGCAAAATTAACTGGATATTGACTCACGTAGAAGGTGCAAGGGCCGCCGCTGAGGCGGGCGAGCTGGCTTTCGGCACCATTGACAGCTTCTTGCTGTGGCGCCTGACCAACGGCCAGCGACATTGCACCGACGCCACCAATGCCTCGCGCACCATGCTGTTCAATATTCACACCCAACAGTGGGACCCGGAGCTGCTGACCCTGTTCGATATCCCGTCATCGTTGTTGCCGGAGGTATTGGACAGCGCCGCCGATTTTGGTACCTGCGCCCAGGAATGGTTTGGTCACCCCATCCCCGTGGGCGGCATTGCCGGCGACCAGCAAGCGGCCGCTTTTGGTCAGGCCTGTTTCTCTGCCGGCATGACCAAAAGTACTTATGGCACCGGGTGTTTCCTGCTCATGAATACCGGTGACAAGGTATTGCAGTCCGGCCACAACCTGCTCAGCACCGTGGCGTACCGACTCAATGGCAAGACCAGCTACGCCATGGAAGGCAGCATCTTCATGGCGGGCGCCACCATGCAATGGCTACGTGACAAGATGCATTTCTTTGCCGACAGCGCCGATTCCGAAGCCATGGCGGCGCAGGCGCAGGAAGGCCTGTCACTGATGTTTGTACCCGCCTTTACCGGGCTGGGTGCTCCCTGGTGGGATCCCGATGCGCGCGGCGCCATTTACGGCTTAACGCGTGACACCGGCATCCCCGATATCGTCACTGCCGCCATGATGTCGGTTTGCTACCAGACCAAGGATTTGCAGAAAGCCATGGAGTCAGATGGCCTGCGCCCCTCGACGTTCCGTGTTGACGGCGGCATGGCTGCCAATAATTTTGTGGTACAGAAACTTGCCGACCTGCTTGGCTGTCAGGTGGATCGACCACAGATAACCGAAACCACCGCGCTAGGCGCCGCCTACCTGGCAGGACTGCAATGCGGCTTTTATGCAACACTCGACGAAATCTCGCAGCTGTGGCAACTGGAACGTTCCTTTGAGCCGTCGCAGGACAAAGCCTGGCGAGACAGGCACTACGCACGCTGGCTGGAAGCGGTGCAACGAACGCGCAGCAATGCCGGGGAACAGGCCGCAGATCCGGAGCAGCAGTCATGAGCGCGACACGCAAGATACACCTGATTCGCCACGGAGAAACCAACTGGAACCGGGAGCGCCGCGCGCAGGGACAACAGGAGTCTGTCCTCACCGAGACCGGCAGGGCCCAGGCGCAAACATTGACGACGACACTCCGGGACCTTGATATACAGGAAGTGTTTTGCAGCAGCAGCGTGCGCACACGCGAAACTGCTGACATCGCCTTTGCTGAACGTCAGTTGCCAACAACTTATTGCGACCTGTTGCGTGAAATTCATATGGGGCCCTGGGAGGGCAGGCTGTATGATGAACTGCGTCGCGACTATCCGGAGCAGCATCATGCATTCTGGAACAAACCTGACGATTTCGCGCTGGAAGGTGCGGAAACGTTTGCACAGGTTCAGCAGCGGGCAATTGCGCGCCTCAACCGTATTCTTGGTGAAAGTCAGTCCGGTAATATAGCCATCGTCAGTCACGGGCTACTGATCAAGACCATTTTGAGTTATGTTGAACAAAGACCCCTGGCACGGGTCTGGGAGCCGCCGGCTATGCATAACTGTGCCCTGAGTACGATTGAAATCCATGAGGATGGCAATCAACGTATAACGCTTTATGCCAATCAACCTTACCCATTAATCGCCTGAGCAGGTGACATCGGAGTCTTTCATGAACAATAACAATTCAGATTCATCCCACGGAGCTACACCTCCCCTTTTACTGATACTGACAGGGCTGGCTGCGCTGGCGGGTCTGGGGCTGGCCCTGTTTGCCCTGATCGCACCGGTTGGTGTGTGGACAGGCTGGTGGGATTTTCGACAGGGCTTCTCCATTCTGCGCAGTGCACAACCGTTTGTGTTATGGATAACACTGGGCTGCGCTGCCGTGACCGTCCTTGTATTGGTGCTCGGGCGACAGCGTGCAGCCGCTGCAACCGGCCGCCTGGCGACAGTAACCGCGCTGGCAACACTGGCGGCAGGTATCGCCTGGTATGTTCCGCAATCCTATCTGCCGGGGCAGGGCGCCGACATACCGCCCATTCACGATATCAGCACCGACATCGTCGACCCGCCGCAGTTTGTTGATGTATTGCCTTTGCGCGGCGATAACAGCAACCCGACGGTTTACGGCACCGGCAACCCCAACATGACCCCAGAAGAACATGCTGAGCGACAACGCGCAGCCTATCCCGACTTGACCACCCGTACCTACGATGATCCGGCCACAGCGGTTTTTGAGCGCGCCCTGGCAGCCGTGGACACGCTGGGCTGGGAACTGGTCGCACAAGACCCCAGCGCCGGCCGCATTGAAGCCACTGACACGACATTCTGGTTTCGTTTCAAGGATGATGTGGTGATTCGTATTGTGCAGACACCTACCGGCGCAGTCGTTGATGCACGCTCTACGTCACGGGTCGGCCTGAGCGACGTGGGCAAGAATGCTGAACGCCTGCGTGCGTTTTTCAACGAGATCTGACAATGTCCCAAGGCTCATCGTTACGCAGTTTCCTGACCAACCGGGTCTCCGATCAGCGCCCCCGCTATCTGGCGGGGTTTGCGGTCATCAGTGCGATCTGTCTTGGCCTGTCACAGCTCGGCAGTTATCTGGTGAACACCCGCATTCCACTGGGCACCAGTGTCGAAATCAGTTCTTTTCTGCACTTCACGCATATCCGTAATATGGGTGGCGTGTTTGGCATGGCACAGGGCCGGGGCTGGATATTTGCCGTGTTCAGCGTGTTGCTGATAACGGCACTGGTGGTTTATCTGTTGCGCGGCAGGCAGGTCAGGGTGTATGAATTTTTGTGTTTCGGGTTTATCGCAGGCGGAGGGCTCAGCAATGTGCTTGACCGCCTGGTCTATGGCAGCGTTATCGATTTTATTGATGTCCGCGGCATCCCGTTCTGGCACTACATTTTTAATACCGCCGACACCTTTGTGCATATCGGGCTCTGGCCGATGCTGTTTATCGGCCTGTTGTGGCATCGTGACTGAGCATCGCTGACATCGCGACCGGTCAGGCTGTGTAGATATCCTGGGCAGCCCTGATCGCCGCCTCGGGTTGCACGGCAGCGCCCATGGACTGCAGGGTATGGCCCATTGCCGCCAGGCACAACAAGACATTGGTCTGGTTGGCAGCATGTCCCATCAACCCGACGCGCCAGACCTTGCCGGCCAGTGAACCCAGACCAGCGCCAATTTCCAGATTCCAATCCAGCAGCAGCCGCTTGCGCACCAAGGCTTCGTCAATTCCTGCAGGGATCTCCACCGCATTCAATTGCGGCAACCGGGCATCGGGCTCAACAACAAGGCCCAGACCCATCGCCGTGAAACCCGCCGCAAGCGCCTCATGATGAAACTGATGACGCGCCCATGCTGCTTCCAGGCCTTCCTCTTGCACCATGACCAGAGACTCGTGCAACGCATACAGCGCATTGACTGGCGCCGTATGGTGGTAGCTGCGTTTGGCATCCCCGCCCCAATAATCCATGATCAGATTCATATCCAGAAACCAGCTCTGCACCGGTTGTCTGCGTTGCCTGATCCGCTGTACAGCGCGCTCACTGAAACTCACCGGAGACAGCCCGGGCACACATGACAGGCATTTTTGTGTGCCCGAATAGATGGCATCAATGCCCCAGTCATCGACTCGCAACTCAATACCCGCCAGCGACGTGACGGCATCGACAATAGTCAGGCAATCGAAGTCATGCGCGAGTGCACATAGCCGCCGGGCATCACTTCGCACACCCGTCGACGTTTCCGCATGGACAAAGGCAACTGCCATGGCATCCGGATTGGCGCGCAGCGCCTGTTCAAGTTTTTTCCGGTCTACTGGCTTGCCCCAATCGTCATGCACCATGACTGCCGTGCCGCCACAGCGTTCAACGTTCTCTTTCATGCGGCCGCCGAACACACCGTTCTGACAGACAATGACTTTGTCGCCGGGTTCCAGCAGGTTGGTGAACACGGCCTCCATGCCAGCCGAGCCGGGTGCAGAGACCGGCAAGGTCAGTTCGTTACGGGTTTTGAAGGCATATTGCAGTAACGATTTGATTTCATCCATCAGCGTGATGAACTGCGGATCCAGATGTCCGATCGTTGGTCGTGACAGGGCGGCCAGCACCCGTGGACTGACATCGGACGGCCCCGGGCCCATCAGCGTACGTTGTGGCGGAAAGAAACTCTGGGTCATGCCTTGTCCCCCGGTCAGTGAGAATCACAGAAACAAAAAAGCCGGGACAAGCCCGGCTTTTATTTTGAACTGTCAGATCAGCTGCGAACAGCGTCCGGCAGACAGAGCATCAATCCTCTGATGTCTCTGCTGCCACATCAGCGTCAGCGCCGCTTGGGCGTCCGACCAGCTCAACGTATGCCATGGGCGACTTGTCGCCGGCACGCAGGCCGCACTTCATGATGCGGATATAACCGCCTGGACGCCCCTGATAGCGCGGGCCCAGATCGGTGAACAATTTACCGACCGCTTCCTTGCTGCGCAGACGCGCAAAGGCAAGACGACGATTGGCAACGCTGTCGGTTTTGGCCAGCGTGATCAGCGGCTCGGCAACCATACGCAGCTCTTTGGCTTTGATGACGGTAGTCTTGATCAGCTCATGTTCAACCAGCGAGGTAGTCATGTTACGGAACATGGCCTTGCGGTGAGAGGAGTTTCTGTTCAGCTGACGTCCACTATGACGATGACGCATATCTACTATTCCTATTCCAACAGCAGCCTCACGGCTGACTAACTTTGATTAATTGGCTTTGTCTTCTGTACGCAGGCTGGCAGGTGGCCAGTTCTCCAAACGCAGACCCAGGGAAAGACCACGGGTCGCCAGCACATCTTTGATTTCAGTCAGCGATTTTTTACCCAGATTCGGGGTCTTCAGCAGCTCGACTTCCGTGCGCTGAATGAGATCGCCAATGTAATAAATATCTTCAGCCTTCAGGCAGTTTGCCGAACGCACGGTCAATTCAAGGTCATCAACCGGACGCAGCAGAATAGGATCGATTTCGTCTTCCGGCTCTTCCGGCGCAGCTGCTTCCTGGCTCTGCAGATCAACAAACACTGCCAGCTGGTGCTGCAGAATGGTTGCGGCACGTCGGATCGCTTCTTCCGGATCAATCGTGCCATTGGTGCGCAGATCGATAACCAGTTTGTCCAGGTCAGTGCGCTGCTCTACACGTGTGCTTTCCACGGCATAAGCACAGCTCAGCACCGGGCTGTATGAGGCATCAAGAACCAGACGGCCAACCGCACGGGTTTCGTCGTCGTCACGTTTGCGAGTATCAGCCGGTACGTAACCGCGGCCTTTACGCACAGTGATGCGCATGTTCAGTTCGCCAGCGTCATTCAGGTTGGCGATCACATGTTCGGGATTCACAATCTCGACATTGTGGTCGCAAACGATGTCGCCTGCAGTTACCACACCTGCGCCTTTGCGGCTCAGTGTAACAACGGCTTCATCCTGACCATTCAGGACAATGGCCACGCCTTTCAGGTTCAGCAAAATCTCGATGACGTCTTCTCGTACACCTTCGATGCTGCTGTATTCGTGAACTACACCGTCGATTTCAACCTCTTCTACTGCACAACCGGGCATGGAGGACAGCAGGATTCTTCGCAATGCGTTGCCCAGGGTGTGGCCGAAACCACGCTCCAGGGGCTCAAGCACCACTTTGGAGTGATACTTGTCAAACTCTTCGACTTTGATCAACTGTGGTGTAAGAAAATCCGACAACGAAATCTGCATGGTTTCACCCTTAACAATTAGCCTGGTAATGTTCTTTACTGCCTTATCTGTTTAGTCCGCTAAGACTTACTTGGAGTAAAGCTCTACGATCAGGTTTTCGTTAATATCCTGAGACAAATCAGCGCGATCAGGCTTACGGGTAAACTGCCCTTCCTGCTTCGTTGTATCCACAGTGAGCCATTCCACTGCAGTACGCTGGCCAGCCAGCTCCATCGCTGACTTGATACGCAGCTGCTCTTTCGCTTTCGGACGTACAGAAACCACATCACCGGGTGCTACCTGGTATGAAGGCACGTTTACTACAGCGCCATTGACCAGAATTGACTTGTGTGACACCAGCTGACGCGACTCCGCACGCGTGGAGCCAAAGCCCATGCGATAAACAACGTTATCCAGACGGCACTCCAGCAGTTGCAGCAGGTTTTCGCCGGTTGCACCCTTGCGACGTGCTGCTTCCTTGTAATAGGAGCTGAACTGACGCTCCAGGATGCCGTACATACGACGTACTTTCTGCTTTTCACGCAGCTGTACACCGTAATCGGACAGACGGCCGCGACGGGCGCCGTGCTGACCGGGAATAGTTTCTGCCTTGCACTTGCTTTCCAGCGGACGTACGCCGCTTTTCAGGAACAGATCTGTTCCTTCGCGTCGAGCTAGCTTGCATTTTGGGCCTAGGTAGCGGGCCATAGACTGACTCCTGTATTCTTACTCTCGGCGTTAAGCCTGAATGAGCGATAACTGATCTGGTGATTAAGCGTCAGACTCGGCGCTTTTTCGGGGGTCGACAACCATTGTGTGGAATCGGGGTAACATCTGTGATGTTGCCGACTTTCAGGCCGCATGCGTTAAGCGCACGCACGGCTGACTCGCGACCCGGGCCAGGACCATTTACCTTAACGTCAAGGTTCTTCAGACCGTACAACTCGATCGCTGTTTTACCGGCACGTTCAGCAGCAACCTGCGCAGCAAACGGTGTGCTTTTACGTGAACCACGGAAACCCGAACCACCGGAGGTAGCCCAGCTCAGGGCGTTGCCCTGACGATCTGTGATTGTCACGATAGTGTTATTGAAGGATGCATGGATAAATGCAATCCCGTCCACAACCGCTTTTCGCGCCTTTTTCTTTGGGGCTGCTTTAGCTGCTGGCTTTGCCATAGATAATTCCTGAATCAGATTAAAGCGTTTATCTCTTGAACCTGCGCACTGTTGCGCGGGTCATTACAACTTATTTACGAATCGGCTTACGCGGACCTTTACGGGTCCTGGCGTTCGTCTTGGTACGCTGACCGCGAACCGGGAGCGACCGGCGATGACGGATGCCACGGAAGCAACCGAGGTCCATCAAGCGCTTGATGCTCATCGACACTTCGCGACGCAGATCACCTTCAACAGTAAACTTGCCAACTTCCGCACGAATATTGTCCAGTTGTTCCGGTGACAAAGAGTTGGTCTTGGTCTGGGGAGCAATACCGACACGTTCGCAAATCAATTTGGCGCGTGTCGCACCTATCCCGAAGATGTACTCCAGGGAAATAACGAGGTGCTTGTTATCTGGTATGTTGACACCGGCAATACGTGCCATAGTTTAACTCCAATCTTGTAAATTACTCATGTACCAGAGACCCAATGCCCCTCGAATTCAGGGGCGCAAAGGATATACTCTGGCGATATAAAAATCAACCAGATACTTAGCCCTGACGCTGCTTGTGTCTGGGCTCCGCCGAGCAGATCACCCGCACAACACGGTTGCGTCTGACAACTTTGCATTTGCGACAGATTTTCTTAACTGATGTTCTGACTTTCACGTTTCTCTCTCCATTCAGCGACCGGGGCTTTAAGGTCCGGTATCGCTAGTCAATCTTCAATTGCGACCAAAAGTGCCCAGATTCGATTTCTTCATCAAAGAGTCGTACTGGTGCGACATCAGATGGGATTGCACTTGCGACATAAAGTCCATGCTCACCACCACAACAATCAAAAGCGCTGTCCCACCCAGATTAAACGGCACATTGGCCATCATCTGGAAGAAGTTCGGCAACAAACAAACAATGGTGATGTAAATCGCACCAAACATTGTCAATCGAGTCAGCACAGCATCAATGTACCGCGCTGTCTGCTCACCGGGACGAATACCCGGAATAAACGCACCTGAACGTTTCAGGTTATCTGCCACATCACGGGGGTTGAACACCAACGCCGTGTAAAAGAAGCAGAAGAAAATAATCATGGCACTGAAGATGATCACGTACAGGGGCTGACCCGGACCAATCATCAATGCAAAATCCTGTAACCATTCGGCGCCTTCCGACTGCCCAAACCATTGCCCGATTGACGCCGGGAACAACAGAATGCTGCTGGCAAAAATCGCCGGAATCACACCCGCCATGTTCACTTTCAGCGGCAGATGGCTCGATTGCGCCTGGTAAAGCTTGTTACCCTGCTGACGCTTGGCATAGTTCACCGTAATCCGGCGCTGGCCGCGCTCAATGAATACGATACCGGCAATCACCACCACCGCGATAATGCCCACTACCAGCAACAGCAGACCACTGATCTGGCCTTCGTAGGCCTGCGACAGCGAGTTGCCCACGGCCGCCGGCAAACCGGCGACAATACCCGCGAAGATCAGCATGGATATGCCGTTACCAACGCCTCGCTCGGTGATCTGTTCACCCAGCCACATCATGAACATCGCACCGGTGACCAGAGACACGATGGCAGTAAAGGTAAAACCAAGGCCCGGGTTGTATGCCATCGGCGCAAGCAGACCTACGGCCATGCCAGTACCCTGAACCAGGGCCAGCAGCAACGCACCGTAGCGCGTGTACTGGGTAATCTTGCGGCGACCGGACTCGCCTTCTTTCTTGAGCTGCGCCAGATGCGGATTCACCGCACTCAACAGCTGCATAATAATCGACGCCGAAATATAGGGCATGATGCCCAGGGCCACGATACTCATACGCTCAAGCGCACCACCAGAGAACATGTTGAACAGACCAAGGAAGGTTCCCTCGTTCTGACTGAACATGTTCGCCAGTTGCGCCGGGTCGATACCCGGCACCGGAATATGCGTACCTATGCGATACACCAAAATGGCAAACAACAGAAACAACAGACGCGACTTGAGTTCGCCGAGACCTGCGCCTACACCTTCACCGCTCATGTTAGGTTTTTTTGCCATTTTGTTTGTATCAGCCTTGCGCTACCGCTTTTTTGGTCTTTTTCTTGCCAACGTAATCCGGCACAACTGCGTCGATTACCTTGCCACCAGCTGCTTCGATCGCGGCACGAGCACCCTTGCTCACACGCAGACCTTCGACAGTGACTGCCTTTGTTACATCACCAGACAGCATGATCTTTACTCGCTTGATGCTGCCATTGATGATGTTTGCCGCACGCAGCGAATCGATATTGATCACATCAGCGTCGATGGCGTTCAGCTCGCTGGTGCGAACTTCGCCAGTCATACGACCAACGCGCGATGAGAAACCAAATTTTGGCAGTCGACGCTGCAAAGGCATTTGACCGCCTTCAAAACCCGGACGAACGGTACCGCCACTACGTGACTTCTGACCTTTATGACCGGTACCACATGTTTTGCCCCAGCCACTGCCGATACCACGACCAACACGCTTGGGTGCCTGGGTACTACCGGGAGCCGGACTCAGAGTATTCAATTGCATGACTTATCCCTCAACCTGCAGCATATAGCTGACTTTGTTGATAATACCGCGAACCGAAGGGGTATCCTGCAGTTCAACAGTCTGATGCATACGACGCAGACCCAGGCCTACCAGGCACTGACGATGTCTCTCCATCGTTCCGATGGGGCTGCGAACCAGTGTCACCTTGACGGTGCCCACTGTATCTTTAGTTGCTGATTTCTTAGCCATAGCTGCTTAACCCAGGATCTCTTCGAGTGTTTTGCCACGCTTTGCCGCAACACTTTCGGCAGCACGCATTGTTTTCAGGCCTTTGAATGTCGCGTTAACCACGTTGACCGGGTTAGTCGAGCCATAGCACTTGGCCAGTACGTTCTGGATGCCGGCCAGTTCCAGGATCGAGCGCATCGCGCCACCGGCAATGATACCGGTACCTTCGGAAGCTGGCTGCATGTAAATTTTTGAGGCACCGTGACGTGCTTTCACCGGATATTCCAGTGTGTTGCCGTCCAGAGACACAGAAATCATGTTTCTTCTGGCCGCTTCCATCGCTTTCTGGATAGCCAGTGGCACTTCACGCGCCTTGCCACGACCGAAACCTACACGACCATTGCCATCACCGACCGCAGTCAATGCAGTAAAGGCGAAAATGCGACCACCCTTAACCACTTTGGCGACACGGTTTACCTGGATCAACTTCTCCTGTAAACCTTCTTCGTTTTTTCTCGCCTCGTCTCTCAGTGCCATATTCTTAAACCCTTAAAATTCCAAGCCGCCTTCACGAGCCGCATCAGCCAAAGCCTTTACGCGACCATGATAGTTATAACCGGCACGATCAAATGCCACTTTGTTCAAGCCGGCCTTCTTGGCCCGCTCAGCAATCAATTTACCGATCTTGCTGGCTGCTTCAACATTACCTGTGACGCCGCTGCGCATTTCTTTCTCTACCGTTGACGCGCTTGCCAGCACCTGATCACCCGTTGCCGAGATGATCTGTGCGTAAATATGACGCGGTGTGCGATAAACACACAAACGGTTAACACCCAGCTCACTTATCTTTGCTCTGGTTCGTCGTGCGCGACGAATACGAGCCTGCTTTTTCACATTCATCATGTCACGCCCTATTTTTTCTTCGCTTCTTTTCTGTAAACATTCTCGTCCGCATACCGGATACCTTTGCCTTTGTAGGGCTCTGGTGGACGGAAATCACGAATGTCTGCCGCTACTTTGCCAAGCAATTGCTTGTCCGAGGAACTCAACACGATCTCGGTCTGAGTCGGTGTGTCCGCCGTAACGCCTTCAGGCAGTTCGTAATCGATCGGATGAGAATAACCAACCGTAATATTCAGTGTCTTGCCCTGGGCCTTGGCACGATAACCAACGCCCTGAAGCTGCAGTTTGCGCTGAAAACCTTCACTCACACCCACAACCATGTTGTTGATCAGGGCGCGGAATGTTCCCGCCAGGGCATTCGCCTGCCGAGAGCCGTTTTTAGCCGACACCTGCAGAACATTGCCTTCCTGTTGAATTTCAACATCGTTGTGCAGGTCGATGTTCAGACTGCCTTTGCTACCTTTTACGGTAATTGCGCTTCCAGCAATCGCCGTCTCTACACCTTTCGGCAATGTAATCGGGTTTTTCGCTACTCTGGACATAATCGTGCTCTATATACTGTGTCTAAGAATTGTGTGTATCAGAATACGGTACACAAAACTTCCCCGCCGACGCCGGCGGAACGGGCCTGTTTCTCTGTCATCAGTCCCTGGTTTGTGGAGACGATAACGATACCGAGGCCTTGACGGTTGCGCGGCAACTCTTCCTTGCCTTTGTACTGACGCAGGCCAGGCTTGCTCACACGCTTGATCTCTTCGATCACCGGCTTGCCCTGGAAGTATTTCAGGTCGACGGTCAGCTCGCGCTTGGTGCCGTGCTGCTGAACATCGAAACCAGTGATGTAACCTTCGTCCTGCAGCACGCGGCAAATAGCCACTTTAAGCTTGGAGGACGGGCAGCTCATCTGGGGCAAACGCGCCATTTGTGCGTTGCGAATACGCGTCAACAAATCTGCTATTGGATCTGACATACTCATAATTAAATTCTCCGCTTACCAGCTGGCCTTTGTCAGTCCAGGCACATCGCCACGCATGGCTGCTTCACGCAGCTTGTGTCGGCACATTCCGAACTTGCGGTACACCCCGTGAGGGCGACCGGTGAGTCGACAACGCTTACGCTGACGAACCGGGCTGGCATCACGTGGCAACTTTTGAAATGCAATCTGCGCTTCCCATTTCTCATCATCGCTGGCATTAACGTCAGCAAGAATCGCTTTCAGGGCTGCGCGCTTTTGCGCAAACTTGGCTACCGTACGGGTCCGCTTCTCTTCGCGCGCAATCATTGAAGATTTGGCCATCTCAAGACTCCTTCGCGGCAGACTTGGCTGCCTGTACTTTGAACGGGAAACGCATGGCGGCTAACAGCGCACGACCTTCCTCGTCATTCTTAGCAGTCGTGGTAATGGTGATATCCAGACCACGAATCTTGTCTACCTTGTCATATTCCACTTCCGGGAAAATGATCTGCTCGCTTACGCCCATCGCGTAGTTACCACGGCCATCAAATGCCTTGGGGTTCAGACCACGGAAGTCACGGATACGCGGAATAGCGATATCAACCAGACGGTCCAGGAAGTCATACATGCGTTCGCCACGCAAGGTGACCTTGGCGCCAATGGGCCAGCCCGCACGAATCTTGAAGCCTGCGATGGATTTGCGTGCATTGGTGATAATCGGCTTCTGGCCACTGATCATGGTCAGATCGGCGACGGCGTTATCGAGCAACTTCTTGTCGCCCACTGCCTCGCCCACGCCCATGTTCAACACCACCTTGGTGATGCGGGGGACGCGCATAGGATTATCGAACCCAAACTGTTTGGTCAGCGTGGGCACTACGTCACTTTTGTAAAATTCTTTCAACTGAGCCATGTTGGCGACCTGAGTTTCCGTTAATCAATGACTTTGTTAGAGGATTTGAAAATCCGCTTTTTCTTTCCGTCTTCCACCAGGAAGCCAACACGATCGGCTTTGCTGGTGTCCGGATTGAAGATAGCAACGTTGGATATATCCAGCGCAGCTTCCTTCTCGACGATCCCACCAGTGATACCCGCATTCGGGTTCGGCTTGGTGTGACGTTTTACAATATTGATACCACCGACAATCACCTTGTTTTCGCCGACCAGACGGGACACCGTTCCACGCTTGCCCTTGTCCTTGCCGGAGATGACTATCACTTCATCGTTACACTTGATCTTACGCATATTTCGCGGCCTCGATTTCTATCACAGCACTTCGGGTGCCAGGGAGATGATTCGCATAAACTTCTCATTACGAAGCTCACGAGTCACCGGCCCGAACACACGCGTCCCGATGGGCGCTTGCTGATTATTGAGCAGAATCGCAGCATTATCATCAAACTTGATAAGCGAGCCGTCGCTTCTGCGAACACCTTTCTTGGTGCGAACAACCAGTGCTGACAGCACCTGGCCCTTCTTCACCTTGCCTCGGGGAATCGCTTCCTTCACTGTCACTTTGATGACATCCCCGATGCGGGCATAACGACGATGTGAACCGCCGAGTACCTTGATACACATTACTCGTTTGGCACCACTGTTGTCTGCCACATCTAAATATGACTGTACCTGAATCATCGATTCTCTCCGAACCCTTTAAACTGTCGCTTTAGCAACAACGCCAAATGGCGCCAAAAACCAATTTACTGTCAGAATCAGATCTGCGTAGCTCGTTCATCAATCGATACCAGCGACCAGGTTTTGGTCTTTGACATCGGTCTGACTTCCTTAACAGTAACCTTATCGCCCTCTTTACACTCGTTATTCGCGTCATGCGCGTGGAGCTTGGAGGAGCGTGTAATATATTTGCCGTACACCGGGTGCTTCACCCGACGCTCAACCAGCACAACAATGGACTTGTCCATCTTTGAGCTGACGACTTTACCGGACACCAGGCGCCCGGTTTTTGTTTCGTTAGTTTCATTAAGCGACATAATCAGGATCCACTTTTCTGCTTTTCAGTAATGATCGTCTTAACCCGGGCTATATCATGCTTAACAGCTGACAGCAGGTGCGTCTGCCCGAGTTGTCCTGTCCGCTTCTGAATCCTGTAGTTGAACTGGTCACGATACAGGCCGTTGAGTTGTTCATCGAGCTCCGCAACGGATTTTTCACGCAATTCATTGGCTTTCATTACATCACCGTCCGTTTAACAAAAGTGGTCTCAAACGGGAGCTTGGAAGCCGCCAACTGGAACGCTTCGCGCGCCAGCGCCTCGTCAACACCCTCGATCTCGAACATCACGCGACCCGGCTGAATCAGAGCTACCCAGTACTCAACGCTACCCTTACCTTTACCCTGACGCACTTCGAGAGGCTTCTGGGTGATTGGCTTGTCCGGGAACACGCGAATCCAGATTTTACCGCCACGTTTTACGTGACGGGTCATGGCACGACGGGCAGATTCGATCTGACGTGCAGTCAGTCGACCACGGGAAACAGCCTTGAGGCCGAATTCGCCGAAATCCACCTTGCTACCGCGATGTGAGAGACCGCGGTTACGGCCCTTCATCATCTTGCGAAATTTGGTACGCTTTGGTTGTAACATCTTGGCCTATCCTCTACTTGGACGCTTTCTGTGGAGCCGTAAAGGCTTCCTTCAGGTCCAGGATTTCACCTTTGAAAATCCAGACCTTCACGCCAATAATCCCGTATGTTGTGGCTGCTTCGGAAGTTGCGTAATCGATATCCGCACGCAGGGTATGCAAAGGCACACGTCCTTCACGGTACCACTCGGTGCGTGCGATCTCTGCACCGCCAAGACGACCACCGACCTGAATCCTGATACCTTCAGCGCCCTGGCGCATGGCGTTCTGTACCGCACGCTTCATGGCGCGACGGAACATCACACGACGCTCCAGCTGCTGGGCAACACTGTCTGCTACCAGCTGTGCATCCAGATCAGGTTTACGAATTTCTTCGATATTGATGTGGACAGGAACACCCATTTTTTCGATCAGGGTATTGCGCAGCTTCTCGACGTCTTCACCCTTCTTGCCAATCACAATGCCTGGACGGGCAGTGTGAATGGTAATACGGGCTGTTTGCGCCGGACGCTCGATCTCAATCCGGGATACAGATGCACTGGCAAGCTGCTTGCGGATGTAAGCACGAACCTGCAAGTCTACCAGCAAATGCTCAGCATAATTTCGTCCTTCAGCAAACCAGACTGAAGTGTGTTTTTTAACTATACCAAGCCGAATTCCGGTTGGATGTACTTTCTGACCCATCCTGATCTCCTACTTATCGGCTACTTTAACGGTGATGTGGCAGGTACGCTTGACGATGCGATCGGCGCGGCCTTTGGCTCGCGGACGAATACGCTTCATGCTCATACCCTCATCTACAAAGATAGTGGAGACTTTCAACTCATCCACATCCGCCCCTTCATTATGCTCAGCATTGGCTATTGCCGAATCCAGCACCTTCTTGATGATCTCCGCGCCCTTCTTGGGGCTGAAGGTCAACAACTGAAGAGCTTCTTCAACTGCCTTGCCTCGAATCTGATCAGCTACCAGCCTTGCCTTCTGGGCAGAGAGCCGAGCGCCGCGCAATCTTGCTACAACTTCCATCTCATTATCCCCGCTAATCAGCGCTTGGCTTTCTTGTCAGCAACGTGGCCACGGTAGTTCCGTGTCGCCGAGAATTCGCCCAGCTTATGGCCTACCATGTCTTCGGAAATAAACACGGGCACATGCTGCTGACCATTATGCACGGCGATTGTCAGGCCGAGCATATCCGGAGATACCATTGAACGACGCGACCAGGTCTTGATCGGGCGCTTGTCGTTGGCATCGCGCGCTGCCTGCACTTTTTTCATTAAATGAAGGTCTATGAAAGGACCCTTTTTCAGTGAACGTGGCACTTTTATTTCCTCTGTTATCAGGCCTTATCGGCTTGCATTTCTGCGGCGTACGATCATGTTGGAGGTACGCTTGTTTGTCCTGGTTTTGTAACCCTTGGTCGGCTTGCCCCATGGCGTCACTGGGTGACGACCACCGGAAGTACGACCTTCACCACCACCGTGCGGGTGGTCTACCGGGTTCATGACCACACCACGAACCGTTGGGCGGATACCGCGCCAGCGCGTGGCACCGGCTTTACCCAGTGATCGCAGGCTGTGCTCGGAATTTGATACTTCACCCAGGGTTGCGCGGCAATCGGCCAGCACTTTACGCATCTCGCCGGAACGCAAACGCAGCGTTGCGTAGGCCCCTTCACGGGCAACCAGCTGCGCTGAGCCACCGGCACTGCGGGCGATCTGCGCACCCTTGCCTGGCTTCAACTCGACACAATGCACGGTGCTACCCAGCGGGATATTGCGCAACGGCAGACAGTTACCTGTCTTGATTGGCGCTTCGTTACCCGATATCAGGGAATCACCTGCACTGATTTTGGCCGGCGCGATGATATAACGACGCTCGCCATCGGCGTACAGCAGCAGGGCAATATTGGCGGTACGATTGGGATCGTACTCCAGACGCTCTACTGTTGCTGCAATACCGTCCTTGTCACGACGAAAATCGATAATCCGGTATTTCTGTTTGTGACCACCACCGGCGTGACGACGAGTAATACGACCTGCGTTATTTCGGCCACCTGTCTTGGACTTGCTGGCCAACAAAGGAGCGTACGGCTCACCCTTGTGCAGCTCAGGGTTCACAATCTTGATGACGAACCTGCGCCCTGGCGAGGTGGGTTTACATTTTACAACTGCCATAACCGCGACCCTTCCTTACGCCATGTCCGCAAAGTCGATTTCCTGACCTTGCGCGAGCTTAACGTAAGCCTTTTTCCAGTTAGATTTTTGTCTCAGTTTACCGCGGGCTGTACGCTTGGTTTTACCCTTGACGTTCAGCACCTGAAGCTCTTCAACAGTCACTTTGAACAGTGTCTCGATCGCTTCGCGAATCTCCGGCTTGGTCGCATCATTGGCAACAACAAACGCTACCTGGTTGTGACCTTCCGCTATGATCGCCGCTTTTTCCGACACGTGAGGACCAACAATAATTGAATACAGTCTTTGCTGGTTCATGACAGCATCTCCTCAACTTTTTTGAGTGCAGGCACAGTCATCATCACTTTCTCGAAACCAATCAGACTGACCGGATCCAGACCTGCAACATCCAGCACATCAACATTGTGCAGATTGCGTGCTGCCAGGTAGAGATTCTCTGCCACTTCTTCAGCAACGATCAGCACGTTGTCCAGCGCATACTCTTTCAGCTTGCTGGCCAGATCCTTGGTTTTGTGTGATTCGAGCGCGAACTGCTCAACAATGATCAGACGGTCCTGACGCAGCAGCTCGGACAGGATGCAGCGCATGGCGCCACGGTACATCTTTCTGTTGAGCTTCTTGCTGTGGTCCTGTGGACGCGCGGCGAATGTGACACCACCGGAGCGCCAGATCGGGCTACGAGTAGTACCAGCACGAGCGCGACCGGTGCCTTTCTGGCGCCATGGCTTGCGGCCACCGCCTCTGACATCCGAACGGGTTTTCTGCTGCACGGTACCCTGACGAGCGCCTGCCATGTAGGTGACAACCGTCTGGTGAACGAGTGCTTCGTTGAATTCTTTACCGAAAGTCTCATCAGAAACCGAGACTGTTCCGTTACCGGCCTGGCTACCGGGTTTTGCGAGATTAAGTTCCATCGCTGATTACCCCTTGGATCCGGCTGATTTGACAGAAGGACGCACAACTACTCTGGAGCCAGTGGCACCAGGAATCGCACCCTTGACCAGCAACAGATTGTTATCCGTGTCGACCCGCACCACTTCCAGAGACTGGGTAGTGACCCGAACGTCGCCCATGTGACCAGCCATCTTCTTGCCTTTCCACACGCGACCAGGTGTTTGACACTGGCCAATGGAACCCGGCGCTCTGTGAGAGAGCGAGTTACCGTGAGTGGCATCCTGCATGCTGAAGTTGTGACGCTTGATGGTGCCGGCGAAGCCTTTACCTTTGGACGTGCCAGTGACATCCACTTTCTGGCCAGCTTCGAAGAGGGAAACTGTGATTTCGCCGCCGGCAGTAAAATCGGCAAGCTCTTGCTGGGCCGCGCGGAACTCCCACAGGCCTTCGCCTGCCTCGGTACCCGCCTTGGCAAAGTGACCGGCCAGCGAACGGGTAACACGGGACGCTTTGCGCGCACCCACGGTTACCTGAACAGCGCTATAGCCATCCACTTCCTCAGTTTTCAACTGAGTAATTCTGTTGGGGCTGACCTCTACCACTGTTACCGGGATAGACTCTCCGGCTTCAGTGAATACGCGGGTCATGCCGCTCTTTCGACCGACCAAACCAATCGACATTTTTTGAACCTCATCGTGTACGGGGCTTGAACCCGCTATGGCTGCTATCGCATTACACCATGTTTGCTGTGGGACACTATCTGCCCCCTGAGCTAGCTGTTATCAGTCTTAAATCACTGAACCATTTCTCGCATCAATTTAAACAAACCGGCCTAACACAAAAATTCTGGAATATTCAGCCCTTACCCAAGACTGATCTGCACTTCAACACCTGCCGCCAGATCCAGTTTCATCAGTGCATCCACTGTTTTTTCTGTTGGCTCTACGATATCCAGGAGACGCTTATGCGTTCTGATTTCATACTGATCGCGCGCATCTTTGTTCACGTGCGGCGATATCAATATGGTGTAGCGCTCCTTGTTCGTCGGCAAAGGGATGGGACCACGCACTTGCGCACCTGTCCGCTTGGCAGTATCGACTATTTCCTGAGTAGACTGATCGATCAGCCGATGATCAAAGGCCTTAAGCCGGATTCTGATACGCTGACTTTGCATCTACTCTGCTCTCCAAAAACTTTTTAAATTAAACAGTTACTTCTTGAACCGTCCCTCAAAACACTTTCGGGACCGGAAAAAAGGAAGCGGAATTCTAAGGCTGAAGCACCCCGGTGTCAAGCAAATCTCTCAACTATCGGATATTCTTCCTGCCTGCCCTAACAATAGAAGAGGCGGCCTGAGGCCGCCTCTTCGCCAAACTTCCACGATCTTACTCGAGAATCTTCGATACCACGCCAGCACCCACGGTACGGCCGCCTTCACGGATCGCGAAACGCAGACCTTCGTCCATCGCAATCGGCGCAATCAGCGTCACCAGGAACTTCAGGTTGT